>ERZ781398.4159-NODE-4159-length-10768-cov-4.976290_pt1 | contig 10768 bp, 6 predicted proteins | sample MGYA00433077_ERZ781398 | MGnify/ENA primary metagenome ERZ781398 (study PRJEB29847, sample SAMN06458254) | wastewater metagenome | isolation source: Wastewater bioreactor | place: South Africa: Cape Town | study: EMG produced TPA metagenomics assembly of the... | reverse complement strand
ATGAACTTTCCGCAGCCGTAACACGCCAGGGCAGGGGTCTTCGTGCAAAAGGACTGACCAATGGAACAACCGCCAATCCCGACGATCGTGTGCCCGTGAGGAGCACCCCCGATCTGCATGTCCTCGGGAAGGTTGTGCAACTGTTCGAGGTTCACCGATCGCGCCCTGACTGACTCGTCGATTGCCTGGAACAGAGGAGAGAGACCCAGGGCCTGATTGATCTTTTCAGCCTGCGTTGGGCTCATTTCGATGTACGCATCGGCGGTATCAATGTCGTGATGCATCAGGAACTCGGCCAGTTCGACGCGTGAGCAGCCGGCGTCTGCCTTCCTCTGTGCTGCTGAGTGGCGGAGATCGTAAGGCACTCGTCTTACGCCCGTTAATCCCTCAGTCTTCGCGGCGACTATCTGAGTGATTTCATTCGGTGACACGCCAAACAATGAGTTCGGCCGGTCAAAATCTGTAAGTTGATTGAGCGTCGATCGGCGCTTCAGCCACTCCGACATCATCGGCGTCCAATCCCGCTTCATTTTGCGGGTCTGCTCCATAGACTTTGCCGTGCCCCGTTGCTTCGCATACCTGAACGTGAGGTGGACAATCGGATTGCCATCGTCCTGGCTCCTTAGCCGGACATGGCTGATGTCACGATTTGCGATCTGAATAGGCCGAACGCCATGGGCATAGTTCCAGAAGAGGATGCAGGCGTCTCTGAGATACTCCGTTGGAACAGCTGCCGGATTTCCGTGGATGAGTTCAGCATTGAGGTCGTCGAAGTGACCGACGATCCTGCGCTCCTCTTCAAAGCTGATGATGGCCGAGCCGTCTCGTACGGTTCTGTGTTTGGACAATTCAACTGGGGACGAGATTGACCTTAAGATGTTGCTGAACGAAGGTCCCCATCCTCCAATTTCCATCTCACATAGAAAGGCGATCAGCGCTTTGCCGGAACTGAAGTAACCTGAATCAGATATCGTCCGCGACGCGGCGAAGAAGTCTGTCCTCAAGTAGGCTATGGCTTCATGCGCGTTTTCTGATGCAAGTCTAAGAAGATTTGCTTGATGAGGCCAAGTTGCTATAATTGTTCTGACAATCTTTGATGCAGTTACTGCGTTCTTATGAAGCCTGTTTAGCGCAAAGTGTTTCAGAATGATGGCTTCTTCATTCGATAAGGTTGAAAATCGGAAGTGAGCGGTCATGCCATTTGCTGATACGGCCCATTTCATCTCGGATGAGATAATGGAGCGAACCTTTTCCTCGTACTCGTCAAAGTATCTGACCGTAGGCGGCAATTCTCCCAGGTCCCGAGCCATCTGGCCTAAGCCAGATAAAGCGCCGACACGACCGAGTTTCTGACCTTGCTGCTCCATATCAGGACCGTTCTATCGTGTGTTCAATGGTTCGTATTGCGTCGACATGTGCATCGAAGTCATCATTCCAGACTTCAGCAACGTGGCGCTCGTAGTAGGCTCGCGCATAACGACGCGGCATCAGCGAGTCATACGTCCACCCAAAGAAAGCTCTGAGCTTCTGCAGCGCTTCCTCTTCTGGCACCGCGGCCGATCTGTAGTGAAAGAGTCTGACGACTGCGCAGGTGTGCCGTAGGTCATGGCCGGTAAAACTCGGCTCTCGCATGTTGTCGATAAGGCTCTCCTTCGCAGCATCGGAGAGCGCCCGTGAGGCGGCAGCCATGATGTTTCCAACGCTTCGCGTACCCAGGGGAGTCCCGGAGGAATTGAGGAACAGTTGGGGGTAGGGGGACCTACCCCGGTGCTCATCGACAAAATGTTGGAATCTTGCCGCCATTCCCGCCGAGACTGGAATTTGCCTTACACTTTGGACGTTCTTTATAGAGGGACGATTGCTAAACCTCGGATCTTCCTCATCAAAAAGGTTCTGTACGTTCATCCAGTGACGCGTACGCAGCGTCGTGTCATCCATGCCTTCCTTGACAGCATTGGCCGGCAACAGAAGCGCCTCACCGCGTCGAAGTCCCTGATGCAGCATCGATAGAAGGAGGCAGTGGTTTCTCCAGCGCTGCGTTTCGCCCCGGAATGGATTCCGAGAGGAAGCGGGGTCGAAAATGTCGTAAACTTCACTGAGGACGATCGATGGAAGCGCGCGAATTACATTCGTTCTTGACCGCTTAGGATTTGGCTGCAGATTATCGAGTTTGATTTGTAGTCTGCGGAGCCCACGGCGCACTGCGGTCGCAGCTTTTTCATCGCTTGAAATTTGGTTGAGCGAGGTCTCGACGAAGTTGGCAACGCTCCGCCACTGGTCACGATTGTTCGAACCAGTTTGGACCGAGAGATTCCTAAGTTTGAGAAAATATGCATCGAGCGCGTCCACCAGCTCATCGACATCGAGTTCGTTGAGAAGCCTATCCAGGCCATCCTCACCAGTTCGTTCGTGTACATGGCGGTAAAGTGCGTCGATGGCGTGCAGGTGCAGGGCGGTCGTGCTGTCCTTTAGATGAGACAGCGACGTTATCTCATACACCGTAGCCCAGAACCGGAGGCCGCCGGAGCTGGAAAGCGCCACCGGTCGCTGGAGCGACAATGGAAGCTGGGCGGATCTGAGTGTGCGAGTGGCCATGCCTTAGCTAGAGGGTAGGCCGTCAATGACCACAAGGTGACGCACCAAAATCACTGAGGATAACTTCCTCATAGCACAGGGAAAATTTCGGCATGCCTACCGGTATATGAAAAATCACGCACCAGTTTCGAAGCTTCTCTCGGTTCGCATAATATATATTATGGAACTTTTGTTGATGCGAAATGTGGGTTTTGATGGCTGTTCGGCGTCTGGTTCCGCCATAATGGCTGCGCACGGTAGAAAACGCGCGGAATGGCGCGATGCGATTAACGTCGCGGTTATCTGTGCATCTTTATCATCCGGGCGCGCATAAAGGCGCATGTCGGCAGGAAAATTCGCGCCATGGTTCAGCAGTTCTTTGCCGTCATGAACCCCTTGCTCTCGTTGCTATTGGCAGGAGCTTTCGCCACCCTGGCATTGCGCTGGACGTCACAACGTCATCTGGGGCTGATTTCGGTGGCGTTCGCGCTGACATCCATTGCCTTTTGGGCAACGGCCTATGGTATCGGACCCAATGCCGACTTTTCGCGTTACGTTGCCAATGTCGGATTTTTCAGCGCGGTAACGCTGGCTTGCGTGTGCACCATCATGCGCGCCGGGCTCAGAGTGCCGGTGCCGATGTATATAGTATTGGTGGCACTCACGGTTGCGGGATTTGCCTGGTTCGAGGTGGTGATGCCCTCAACGCTCGGGCGCATCTACGTGATGGCGATCGGCTTCAATGCCATTTCCCTCGTTACCTTGGTGCATTTGCGGCGCAAGCCGAACTGGGCGCTGGCCGACTACATGATCGCGGCGGCGGTGTGCTTCGGAATGCTGCTCTCGATCGTCCGGCCGATCCTGGCGCATCTGCACGTCCTCGATATCGGCGCCGAGGGCACGTTTCTGCAATCGACCTATTGGGCCACCGTCGTTGCCTTCACGCCCATTCTTTCGGTTGGCGTCGGCTTCGTGTTTCTTGCGGCCATTGCGCTCGATATCTACGAGCAGGTCAAGACTGAGGCCAACCACGATTATCTAACCGGATTGCTGAATCGGCGCGGGTTCGAAACCTTGGTGGAAAGCGATCTCACAACGGCAAAGAAGCCGGCACTGCTGATCGCCGATATCGACGACTTCAAGAAGGTCAACGACACCTATGGGCACCAGACCGGCGACGCCGTCATCCGGCACGTGGCCGAGATTTTGGCGCACCATGGCCAGGCGCTGTATGCGGCACGCATCGGTGGCGAGGAGTTTGCCCTTTATTATAGCGACATGGAGCGGCCGCCGCTGCGCGCAATCGCCGATGATATTCGCTTGGCCCTGGCGCAATCTGATGGCTCGGGCCCGCCAGTGGAGAAAATGGTGACGCTCAGCATTGGCCTGCATTGGCGCGATACCGGCGAAGGGCTGGCGCAGATGCTACACCGCGCCGATCAGGCGCTGTATCGCGCCAAGCGCGCCGGCAAGGATCGCGTTGAAAACAGCGCGATCCAGTTGCATTCCATCCGGCCTCAAGCGCGGGCCTGACCTCGAGCTACGCGTCAGCCGCCATCTGTGCCAGGAACGGCTCCGGGCTATCCACTTCGACCAGTTTTTTGCCATCGATCATGAGGTAGCGGGTCGCCACCGCACGCAGGAAGGCCCGATCGTGGGAGACGAGAAGGCAGGTGGCCCCCTGCCCGCAGATATCGGCTTCGAGTTGCTCCTGTCCGGCGATATCGAGGTGATTGGTCGGCTCGTCCAGAAGATAGAAATTCGGCTCTGCCAGGCGCAGGGCCAGGAGCGCCACACGCGCCCGCTGGCCCAGTGACAACGTCCGGATCGGCCTGGTCTGGCGATCCGGAGCGAAGCCGGCGCCGGCCAACAGGGCGACGGTGCGCCGATCACCTTCGTCGAAGCGATGTAAGAGGTAATCGAGCGGTGACGGATCGAGCGGTAGCCAGCTCAGGTCCTGGTCGAGATAGCCGGGTGCAATCTGGGGGCTGAGCCGCATGCCTGGCGGCACATCGCCGCCCAGGGCCCTGGATACCAGCCGCATGAATTGTGACTTGCCGGTGCCGTTGCGACCGAGCAGCGCGATGCGGTCGCCTTGGAAGACATGCAGTTTGGCGATGGTAAAGAGCGCCCGCGCATCGGGCGTACTGACTGGAACGGCCTCGAACGCCATCATCACACGCGCATCGGCGCCACTATTGCCGAGTTTGACGAGACCGGTGCGCTCCTTGTGCACCGACTGGACCTGACCTTCGATCTTCTCTGCCCGTTCCCGCAATTGTTTGGATTTGACCGTCAGCAGATCGCTACCCGAATTGATGCCGATATTGGTGAGCTTGGCCGCTTGCTTGCGCAGTTGCGACACCTGCTTGAGGTCGCGCTCTCGTTGCGCTTCGGCAGCAGCATCGACGCGATCGAGCTCCTGGCGGGCGGCCGAATAGGCCAGCGGCAGATAGACCTGCTCGCTGGGGCGCAGAAACAAAGTGCGGTTGGTGGTGGCGTCGAGAAAGGCGCGGTCGTGGCTAGCAATGACCACTGGCATAGTGCGAGTGGCGTAGTCCATCCAGGTCTCGAGCGCCAGGATGCGGCCGACATCAAGATGATTGGTGGGCTCATCGAGGAGGAGTATGTCGGGCTGCCCCACCCAGCCGCGCGCGAGCAAAGCCATGCGCTGCCAGCCGCCGCTCAATTGTCCAAGCGGCAGAGATCGTAGATGTTCGGGTATGGCAAATTCTTCCAGCACCATGTCGACGCGCCAGAATTCGTCCTGATCGGTGGCTGCACCGAGGCCCTGGGTGATGAAGTCGCGCGCGGAAAGTGCGAGGCTCGCGGCCGGCACTTCCTGGGGGACATAGCCGATGGCCAGGCCGCGCGAGCGCGTCATCTCGCCATCGGAAAGCTCGACAAGGCCAGCCATGGCGCGCAGCAGTGTGGATTTGCCTCGACCATTGGCGGCGACGAGACCGATGCGGTCGGCATCGCCGATTACCAGGTTGAGATTGGAAAACAAGGTTTCGCCAGCGCGGTGGCCAGCGTTGCGAAGGCTGATGGTTGCCATTGCTTAGTCTTTCTGGATCGGCGCGTCACGCAGACAGGCGCCATTGCCAAAACCTCAGCGGCTTGATTGACAAGCCGCCATGAAGGGCAAACCAGAAGGTGTTGGAACGTCTATCGTGCCGAACCAGTCCCGGTCAGCCCTGCAGCATCTGCCGCAGGGCATAAACGGGTCCGCGCTGACGATGCGTGTGAAATACAGTCATGCAGCCCTCCCCCGTTCGCGTTGTGGACACGCACATGACTAGCTGCGCTGCCGAAGCAACGCAAGCCAGTTCATGCGAGAAAGAAGACAAGGCTTACCCCGAAAAGCGTGCCCAAACGGGACACGCGGAGATTGGCCAGCCGGTACGCAATACTGAAAATTCCGGCTTCCGGCCAATGACCGAGGTGTGATGAACCGATACCTTTCGGTGGATACGCAATACTCGTCGGATCGGCTCGCATACGGCAACTCCAGACAAAAACCGTATGTCCATCTTTCTATCAGGGTGCACTTAAGAAAGTGCTTTCAAGAAGCAAACGAGGCGTAAACCGAACGCCTTGTTTTGGGACTCAAACTGTATCGATCCGGGGACCGGACCACGCACCCGCACGAGTTCGGCGGCTCGGTTTGTGCTCTTGCCGCCTCATGCGCTGCTCATCTGCAACTGAAGGTCCCTGCCCTTCAGGTCAAACGTTCGTCTACCGTTCTGCTTGACGGCGCGGAGGCTTGCGCGGCTGTGGGAATTGCGGACAAGCGTCAAGTGCCCGGAAATGGCTGGGTTATGCTAGGAATCGGTCTTGCCCGATTCGGGCTCAAGCAATGGAACGTGCATGTCAGATCTCTTCGGTAGCGCCGCGCCTCAACCGGGACAGCCCAAAAAGCCAACACCGGCAAAGGCGAGCGCGCCTGCGCAGACGCAAGAGGCTTATGGCGCCGCCGATATCGAGATTCTGGAAGGGTTGGAGCCGGTTCGGCGCCGGCCCGGCATGTATATCGGCGGCACAGATTCCAATGCCTATCACCACCTCTTCGCCGAGGTGATCGACAATTCCATGGACGAGGCCATTGCCGGGCATGCCTCGCGCATCGAAGTGCATCTGGGTGCCGACGGATACATTACGGTTACCGATAATGGCCGTGGCATCCCGGTTGAAAAGCACCCGAAATTTCCCAACCGGTCGACACTTGAGATCGTGCATACCGTGTTGCATGCCGGTGGCAAGTTCGACTCCAAGGCTTATGAAACCTCAGGCGGCCTGCATGGCGTCGGCGTGTCGGTGGTGAATGCGCTTTCCGACGATATGGTGGTCGAGGTGGCGCGCGAGCAGCAGCTCTATCGCATCCAGTTCAGCCGCGGCATCGTCGTTCATGATGTCGAGCCGGTCGGAAGGGTGCAGAACCGTCGAGGCACCACGACGCGCTTCCATCCCGATCCGCAGATTTTCGGCGTCAGCGCTCATTTCTCGCCCGGCCGCATTTTCCGCATGACCCGGGCCAAGGCCTATCTATTCGGCGGCGTCGAGCTGCGCTGGAGCTGCGACGAAAGCCTGGCCAGTGAAGACGTGCCGGCCAAGGCGGTGTTCCACTATCCCGATGGGCTCAAGGATTTCATGACCGCCCGCATCGAAGGCGAGACGCGGATCACCGACGAGATATTTTCGGGCAAGAGCGGCCGGCCGGGCAGCCATGGCTCGGTGGAATGGGCCATTGCCTGGACCATTGGCGATGGTGGCGTGCAATCCTATTGCAACACCGTGCCGACGCCCGATGGTGGTACCCATGAGGCTGGCCTGCGCATGGCGCTGCTGCGCGGGCTCAAGAATTATGCGGAGCTGACCAAGAACAAGGGGGCAGCGAACCTCACTGCCGAGGACGTGCTGACATCGTGCTCGGCCATGCTGTCTGTTTTCGTGCGCGAGCCCGAATTCGTCGGCCAGACCAAAGACAAGCTGGCTTCGGGCGAAGCAACGCGCATTGTGGACTCGGCGCTGCGTGATGCATTCGACCATTGGCTGGCGGCCTCGCCGCAACAGGCGGGCAAGCTGCTGGACTGGGCTGTCGAGCGGGCCGAGGAGCGCCTGCGCCGCCGCAAGGAAAAGGAAATCGATCGCGCCAGCGCCACGCGAAAGCTGCGGCTGCCGGGCAAGCTGGCCGACTGTACGCAAAATGCCGCCCAGGGCGCGGAGATCTTCATCGTCGAGGGCGACTCGGCAGGTGGATCGGCCAAGCAGGCGCGCAATCGCTCCAATCAGGCGGTGCTGCCGTTGCGCGGCAAAATCCTCAACGTAGCAGGCGCCAGTCGCGACAAGCTGGCTGCGAACCAGCTGATCTCCGACCTGATCCAGGCGCTCGGCTGCGGGACGCGTGACCGCTATGCCGAAGACGATCTGCGGTATGACAAGATCATCATCATGACGGACGCCGACGTCGACGGTGCCCATATTGCGTCGCTGCTGATCACTTTCTTCTTCCAGGAAATGCCGCGCCTGATCGAAAATGGCCACCTCTACCTGGCCATGCCGCCGCTCTACCGCATCAGCCAGGGCGGCAAGACGCTTTATGCGCGTGATGACGCACACAAAGACGAGTTGATGGCGACCGAATTCACCGGCAAGGGCAAGGTCGACATCACACGCTTCAAAGGTCTGGGCGAAATGCCGTTCGCACATTTGCGCGAAACCACCATGTCGCCGGTCACGCGCACCCTGCTGCAAGTCAAGATTTTGGATGATCGCGACGCCACCAAGACAACAGTCGACCGGCTGATGGGCACTAAGCCAGAAGCCCGCTTCGAGTTCATCCAGGAGAACGCGGCCTTCGTTACTGACCTCGATATCTAGCGATTTCGATGCTGCGCTTAACCGCAATAGCAGTCAAATCGCCCGAGACCGTTGACAGGCAAGGGCTTTGCGCTATGGTCCGCGCCGCCGGTATGACTTGAAGACCAGGGACAAACTACTGTTTTCCCCTGATCGGCGAGCCCGGTGGGGCATTGGTGCGCAGATGCTGCCTGCATCAGTTCCAGCGCCCGAGTGCGGATGCGTCTTCATCCATCTGTCCGCAGAGCTGCACGGGCCCCGCGCGTTGACGCGGAACCCCATCTTCAAAGACCGGGAGCCCGGCCCGACATGTTCGGACCGGCCGTTCCCAGGCCAGAATCCATGAGTGGAACCACAGACTTGACCGATACATTCTCCGGACTTGGACTTTCCAGCAAAGTCACCGATGCGGTGGCAGAGGCCGGCTATACCAAGCCCACCGAAATTCAGGCACAAGCTATCCCTCACCTTCTGCAGAAGAAGGACTTGATCGGCATTGCCCAGACCGGCACCGGCAAGACCGCCTCCTTTGTGCTGCCGATGTTGACGCTGCTCGAAAGCGGCCGCGCCCGGGCCCGCATGCCGCGCACGCTCATTCTTGAGCCAACGCGCGAACTGGCAGCCCAGGTGTCCGAGAATTTCGAAAAATACGGCAAGAACAATCGCCTCACCATGGCTCTGATCATTGGCGGTGTGTCGTTCGAAGACCAGAACAAGAAGCTCGACCGCGGCGTAGATGTGCTCATCGCCACCCCCGGCCGCCTGCTCGACCAGATCGAACGCGGCAAGATCATGCTCAACGGCGTCGAAATCCTGGTGATCGATGAGGCCGACCGCATGCTCGACATGGGCTTCATCGATGACATCGAAAAGATCGTCAATCGCCTGCCGCCGCGCCGCCAGACCATGTTGTTCTCGGCGACCATGGATGGCCAGATCGAGAAGCTGACCAAGAAGTTCCTCAAGGATCCGGTGCATGTGCAGGTATCCCGCGCTGCATCGACCGCCGACACCATCGACCAGAAGCTGGTCAAGGTCTCGTCAAAGCCGGACGAGAAGCGCGCCGCACTCCGCTCGCTCATCGACGATTCCGAAGGGCTGACCAACGCCATCATTTTTTGCAATCGCAAGCGCGACGTGGCCACCCTCGCCCGCTCGCTGGAGCGTCACAAATATTCTGCCGGCGCCCTGCATGGCGACATGGACCAGAAGAGCCGCATGGAAACGCTTGATGCGTTCAAGACCAACAAACTGACGCTTCTGGTGGCCAGCGACGTGGCAGCGCGTGGCCTGGACATTCCGGCAGTGAGTCATGTGTTCAATTTCGACGTGCCAGTGCATGCGGAAGATTACGTGCACCGCATCGGCCGTACGGGTCGTGCCGGACGTTCGGGCGTGGCCTACACCATGGTGGCTCCCGCAGATGGCAAGCATCTCGATGCCATTCTGAACTTGATCCAGAAGCCGATCGAATGGCTGGAGACCGGCAAGTCTTCTGCGCCCCAGGCGGCAAATGACGAGGCTCCCGCAGCCGAGGAAAAGCCGAAGCGCGGTCGGCGCGGCCGAGCCAATACCCGACCGGTGGAAACAAAGGCCGAAGAAAAGCCGGTTCAGAAGCCCGCCGCTGCGTCGCGCCCTGCCCCGACTCGGCCTGCAAAGCGGAATGACGATGTTGTCGAGAGCAACTCGCCTTTTGGCGACGATGGCCCAATTCCGGCGTTCTTGTTGCGGCCAACACGGCTCGCACAGTAATCCAAAAGCAATATTGTGGCTGCTAACATAGGAAACTTGTTAGCGGCATGTTGTGTGCAAGGCAGTTGGGACGGTATTTAGGATAAAACGACTCACCGAAGGTCCTGGACCTTTGGCGCGGCGCAAAGGGGCGCGGGTAGGCAGTGTCGGATCAAGAATTCAAGCGCGCATTGGGCTATGCCACCGCTGCATTCGACCTGCTGAAGCGGAGCGGGATACCCCCCTATCCGCAATTTTACGAGTTGCTTTATACTTATGCGACCGGCGTAAATCCCTCTCTTAACAACCGGATCAACGCCATCTTCCGGGGCGGCACGATGCCATCGGCCGAACTGGCCGAGACGCTCTACTACGAGTTCATGAAATCCGACGCCAATGAGCGGATGTCGAGCGTGTCGCAGCGCATGCATGCGCGTATCGAGGCGGTGCATGACGCTATCGATTCGGCGATGACCACAGCCAATGCCTATTCCGGCTCGCTACAGTCGGCGACAGGCGACCTCGAGCGCGACCTCAGTGAAGACGCGATGCGCCAACTGGCTCAGCGGCTGCTCGGTGCCGGCAGTGCCCCGCCCAACCAGCA
>ERZ781398.4141-NODE-4141-length-10796-cov-4.795550_pt1 | contig 10796 bp, 13 predicted proteins | sample MGYA00433077_ERZ781398 | MGnify/ENA primary metagenome ERZ781398 (study PRJEB29847, sample SAMN06458254) | wastewater metagenome | isolation source: Wastewater bioreactor | place: South Africa: Cape Town | study: EMG produced TPA metagenomics assembly of the... | reverse complement strand
GAGTATTAATCATGATTATTATTTTGTTTTCATATCACTCGTCGATCTTCTATGGAGATTAGATATACACTGATATTGATCAATCTGATCAGATTTAGAGAAAAAAAGCAATTATTAAGATTTATTAAGAGCAAAACGTAGACGAATCAACGCAACCTTTTCTCTCTCTCTCTCTCCCTCGCGCTAGACAACATCATTCACAATCGCACATACTGAGAAAGGAAATACATTGATGTCTCTGTGTATATAATGGTAATGATTTATGCGATGAGAAAGCATAAGGATCCGATTGTTTTTATTGCAAACTCCTGTTTATGATAGCCAATTCATTGAGATGATTAGAAGGAAACAGAAATCATTCTTTTTCCGAACGTATTTTTCTAATATGAGACAATAGTTCAAGGTCTCTAATAACTATTTTCCTGGAGGAATGACTTCTTGTTATTTGTAGACGCGGGGGAGTACTCATGACAATATCATCATCACTAAGGCGAACATTGTTCGATTGACAATCATCAGTAGAAATCATATGAAATACTACTAGAAATAGCAACAATAACAATAATCGAACTCGAAAAGAAAGAAAAGGAAAAAGAAGAAAAAACTATATAATAGTTATATATAGAGTAAGATCTTTCTTTCTTCTTCTTCGAACGGTAGCGAAAAAAGAACTTACGTTAAGAAGAAATAGTAGCAGCAGTAGCAACGATAGGATAAGCTAAAATTGTCTTTACATGTGTGTCGGAAAAGAGAGCGAGAGTATAAAGCAACCAAACACGGCGATGAGAGAGAAAGAGAAAAAAAAGAATAAAGAAGAAATAATACGGTACGTTGTGCTTTCTTGCCCAGCTAACGACCAACTAGGCTGTTCTTCTTCAGCCTCGAGCAGCATCCCTCATTATTATTGTGATTATCGTGCTCGATCTCTATTACTGTAAGACACATGCACATACGTATGCGCTGATACACACAAGAAGAAGAAGAAGAAGAAGAAGAGAAAAACGAGTCAGCAAAAAAATATAGAACAAAATGTGCACAGTTGACAATAACAATACCAAAGAGGTACTCGAACATTTTAATAATGTTTTCAGGTAGTTAAATTGTTTGTTTTGTGTTTCTTAGTTTAGTATTCTATTTGTAAATATAATCATTAAACGATTAGGTCACATGGACATATACGCAGAATATGAGAGAAAAGAAAGAGTGCAAACAGAAAACTCAGTAGGAGGAAAGTCGAAAACAGGTGCTGTTTGTAAGTAGAATTCCTCTTGGAACAAGAAAGACGAAACATTGTGCATTGGAATACGACCGGAAATTAGAAAAAAATGCTGCCTTGCAAATCTTGCAGATTGTTGAAAGCTGAGTGAGTGAATGAATGAATGAATGAATGAGCGAATAAGCGAAAGAATTAATGAATAGTCGACTTTTTGTGCGCATAGATGAGACAATAAATGAAATACTAATAGAATATCGATGCAAAAGTAAAGTTATAGTAACAGTATTGTAATTGTATGACGAATCTAGTGAAGAACAAAAACTAGTCATATGGGTGGAAAAATTAATCAATATTGATGACAGTCAGTCTTTCTTTGTTTTTTTGCAGTCATATTGATAGTAATCATTATCTTTAGATTGTACTTTGACAAATATCTAAATGTTAGCATCTCTTATCTTTTTTTTTCCTTCTTTTACTTTGTCAATGATTTCGATTAAACTATTGCTTTTCAAGATATATTTATATATTTATGACGAAAATACATCTACATTTATATAAATATATAAAAGTGAAGGCGGTCGGACATATTTAAAGAGAAAAAAATTCCGAGAGAAGAAAAGAGTGAGAGAGAGAGAAAACGCAAACAGAAAAAATAGAAAATAAAGACTATTCATTGAGAGCAAAGATAAAAGTACTAAATTTTGCTATCTTATCATTATATGACTCTCATCATCAAGTTTAATATTCGACAATACAGACAGCATTCTCAGCATATTTTTATTTCCACATTTGGTATCGAGCAATGAATACTTATATGTATATATATATATATATACACATAAATATTTCATCACTGGCAATCATTAAGCGCACCATTTGGGAGCATTTGTTGCCTGGTTAGCTTATGATTAGTTCGTTTATTGTCGAAACTCTTATATGTATATATAATATTTATTTTTCACAGTTTTTTATTCGATCACTGAGAAAAAGAACATACGTAAGTTATGATCGACGTTAAACAGTAAATAATAATGAAATATTGATTGGACTACGGTCAAATAGAACGTTTGACGTCATCAAAACTCAATAGTCTGATAGTTCCCAGATGATATTGATCAAGAAAATCTCTTTCGAAGGACATGGCACACAACGAACATTTGCCTCTTTCGAGTGAACTTTGCCTTTCGAAGGCCACGACAGACGAGTGTCAAAGCTATTCCTTTAGGATAAACTTTTTCCTCGTGCCTATCTTCTTCTTCTTCCACGTCTTTTCTCTTTTCTTTTTCCTATCCGCTCTCTGTCTCTTTCTCTTGCTTTTGTGTGCTCTGTGATTCTCAACAAGAATCTTGTCGTATAGTGTCTCATACAACATCATGTAGAGCATCAAATTAGTTGACGTCGGCATTGTATAGTAAGAGAAACCAAGCAAGAAAAAAAAACGAAAGAAAGATGAGCAGCATCAACAGATGTATAAGCACATATCAAAATTGGAGAAAGACATAATGAAAGACGATCTCAAAACAGAAGAAAAAAACACTATTCAAATGTGTTAATTAGCTATGTGTTAACATATTAACTTGGATAATTTTTTTCTTTTTTTTTTCTTCGTTCTTCTTGTTTTTTCCTTTTTCATTTCTCGTCGTTTTTTTTCTTGTTTTTTAGATGATTTAAATAATAAATAAATTATATGTTTGCATTATTATTGCAAAAAAACAACATTGTCTGGTTTGTTGAACGAAAACAAGATGCTGCAAATTTGTTAATCGAGCGAGCTATGAGATCAATTTGGCCGCCGATCATCCATGAATCGATTTGATTGGAATAAACTCTCACCTGACGAGTTCGAACGTCTACAGGAATTTGTTTCATGTACGTTGTGTTTTTCACTAGCAAAAAAAAAGATGCCAATGAGAAAAACGAAGATTGACATATAACACTTCAAACTTTGATCTTTCGATGTACTTTTCTTGCTGTATAATTGTCTTTCTGCTTATCTATTTAGATGCACCGAAGAAAGTCAAGGATGTTGTTGCTATTCTTCAACAGGATCCCAAATGGTTAGCTCTTGGAAATGATGAGGTATGATTTAATATATTTAATAACGCACTAATTGATTTCCTCTATGATTTTTTTTCTTCTTCTTCTTTCTTTTCGATTTTAAATTAGCAACTTGATTATCGAAGTTTTCGACAATTTCTCGAGAAACTTGTCGATAATTCGGATATTCCAGAAGATCTATGTCGACATTTATTTCTCTCATTCGTTCGAAAACCAACTCCTTCCATACCTATCGATGCATCATCAACAATCGGTATTCTTCCACTTGCAACAGCTGCTATTCCACCACCTCTACCATCATCATCGACAGCAGCAACTACGCCCGTATCCGCACATTCACCCTCAACTACAAACGCAACAACATCCCAAACACCAGCCACAACTCCAAATAGTCGAACATTTGAAATTACTGATAAACTAGCCGGTTTTGGACTTATTCCTGAACGTTTTCTTCAGAAAAAACGTGGCCTTACGAATCAATCCGATGAAGTCAATACAATCGGATCTACTGACTCGAAAACTAAAACGGGTATTTATTAAAGATTTATTTCTGTCATGTTCAATGAACCGAATCTTTTTCTGTAGGTGTGTGTTCATCCGGTAAAAGTAGTCTTATGCGTCGGGGTAATTCGCACGATCAACATAATGATTCACCTGGAAATTCACGTCAATCATCAAGAAAATCAAATCCTTCGATACATTCAATTCATTCACTACATGGAAAAGGTTCAAACAAAAACAAAAACAAATATTTTCGATGCATTTTCTCGTTTAGATGTTTCGAATGTAAATACTGCCGATGATCCATGGGTATTTCGTACATCAATATCACAATTATTAAGCCGAATATCAGGCACAGATTTAACTCGTGATGGTAGTCATCATCATCATCTCACATCGCCACAACATCAAGCAGCACTCATTCAATCTCAACAACAAATTGATATCAATACAGCACGAATACAATTCAAAGATATTGTCTGTTATTTTTCATTACTTGAAGGTGGTACACCCGAACAAAAACTCGAATGTAAGCAATCACTATGGATTGTGTTTCATTCGTTCGATGATTGTTTTCTTTTTAAGTTATGTTTAAATTGTACGATGAAGATAGTAATGGAATACTTGATAAACAGGTTTGAAAATGATTATTTGGAAGAAAAACACAAATTTGTCTCGTTAAAGGAAACCGATTCGATTGTTAATCAAATGATGAATGTTGCTGAATATCTTGGATGGGATGTATCCGAATTACGACCAGTAAGATCTAATCGAATTTAACGTTTGTTAAATGTTTTTGATTGATTTTCTTTGATTAGATTCTCGAAGCGATGATGACGGAAATCGATTATGACAATGATGGTGCTGTTACATTAGAAGAATGGAAACGAGGAGGATTAACCACTGTTCCTCTTCTCGTTCTCTTGGGTCTTGATTCCGTATGTATCTATTCATTCATTGTTTATTCTTTTTCACTTTCTCTCAAGACGACAAACAATTTCATCAATGACTTTTGTTGAATAATAGAATGTTCGAGATGATGGAACACATTCATGGAAATTGAAACATTTTAATAAACCTGCATATTGTAATCTTTGTTTGACAATGTTAGTCGGATTAGGCAAACAAGGTCTATGTTGTTCATGTAAATATACATATATTCTCATTTTCAATCGAATATTGATTTCAATCGATCTGATTTAGTCTGTCGATATGTTGTACATGAACGATGTGCAAATCGTGCGCCTGCTAATTGCATATCGACATACACTAAGACACGAAAAGTTGACAACATATTCTTACATCATTGGATGGAAGGCAATTGTCCTGGACGATGTGATCGCTGTAAAAAATCAATAAAAACCTATAATGGCATTACAGGTCTTCATTGTCGTTGGTGTCAAATGACATTGCACAATAAATGTGCGTCACAATTGAAACCTGAATGTACATTAGGTCCAAATCGAGAACATATACTTCCACCATCGTGTATTTATCCAACGGTTTTGGTAGATAATAAACAAATCTTTGCTATTCTAATTATAAAATAAAATATTTAGGAACGACCTAAACCACCAAGAACTGGAAATGGTCTTAAACGTGAAGAATCATGTGTCGAAGGATCGATACAATCATTTCAAATACAACCGTTGCCAAATACACGTCCACTACTAGTTTTTATTAATCCAAAATCAGGCGGAAAACAAGGCGAAAGGTTTACTTGACATATTTTCGATGACTGAAAAATTATTTTTTATTTTTTTTTAAAGAATTATGCGTAAATTCCAATTTCTACTAAATCCTCGTCAAGTATTTAATCTTGCTAAAACTGGGCCAATGCATGGGTGTGTTTCTAATCTTGATTCTTGTTGTTTTCAATAAACATTTCTTTTGTTTAGTTTTCAATTTTTCAAAGATCTTGAAGATTTCCGTGTTCTTTGTTGTGGCGGTGATGGAACTGGTAAGAGAATCTAAAAATACATTATCTTAATTGACTGAATACATTTCTAATTTAGTTGGATGGGTACTCGATGTTATGGATAGAGCACCACTGATTCGTCGAGCACCTGTTGCTGTTCTACCTTTGGGCACAGGAAATGATCTTGCCCGATGTTTAGCATGGGGAGGCGGATATGAAAACGAGAGTTTAAATAAGATTTTAAAGAAAATTTCTCAAGCACCGGTGATCATGCTCGATCGATGGCAAATTGAGTTCAGCACACGAACAGATACCGAAGAAAAAGGCGATGATATTCCATTTAATATAATCAATAATTATTTTTCTATTGGCGTTGTAAGTGAAAGAACAAACTAACGAGATCATTAGTGAAAAAGAAATCAAACGGAATTTTTAGGATGCATCAATTGCACATCGATTTCATTTGATGAGAGAAAAACATCCGGAAAAATTTAGCAGCAGGTAGAAATCCATTGTTTTGTGAAGAACGATTTCCTTATTGAGCTTTTGTTATTTTCAGGATGAAAAATAGACTATGGTATTTAGAATTCGGTACATCGGAAGCTATTTTTTCCACATGTAAAAACTTACATGAAGACATCGATATCATGGTACGAAAGCTTTTTTATTCCCGTTCGAATCAAAATGTTTTTTTGTTTACAGTGCGATGGTGTTTCACTTGATCTATCAAATGGTCCATCGTTAGAAGGCATTGCATTGTTAAATATTCCGAGTATTTATGGTGGCATATCATTGTGGGGCGAAGGAAATCGACATAAAAACCGAAAGACTCCGGCTAATTTCCAACGGAAAGATTCGTATGTGTACAGTGAATTTAGTCTTTTTTTCGAAAGAAAATGATTTGTTTCTTTTTCAAGTGAATATTCAACGAGTTCAACGTCAGATATGACATTTGCTCTACAAGGTAAAATGAATATTAAAATGACAGAACACTTTGAAAGGACGTTTTTGGTATGTAGATGTTGGAGATAAATTAATCGAAGTGGTTGGTGTTCAATCAGCTATTCATGCTGGTTCAATCTATGCTGGTGTTCGATCAAGCGCCAAACGTCTTGGTCAATGTTCGTCTGTTGTTATTCGGTGAGAACGATTCTTTTTTTTTTGTTTTTTCAGTTAATTATTCAACTTTATTGTTTGAAGAACTCGCAAAAGTTTCCCAATGCAAATCGATGGTGAACCATGGCTTCAACCTCCGTGTACAATTTCGATTACACATAAAAATCAAGTACCTATGCTCACAGCACCACGAAAAGAACGAAAAAATAGTCTATGGAAATTATTTAAAAAATAAGACTCGTTTTCAACCGAATAGAAACAACGCTTTTTTCTTCTTTTTGTTTTTTTTTGTGATAAACTCATTCTGATGAACATCACATATACGATCTAAACATCCGTTTCTTCCTTGCTTTCCTTATTAATTTTCAATTTCTTCTGTTTTCTCTTTTCTAAACAGTGATGTTTCTAGTCTGATAGAACTTATTCATCATCACGCCAATATATGTGTGTAATTTTCAACAACCGAATCTTCGTCTCTATATTAATAATCAGCAGATTTCTTCTTCGAAAATTGTTAGTTGTGTTTTTGCCTTGTCCTTTGATCATTCGCCTTCTCATCTAGTTTTCTTTTTCTTTTTGTTTGTGTTCAAGTGTATTTTTTATTTTCAAAGACGCATACACACATATATATATATAAATGGTTGATGATCGAATGAAAAACGAGAGAAGAAAGATTTTCTTGTTTAAATTGGACATCCACGAAATGTTGGCACAGGTTCTGTCGTTGATTTTCGAATGTCTATTAATTGATTCGTCGTATTCGTTCGTTTTAATGAATCTAAATACGATTGTTTCGATGAATGAATAAGAATAAAAATACTAAATGGAACGAGAATTAAATAAATAACAAATAAAATTTGATCAATAACGGTTGCAATCGTTTTCATTGATTTTTTCGCTGTCGATGTTGGATAAAACACTGGATGACGAAAATCAAACGATGACAAACACATTGACGAACTTGTGAATAGAGAATTTCGTCGGTGAAACATATTATTTAACGATTGACGAAAATATCGAATATCATGTAACAATTCAATGGCATCAACATCCGTACATTCCGGAAGATGATTTTGTATATTTTTTCGTTTACGTAGAAATGCCCATCGCTGTTTATTCAATTCGATTAACGATTTATTAACAGTAAATAAGACACTTTTCTTTCGTCGAGGTAGATTTCGTTGATAAGTATTTCGTTCGTGATAATAGATGAATATTGTGAATATATTAAATATACACGAGAGAAAAACAAGAAGAAACATAAGATTTGAAAATAATGTTAACGTACAAATGCCTTCTTCAGTTTTAGGAATATATTCGGAGATTAATTGTAGATAAATAGTTAACGAAAGTAGAACACTAACTGTAAGAGCAACTTTTTCACCGCTATCCGTTGGTAAACAAAATGAAAAAACAGCAAGAGATGATATAATTATAAATGGAATGATGATTTTCAAAACATAGAAACGAGAAAATCGATGGAGTTCAAGTTCAATTTTCAACGTACTAAAATTACTCTTATGATTTGCATTATACAAATCGAATTCTTCGATTTTAGCATGTGATATTGACCATTCAGTATTAATATAATTATACAATCGAACAACATTGTATAAACTGCGAAGTTTTAATTGATTTGAATCGTAGATTGTCGATTGAAGTAGAATTTTACAATGCTGTCGATCGAATGGAAAATGAACAACATTAACTTCGCAAAAGGCAATTAGCTTTTGTTGATACGACCAACGAATAATTCCATTGCAAACAACTAAAATTGGATATCGAAGTTTGATATGTTTTTCTTCTGAACTTGGACCGTTGAGAACATGAATATCTGGCGTCCAAATTTCTTCGGCACCGAAAAACATTTCCGAACGATTTCGTCTCAAACATGCTTGTTCACTTGTATTCCATTGTAAATATTCATCGCACCATTTCAATTCAAAATTTACATTCAATCGAATTTCCTATAAATGAAAACAAATTTAAAAAGAAAACTGTTAGTTCTAATTTGTAACCTGTTTTTGTGGATCAATCCCTGATACTTCGATGATTCCTAAGCCGATTGCAATCGCTATATGACTAAGATTTTTCATTAATGGTCTTGTTAAAATATGACTTCGATAGTGATCAGTGAGGTTTTTTCGATTTAATTCAACAGCACTATATGTTTTAGCTTCGATTCGAAGTAGTAAACTTATTATTACTGATAGAATGAATCCAAACAATGAATGCATTCTTTCTCCTCGACTGTCTTTTCATCGAATGAGATCGATCGAAGGATTGTAAAAAGCTATTTCATCATTTCCATAATCTCATCAACAAGACATGACGCTTTTTTTCTCATTAAACGGAAAAGATCGCTTCCAGATAGTCAAAAAAAAGAAAAGAATAGACACAAACATGGAGAGGAAAAAAACATATTGTATTTCTATCTTAACAACTTCATAGTTTGTCGTTCTTGTTTGCATAAACCCTTTTTTTTCTTTTTGTTTAAGTGCAAAAAAAAAACAAAAAACCAATATAGTATACATGTTATTAAATTACGAGTTAATGAGAACATTTTTCGACTGCAGGCTCAACTTTTGCTAATGGTTCATGATAGTTCTGTAATTGATACCAATCGAGATATGTTTGAATATATGGTTCAGCTATTTTCCAAATCTAGACAAGAATTTTTAGTGAAAACACGATAGAGAATATAAAAACGTGTGCATATATACAATGCCTGACTTGACTATTTGTCTTGCTTGTTCGATATCATCGGAAAGAAATCGATCTTTATCCCATGTTCTAAATTGAAAGAAGAAATTGTGCTCGATTTGAAGAGAAAATTCTAGATTGATCATTATTTTACGGAATAGTTTCTCGAACAAGCTTATGAATGGCTTGTAGAGGAGTTGTTGTTGTCAAAGGGTGTAATAAATCGATAGCTTGACAAGCCATTAATAATTCAATTGCGATTACTAATCAAATAGAAAAAGAAATCTTTTTTTTATCTTGAATTTGAAATTTCATATCGATTACATATTTCAACATTATCAAGAACTTTCAAAACTTTCCGAGCTGACCAACCGCCCATTGATGCATGATCTTCTTGGCCAGCATTTGTTGGAATACTATCGACTGATGACGGATGACATAGGACTTTGTTTTCAGAAACTAAACAACAACAATATTGTAATTCAAAAATAAATCCTATCGAATTATCTACTAAGTGCAGCTGCTGTAGAATGTGCAATCATAAATCCTGAATTAAGACCGCCCTCTAATGTAAGAAAAGCTGGTAAACCACTCATAGTATGATTAACTAATCGTTCCATACGACAACCACTTAAACTGCCGATTTCATGAATTGCAATAGCGAGATAGTCCATTGCCTAGAATAGAAACAAAAACAAAAAACAAGCTTTTCAATTTATTCGCCAACAGTCAAGTACTTTAGCTGGATATTCTCCGTGAGCATTACCACCAGACACAACATCTTCAGAATCAATGAGAATAAGTGGATTATCGGAACTACTATTCATTTCAGTTGTGATCAATTTTTGAGTGAATTTAATCGTATCCCAAGAGATACCATGAATCTATTCGAAAGATAATTTGTTTAAGATATATTTGTTTGTTTGCATTTGACTCTCTCACTTGAGGAATGCATCGAATTGAATAAGCATCTTGTACTTTACCACAATTACGATGACTCTCAGAAATGGTCGATGGATAAAACGACGAAGCTAATAAAGCACGCAAACGTTGAGCTACAATATTTTGTCCTGTATGAGGTCGTGAACTATGTATATCTAATCAAAAAAGAATGTCATATTAATTATGTTTTTTTTTCTATATTAGAAAATAAGATTTTCTACTCGGATTAAGATTTCGTATGGTACATCGTAGTGCTTCACTACTCAACGCAGCAATGACATCCGCTTGTCGTTCTAATGAAAATGCTCGTTCGATCGCTACAAACAAATTATATATCGAAAT
>ERZ781398.4140-NODE-4140-length-10797-cov-3.626140_pt1 | contig 10797 bp, 7 predicted proteins | sample MGYA00433077_ERZ781398 | MGnify/ENA primary metagenome ERZ781398 (study PRJEB29847, sample SAMN06458254) | wastewater metagenome | isolation source: Wastewater bioreactor | place: South Africa: Cape Town | study: EMG produced TPA metagenomics assembly of the... | reverse complement strand
TGGGGCGTTGTCGAAAAGGTCATCGAAACCAAGCTGAAGGCCAAGGCCGAAACCACCGGCGCGCCGGCCGACACGACCGACGTCCTGCGGGCGACGCGCGACAGCGTTCGCGCCATCATGATGATCCGCGCCTATCGCATGCGCGGCCACCTGCATGCCAAGCTCGATCCGCTCGGCATCGCCGCTCCGGTCGAAGACTACAAGGAACTGTCGCCGGAAGCCTACGGCTTCACCGAGGCCGACCTCGACCGCAAGATCTTCATCGACAACGTGCTCGGCCTCGAATACGCGACTGTTCGCGAGATGATCGAGATTCTCGAGCGCACCTACTGCTCCACCCTCGGCGTCGAATTCATGCACATCTCCAACCCGGAGGAAAAGGCATGGATTCAGGAACGCATCGAAGGTCCGGACAAGGGCATCGCCTTCAATCCGGAGCGGAAGAAGGCCATCCTCCAGAAGGTTATCGAAGCCGAAGGCTATGAGCAGTTCCTTGACGTCAAGTTCAAGGGCACCAAGCGTTTCGGCCTCGACGGTGGTGAATCGCTGATCCCTGCGCTCGAACAGATCCTGAAGAGCGGCAGCCAGCTCGGTCTTCGCGAAGCCGTGTTCGGCATGGCCCATCGCGGCCGTCTGAACGTGCTTTCGCAGGTCATGGGCAAGCCGCATCGCGCCATCTTCCACGAGTTCAAGGCCGGCTCCTATGCGCCTGAGGAAGTCGAAGGCTCGGGCGACGTGAAGTACCATCTCGGCGCCTCTTCGGACCGCGATTTCGACGGCTCCAAGGTGCACGTTTCGCTGACGGCAAATCCGTCGCATCTGGAAATCGTCAACCCGGTCGTCATGGGCAAGGTCCGCGCCAAGCAGGACATGGGCGCCACGCAGTGGGACGGCGATATCATCCCGCTGTCCGAACGCGCCAAGGTCGTGCCGCTGCTCATCCATGGCGACGCGGCTTTCGCAGGCCAGGGCGTCGTTGCCGAAATCCTCGGCCTCTCCGGTCTGCGCGGCCACCGCGTTGCCGGCACGATGCACGTCATCATCAACAACCAGATCGGTTTCACCACCAATCCGGCCTTCTCGCGTTCGTCGCCCTATCCGTCCGACGTCGCCAAGATGATTGAAGCGCCGATCTTTCACGTCAACGGCGACGATCCGGAAGCGGTCGTCTATGCGGCGAAGATCGCGACTGAATTCCGCATGAAGTTCCACAAGCCTGTGGTCCTCGACATGTTCTGCTACCGTCGTTACGGTCACAATGAAGGCGATGAACCGTCCTTCACGCAGCCGAACATGTACAAGGTCATCCGCGCGCACAGCACAGTCCTGCAGATCTACTCGCAGCGGCTGGTTAGCGAAGGCGTGCTGACCGAAGGCGAAGTCGAGAAGATGAAGGCCGACTGGCGCGCGCATCTCGAGCAGGAGTTCGAGGCCGGCCAACACTACAAGCCGAACAAGGCCGACTGGCTTGACGGCGAATGGTCCGGCCTGCACACGGCCGACAATGCCGACGAGCAGCGCCGCGGCAAGACCGCGGTGCCGATGAAGTCGCTGAAGGAAATCGGCCGCAAGCTGTCGGAAATTCCTGCCGGCTTCCACGCGCACCGCACCATTCAGCGCTTCATGGAAAACCGCGCCAACATGGTGCAGACGGGCGAGGGCATCGACTGGGCCATGGCGGAAGCCCTGGCATTCGGTTCGCTGGTTCTCGACGGCCACAAGATCCGCCTGTCCGGTCAGGATTGCGAGCGCGGCACCTTCTCGCAGCGTCATTCGGTTCTCTACGATCAGGAGACCGAAGAGCGCTACATCCCGCTTGCGAACCTCTCGCCGACCCAGGCACGTTACGAAGTCATCAATTCGATGCTCTCGGAAGAAGCGGTTCTCGGCTTCGAATACGGTTATTCGCTGGCCCGTCCGAACGCGCTGACCCTCTGGGAAGCCCAGTTCGGCGACTTCGCCAACGGTGCGCAGGTCGTCTTCGACCAGTTCATCTCGTCGGGCGAACGCAAGTGGCTGCGCATGTCCGGCCTCGTCTGCCTGCTGCCGCATGGCTACGAAGGTCAGGGTCCGGAGCATTCGTCCGCCCGCCTCGAACGCTATCTGCAGCTCTGCGCTGAAGACAACATGCAGGTCGCCAACGTCACGACGCCGGCGAACTATTTCCACATCTTGCGCCGTCAGCTGAAGCGTGACTTCCGCAAGCCGCTGATCCTGATGACGCCGAAGTCGCTGCTGCGCCACAAGCGCGCTGTGTCGACGTTGGCGGAGATGGCGGGCGAAAGCTCGTTCCATCGCCTGCTGTGGGACGACGCCGAACTGCTCAAGGACAGCCCGATCAAGCTGCAGAAGGACAACAAGATCCGTCGCGTCGTCATCTGCTCGGGCAAGGTCTATTACGATCTTCTGGAAGAGCGCGAGAAGCGCGGCATCGACGATATCTACCTGCTGCGCATCGAACAGCTCTATCCGTTCCCGGCCAAGGCGCTCATCAACGAGCTCAGCCGCTTCCGCAATGCGGAGATGGTCTGGTGCCAGGAAGAGCCGAAGAACATGGGCGCATGGTCCTTCATCGATCCGTACCTGGAATGGGTGCTTGCCCATATCGATGCCAAGTACCAGCGCGTTCGCTACACCGGCCGTCCGGCCGCCGCCTCTCCGGCGACGGGCCTGATGTCCAAGCATCTGTCGCAGCTTGCGGCGTTCCTCGAGGACGCGCTCGGCGGTTGAGGGGTTGCGCGATGACGCGTTTTCGTTTGAAAATCGCGGCGTCGCGCCCCAGCCTTCCGCATGATGCGACGGGGGAGAACATGGCCGCCATGCAGCAACATGCCGCCTATCGCCGCAATCAGGCAAATGCCCGGTCGACCGCCATGGTCGTTCGGGCGCTTGCGCCGCGGCGCATCACCCGTCCCCCGGCCGTCTGTCGCCGGAATTCCATCCAACTCATAAAGACGAAAAATCAGGATTTGAACAATGGCCACTGAAATCCGCGTTCCTACCCTCGGCGAATCCGTCAGCGAAGCGACCGTCGGTACATGGTTCAAGAAGGTCGGCGACGCCATCAAGGCCGATGAGCCGCTTCTCGAACTTGAAACCGACAAGGTGACGATCGAAGTTCCGGCGCCGAGCGCCGGCACGCTTTCCGAAATCGTTGCCCAGGCCAGCGAAACCGTAGGCCTCGGTGCGCTGCTCGGCCAGATTTCTGCTGGCAACGGCGCTGCCGCCGCTCCGGCACAGGCTGCCGCACCTGCTGCTGCTCCGGCCCCTGCCGCTGCTGCACCGGTTGCCGCCCCCGCCGTTTCCGCTCCGGCTTCCTCGATGCCGCCAGCACCGGCTGCCGGTAAGCTGCTTGCCGAAAACAATCTCTCTGCCGATCAGGTCGAAGGCAGCGGCAAGCGCGGCCAGGTTCTGAAGGGCGATGTGATCGCCGCCGTCGCCAAGGCTGCTTCGGCTCCTGCCGCCGTACCTGCCGCCCCCGTTGCTGCTCGCGCCCCGACCGCCGTCGAGGACGTCAGCCGCGAAGAGCGCGTGAAGATGACGCGTCTGCGCCAGACGATTGCCCGCCGCCTCAAGGATGCGCAGAACACCGCCGCCATGCTTACCACCTATAACGAGGTGGACATGAAGGCCGTCATGGACCTGCGCAACAAGTACAAGGACGTCTTCGAGAAGAAGCATGGCGTGAAGCTCGGCTTCATGGGCTTCTTCACCAAGGCCGTCACCCACGCGCTGAAGGAACTCCCGGCCGTCAACGCCGAGGTCGACGGCCCCGACATCGTCTACAAGAACTACTGCCACATCGGCATGGCCGTCGGCACCGACAAGGGCCTCGTCGTTCCGGTGATCCGCGATGCCGACCAGATGTCGATCGCCGAAGTCGAGAAGGAGCTTGGCCGTCTGGCGAAGGCTGCTCGCGACGGCACGCTGTCGATGGCCGACATGCAGGGCGGCACCTTCACCATCACCAATGGTGGTGTCTACGGTTCGCTGATGTCCTCGCCGATCCTGAACGCGCCGCAGTCGGGCATTCTCGGCATGCACAAGATCCAGGAGCGTCCGGTCGCCGTCGGCGGCAAGGTCGAAATCCGGCCGATGATGTATCTGGCGCTGTCCTACGATCACCGTGTCATCGACGGCAAGGAAGCGGTCACATTCCTCGTCCGCGTCAAGGAAAGCCTGGAAGATCCGGCGCGGCTGGTACTGGACCTGTAGGGCGCGGCCATGAGTGACGGAGCGCCCGCTTCACGCGTGGTCATCATCACCGGTGGCAGTCGCGGTATCGGCCGCGCGACGGCGATTGCCGCAGCCAAGCGCGGCTGGCGGGTGGTGATCGGCTACGTCAACAACGACGCGGCGGCTCGCGATACTGTGGCTGCGATCGAGGCCAGCAACGGCAAAGCGCTCGCGGTCAAATGCGACGTCGGCAGCGAGGCCGACATTCTGGCGCTGTTCAAGGCGGCCGATGGTTTCGGCCCGCTCGGTGCGCTGGTCAACAATGCCGGCATCGTCGGCCAGACCGAGCGCGTGGAAAATCTCGGTGCGGAGCGCATCGAGCGCATCATGCGCATCAATGTCACCGGCAGCTTTCTGTGCGCGCGCGAGGCGGTGAAGCGGATGTCGGCCAAACACGGCGGCAAGGGTGGCGTGATCGTCAATCTGTCGTCGGTGGCGGCGACACTGGGTTCGCCGAACACCTATGTCGATTATGCAGCCTCGAAGGGCGCCATCGATACGCTGACCGTTGGATTATCGCAGGAGGTCGCTGCGGAAGGCATTCGTGTCGTCGGCATCCGGCCGGGTCTGATCGATACCGACATTCATGCCAGCGGCGGCGACCCGGATCGGCATCATCGGCTCAGCAAGACGGTGCCGATGCAGCGTGTCGGCACCGCCGACGAAATCGCCAATGCCATCGTCTGGCTGATGTCGGACGAGGCCTCCTACGTCACTGGCACGACGATGAACGTATCCGGTGGGCGCTGATCGCTCCGCGTGGATTGAAACGACAGGATTTGAATCATGGCTTCCTACGATCTCGTTGTCATCGGCACCGGCCCCGGCGGCTATGTCTGTGCGATCCGCGCGGCGCAGCTCGGCATGAAGGTCGCTGTCGTCGAGAAGAACGCGACGCTGGGCGGCACCTGCCTCAATGTCGGCTGCATGCCGTCGAAGGCCTTGCTGCATGCGTCGGAACTGTTCGAGGAGACCGAACATTCCTTCGCCAAGATGGGCATCGCGGTCAGCAAGCCGAAGCTCGATCTGCCGGCGATGATGAAGTTCAAGCAGGAAGGCATCGACGGTAACGTCAAGGGTGTCGAGTTCCTGATGAAGAAGAACAAGATCGACGTGCTGCGCGGCACCGGCCGTATCGTTGCCGCCGGCAAGGTCGAGGTAAAGGGCAGCGACGGCCAATCGCAAACTGTCGAGACGAAAAATATCGTCATCGCCACCGGCTCCGACGTGGCGAAGCTCAAGGGGATTGCCATCGACGAGAAGCGCATCGTGTCGTCGACCGGCGCGCTGGCGCTCGACAAGGTGCCCGGGAAATTGTTGATCGTCGGCGCCGGCGTCATCGGCCTCGAACTGGGTTCGGTGTGGCGCCGCCTTGGCGCGCAAGTGACCGTGGTGGAATTCCTCGATCGCATCCTGCCGGGCATGGACAGCGAGGTCGCCAGGCAATTCCAGCGTCTGCTCGAGAAGCAGGGTTTTGTGTTCAAGCTCGGCGCCAAGGTCACTGGTGTCGATACCTCCGGCGCGGCCCTGAAGGCGCAAATCGAACCGGCGGCCGGTGGTGCGGCGGAGAACCTCGAGGCGGATGTGGTGCTGGTGGCCATCGGCCGCGTGCCCTTCACCGACAATCTCGGCTTGAAGGAAGCCGGCGTCGCGCTCGACAACCGCGGCCGCGTGCAGATCGATCCGCACTTCGCCACCAGCGTCAAAGGCATCTACGCTATCGGCGACGTCGTCGCCGGTCCGATGCTGGCGCACAAGGCCGAAGACGAAGGTGTTGCCTGCGCGGAAATTCTGGCGGGGCAGGCTGGTCATGTGAACTACGACGTCATTCCGGGGGTGGTCTATACCACGCCGGAAGTGGCGGCGGTCGGCAAGACCGAGGACGAACTCAAGCAGGCCGGCGTCGCTTATACCGTCGGCAAGTTCCCGTTCACCGCCAACGGCCGCTCCAAGGTCAATCAGACCACGGATGGTTTCGTGAAGATTCTTGCCGACGCCAAGACCGATCGCGTGCTCGGCGTGCATATCGTCGGCCGTGAAGCGGGCGAAATGATCCATGAAGCCTGTGTGTTGATGGAGTTCGGCGGTTCGGCGGAAGACCTGGCGCGGACCTGTCACGCCCATCCGACCCGTTCGGAGGCGGTCAAGGAAGCCGCGCTTGCGGTGGGTAAACGCGCGATCCATATGTAACAAATGTCCGGCTCCGCCGGATGGTGGAGCCTGTTGATGCGCCGGTTGCTGCAACCGCTGTGGGTCCTGTTCGCGCTGATCTTTTTGATCGAAGCGTGGCTGTGGGATCATCTCGAGCCGATCGTCGCGCGTGTCGTCGCGCTGCTCCCGCTGCGCGCCATCAAGGCTTGGGTTGCCGATCGCATCCAGCATCTGTCGCCGGCGTGGACACTGGTGGTGTTCGTGATCCCGGCTGTGCTGCTGTTTCCGTTGAAGATCGCCGGACTGTGGCTGCTGGCGCACCATTACTGGTTCGGGGCCATGGCCGTCGTTGTCTTCGCCAAGTTGCTCGGCGTCGGTGTCGCTGCCTTCATCTTCGACGTCACCAAGCCGAAGTTGTTGCAGATGGGCTGGTTTCGCCGGGTCTATGAGTTCGTGCTGATGATCCGCGCGCATGCCAGCGAATTGGTCGCGCCGATCCGTGAGCGCGCCAAAGCCATGCTGGCCTGGCTGCGAACCGGATCCTCGTCGCGGTGGCTGCGCATGGTGCAGCGCCTGCGTCATCGCGCGCAGTCGATGCGGTGATGGCAGCGCTTCGCCGCGTGCGGAGCTACATCAGATGCACGGCATGCGGTGCGAAAACACCGATCGCCGTAAAGGCAACTCCCGCCAGAGCCAGCAGCCCGGCGCCCCATGCCAGCGCAATCATCCCGGTGATGATGGTGGCCGACGCCAGCACGATGGCGATCTGGAACGCCGCCGACGCCACCTCGAAGTGATGATACTTGGCCATCGCTAGGTCGCGCGCGTGTTCGGCATGCTTGGCGCGTTCGGCGAGCTGCTTGCGCCCTTCGCCGGTTTCCGGTTCGTCGTCGTAGCGCGCCGCCGTCTTCTGCCAGCTATCGATGCGCTTCATCAACGCGGCCTTGGCGGCCGGATCGGTGGTGGCGTCGGCCTGCACCTGAAGCTGTTCGGCGGCGGTCTTGACCGTGGTCAGGCGAATGCTCTTGGCCTGGAAGAACGCCCAAAGGTTGGCCGAGGCAACGTTCTCGCTGATCGACTCGGTCTGCGCACCCTTGCCCAGTGTTTCGGAGAGCGCGAGGCACAGTGCGATGACCGCGATCAGCAGTGCGATCTTCTTGTTCGAGCCGGACGCGTGTTCGGCGTGCTCCGCATGTTCCATGCTTTCGTGGGCGCTCATGACATCCTGCTCCGTGAAAGGGAGCTTACGATTGACCGAACCGGTTCCGGCGGGCAAGTGGCTGACGGCAACGTCCCGGGAAAATTTCCCGGCTTGACGAATCTCATGCGCGCGGGTGCGCGGTCTTGTAGACCTCGAGCAGCCGTTCGGTATCGATGCCGGTATAAATCTGCGTGGTCGATAGCGAGGCGTGGCCGAGCAGTTCCTGGATCGCGCGGAGGTCGCCGCCCCGCGACAGCAAGTGGGTGGCGAAGGAATGCCGCAAGGCGTGTGGCGTGGCGCTGTCGGGCAGGCCAAGCGCGCCGCGCAACCGCGCCATGGTGAGCTGGATGATGCGTGGACTCAGCGGCCCGCCGCGTGCGCCGACGAAAATCGGTTCGTTCGGAGCCAGCGGGTGCGGACACATCGCGACGTATTCCTGAATCAGGACCAGCACGTTTTGCAGCACCGGCACCATGCGTGTCTTGTTGCCCTTGCCGATCACGGTCAGCACGTCGCCCTGGCCCGGCTGCGGCACGTCGCGCTTCTTCAAGCCGAGCGCTTCCGAGATACGCAGGCCGGAGCCGTAGAGCAGTGCCATCACCGCGGCATCGCGGGCCCAGATCCACGGATCGCGGTTTTCGCCGGCGCGCAAATCGGACTCGGTCAACTCCTTCGCGGCGCCGACCGCAATCGGCTTGGGCAAGCTCTTGCCGATCTTGGGCGCGCGGATGGCAGACAGGGCGCCGACCTTTCCCTTGCCTTCGCGTTCGAGGAAACGGGCGAACGAGCGGAGGCCGGCCAGCGCCCGCATCAGCGAACGTCCGGCGATCTGGTCGGCGCGCCGTGCCGCCATGTAGGCACGGACGTCGGTGGTTTCGAGCACCGCGAATCGCGCTAGCGACACCGCCTCACCCCAGTGATCCGCCAGGAAAGTCAGGAACTGCCGCAGGTCGCGGGCGTAGGCTTCCTGGGTTTTCGGCGACAGCCGGCGCTCGGCGCGCAAATAGGCCTGCCAGTGCAAGGCTTGGGCAAGAAGCCTGGCATCGGCGCTCGTCATCTCGAACAAGGCTGTGTCGGCGGCCGGTTTCGCCATAGGGTGTTGTGCTCTGAGTCTGTTCGACTATATCGCACCGCTTTCGTTGCATCTTCGCTAATCGACCGTCACATGGACCGTTCCACGACCGGCAAATCCGCATCGGCGACCACCTCCGGACCGCGCGTCGTCGACGTGCTGGTGCCGGTCGCACTCGACCGCGCCTACTCCTATCGCGTTCCGCCCGGCATGGATCTGAACCCCGGCGATGTGGTCAGCGTGCCGTTGGGGCCGCGCGAAGTCACCGCCGTGGTGTGGGCCGCCAATGCGAATCCCGATCCTCGCCTGCACAATCGGCTGAAGGATGTCAGCGACAGGCTCAATGTTCCACCGCTGCGCGACGAGTTGCGGACGCTGGTTGATTGGGTGGCGAATTACACGCTGTCCGCTCGCGGCATGGTGCTGCGGATGACGCTTCGCATGGGCGAACATCTCGGCCCCGAGCGCGTGCGGATGGGCGTGCGGCTGATCGGCGCGCCGCCGCAGCGCATGACATCGGCACGGCAACGGCTGATCGAGATTCTGTCGGACGGTCTGCTGCACGGCAAATCCGACGCGGCGAAGGAGGCCGGCGTCAGCGCCGGAGTGATCGACGGGCTGGTCGATGAGGGCACGCTGGCAGTCGAGCCGATGCCGCGCGCCTTGCCGCCTCCGGCGCCCGATCCGGAATTCGCGGCGCCGGATTTTTCGCCGGAGCAGCAGGTCGCCGCGCAGGCGTTGCGCGATCTCGCGGCGAAGGACGCGTTTCAGGTGGCGTTGCTCGATGGCGTCACCGGTTCGGGCAAGACCGAAGTTTACTTCGAAGCGGTGGCGGAAACCGTGCGGCGCGGCCGGCAGGTCTTGATCCTGATGCCTGAAATCGCGCTCACCGGTCAGTTTCTCGATCGCTTCGCGTCGCGGTTCGGCGTGAGGCCGCTGGAATGGCATTCCGAACTGACGCCGCGCACTCGCGCCCGCAACTGGGCACAGGTTGCGGCCGGCGAGGCGCATGTCGTAGTCGGCGCACGTTCGGCGTTATTTTTGCCCTATGCGGATCTCGGTCTGATCGTCGTCGATGAGGAGCACGACCAGGCCTACAAGCAGGATGAAGGCGCGCACTACCATGCGCGCGATATGGCGGTGGTGCGCGCACATATCGCCAAAATTCCCATCGTGCTGGCATCGGCGACGCCATCGGTCGAAAGCGAGGTCAACGCGCGCAAGGGACGCTATCTTCGCGTGCCGTTGCCGTCGCGGTTTGGTGGCCAGCACATGCCACATATCGAGGCGATCGATCTGCGTCGCGAGGGGCCGCCGCGCGGACGCTTCATCTCGCCGCCGCTGGCCGGTGCCATCAAACATGCCGTCGAGCGGCGCGAGCAGGCGTTGCTGTTCTTGAATCGACGCGGCTATGCGCCTCTGACGCTGTGCCGGGCATGTGGCCATCGCTTTGCCTGCACCATTTGCGACGCGTGGCTGGTCGATCATCGTTTCCGGCAGCGGTTGGTCTGCCATCACTGCGGCTTCTCGATGCCGCGGCCGCATCAATGCCCGCATTGCGCGGCGGAGGACTCGCTGGCTGCGGTCGGCCCGGGGGTCGAGCGCCTGCAGGAAGAGGCGGCGGCGCTGTTTCCCGATGCCCGCACCATGGTGTTGTCGAGCGACCTCATTACCTCGATCGAAACCATGCGCTCGGAACTGAATGAGATTGCCGAAGGACGCGTCGATATCATCATCGGCACGCAGCTGGTCGCCAAGGGGCACAACTTTCCGCGTCTCAATCTGGTCGGCGTGGTGGATGCCGATCTCGGGCTGAGCAACGGCGATCCGCGCGCGGCGGAACGAACGTTCCAACTGCTCAATCAGGTGATCGGGCGAGCCGGCCGCGACCAGGGTCATGGCATCGGCTATCTGCAAACGCATCAGCCCGAGCACCCGGTGATGAAAGCGCTGGTCGCATGCGACCGCGAGGCTTTCTACGACACCGAAATCGAGCAGCGCGAGCGCGCGCTCTATCCGCCGTTCGGCCGATTGGCGAGTCTGATCGTCTCCGCGGGCGATCGACCGACGGCCGAAGGTTTCGCACGTAAGCTTGCGGCAATGGCGCCGCGCGATGAGCAGATTCAGGTGCTGGGAC
>ERZ781398.4128-NODE-4128-length-10829-cov-4.536941_pt1 | contig 10829 bp, 16 predicted proteins | sample MGYA00433077_ERZ781398 | MGnify/ENA primary metagenome ERZ781398 (study PRJEB29847, sample SAMN06458254) | wastewater metagenome | isolation source: Wastewater bioreactor | place: South Africa: Cape Town | study: EMG produced TPA metagenomics assembly of the... | reverse complement strand
AAGCGCTTCTGGAAGGAAGTCACCGTCGAGGACGGCCAGGTGGCGCTCGACGGCAAGCCGGTGCGCACGCCCGATCGCGCGCCCCTCGCCCTGCCCACCCCGGCGCTGGCAGCGGCGGTGGCGGACGAATGGCGCGCCGTGGGCGAGACGATCGATCCGCGCGCGATGAAGCTCACCGGGCTCGCCAATGCCGCGATCGACAAGATCTCGCCGGCTTCCGCACCCTTCGCCCGGGGCCTCGCCGCCTATGGCGAGAGCGACCTGCTCTATTACCGCGCCGACGGCCCCGAGCCGCTGGTCGTGCGCCAGGCCGAAGCCTGGGATCCGCTGCTCGACTGGGCGCGCAACCGCTACGACGTGCATTTCGAGACGGCGACCGGGGTGATGCACAGGGCCCAGCCCGAAGCGACCGTCGCGCGACTGGCCGAAGCCGTATATGCGCTCGACGCCTTTCACCTCGCCGGCCTCTCGCCGGTGGTGACGGTGAGCGGCACGCTGGTCGGCGCGCTGGCCCTGCTCGAAGGCGCGGCGGGTGCCGAGACGCTGTGGCAGGCCGCGCATGTCGACGAGCTGTGGCAGGCCGAGCAATGGGGCGAGGACCCGCTCGCCGTGCAGGCTCGCGATGCGCGCCGGGCGGATTTCGATGCGGGGGTGCGGTTCCTGGGATTGCTTTAGGAATCCCCCTCCCTTCCGGGGAGGAGGATTCAGGGCAGGGCGGAATGCCGAGGATCCGTCACACCGCGACCACCCGCACCGCAGAGCCAGGTCAGGCGCCGGATGCTCCGGCCGGCCGCGGCAGCGCCCAGGCGAGCCCCGCGCCCGCCGCGATCCAGCTCGCGACGTCGCTCACCCAGAGATAGAGGAAATAGCCCCAGGGCGCGTGATTGAAGATCGGCTGGCCGAGATCGGAATAGGCAGTCACCGCCAGCGCCACGATCGCCACCAGCCTGAGCCGCCTTGCGAAATCATGCCCGTGCGCCACCGTACGTAGCGCGAACCCCGCCAGCAGCGCACACACGATCGCCAGCACCAGCCCGCCGATCAGCGCGCCGCTGTCCGGCATCGCGAAGCCGCCGGTGTTGAACATCACCAGCGCCGTCGGCCCCTGGCCATAGAGCTGGGTGCCCTGGGGCGTGCCCGCCCAGGGGATCGGATAGGCGCCGCTGCCGAGCGGCCCCAGATGCTGGGCGAGCGCCGCCTGCACCGCAGCCGTCGTCGCCGCATCGGTCTGGGAAAGCGCGAGCAGGCTGAGGGGCGTTCCCCAGAAGATGAAGCCCACCAGCCACATGGCCAGCCAGCCGAGCGCGCCGCCGAGGAACAGTCTTGTCATCGATATCTCCCCTGTTGGGAGACTACTTCATCAACCCGCGGATGAATCCGATCAAGCCCGTCTGGCGCGAGCGCTTCAGCCGCTCCGCGTTCAGGATGGTGTGGACCGAGCGATAGCATTGGTCGGCATCGTCATTGACCAGCACATAGTCATAGCCGTCCCAATGGCTCACTTCGTTGGCGGCGCGCGCCATGCGGGCGTCGATCACTTCGGTGGTATCGGTGGCGCGGTTGATCAGCCGCTGGTGCAGCTCCTTGAACGACGGCGGCAGGATGAAGACGCGGACCACATCGCCCCCCGCCAGCTGGAAGAGCTGCTGGGCGCCCTGCCAGTCGATGTCGAACAGCACGTCGCGACCCGAATCGAGGATCGCCTCGACATGCGCGCGCGGCGTGCCGTAGCGATGATCGAACACATGCGCCCATTCGAGGAACTCATGGTTCGCGACCATCTCGCGGAATTTCTCGAGATCGACGAAATTATAGTCGACGCCGTCCTGCTCCCCCGGGCGCATCGCGCGGGTGGTGTACGAGACGGACATCTGGAGATGGTCGTCGGCGGCGAGCAGCTTGCGTGCGATCGTCGACTTGCCGGCGCCCGAGGGCGAGGAAAGCACGAACAGCACGCCGCGGCGCTTGAATCCGTGCGGGTCGGTCTCGGTGCGATGGGGCATGGGCGCCTTTGGCTTGGGAGTCCCACCCGCGTCAAGTCATGCGAGTCGACTCAGGCCGGGGTACGCATCCGTTGCGATATCCGGTGGGCGCCATAGGCGGCGGCGCCGAGCACGATCGCGGCGGGCACGATCTTCTTCGCGGCCTTCCAGGCAAGCACCCCGGCAACGGCGCCCAGCGCCCCGCCCTCGCCGTCCGCACGGTCGATGCGGTTGCCGATCCAGCCTGCGATCACGTCCCCGATCATATACGCTCCCTTGGTGGTTACGCGGGAGCAAGCGATTGAAAGCAAACTAAGTTCCCCTCCCCGATAGGGGGCGAGGCGCGGGCGGAATGCGCGCGATACGCAAAAGGCCCGGCGATACGACTCCGCATCGCCGGGCCTCTACGCGCCCCTCGCCCCCTCCCTTCCGGGGAGGGGAAGCAGGCTCACCGCCCGATCATCGTCTCGGGCCGCACATATTGGTCGAACGTGGCCTCGTCGACGAGACCCAGCGCCAGCCCGCTCTCCTTGAGCGTCAGCCCCTTCTCGTGCGCGTTCTTGGCGATCTTGGCGGCGTTGTCATAGCCGATCGCCGGCGCCAGCGCGGTCACCAGCATCAGCGAGCGATCGACCAGCTCCTTGATCCGCGCCTCGTTCGCCTTGGCGCCGTCCACCGCGCGCTCGGCGAAGCTCACCATGCCGACCGACATCAGCTCGATCGAGCGCAGCACGTTCGAGCCGATCAACGGCTTGAACACGTTCAGCTCGAAATGGCCCTGCATGCCGCCGACGGTGACCGCCATGTGGTTGCCGATCACCTGCGCCGCGACCATCGTCAGCGATTCGCTCTGGGTCGGGTTGACCTTGCCCGGCATGATCGAGCTGCCCGGCTCGTTGGCCGGCAGGTCGAGCTCGCCCAGACCCGAGCGCGGGCCGCTGCCGAGCAGGCGGATGTCGTTGGCGATCTTGGTCAGCGAAACGGCCAGCGTGTTGCAGGTGCCCGACAGGTTGACCAGCTGGTCCTTGGTCGCCAGCGCCTCGAACTTGTTGGGCGCGGAGACGAAGGGCAGGCCGGTGATCCTGGCGATCTCGGCCGCCACGTCCTCGGCATAGCCCGGAGGGGCGTTGAGCCCGGTGCCGACGGCGGTGCCGCCCAGCGCCAGCTTGAAGATGTCGAGATCGAGCACCGAGGCGAAGCGCGCCCTGGCCGACTCCAGCATCGCGGCATAGCCCGAGAATTCCTGGCCCAGCGTCAGCGGCGTCGCATCCTGCAGGTGCGTGCGGCCGATCTTGACGATGTGATCCCAGGCCTTGACCTTGGCCTCGATCGAAGCGTGCAGCCGGTCGAGCGCCGGGTAGAGCTTCAGCGTCACCGCGCGGGCGGCGGCGATGTGCAGCGCGGTCGGGAACGAATCGTTCGACGACTGCGCCATGTTGACGTGATCGTTCGGGTGGATCGGCGACTTGCCGCCGCGCGTGCCGGTCAGGATCTCGTTGGCGATCACTTCGTTGACGTTCATGTTGGTCTGGGTGCCCGAACCGGTCTGCCAGATCACCAGCGGGAACTGGTCGTCGAGCTTGCCGTCGACGATCTCCTGCGCGACCTGGTCGATCACTGCGGCGATCTTCGGGTCGAGCCCGTGCTTCACGTTCACGCGCGCCGCGGCCTGCTTCACGATCGCCTGGGCATGGACGATGCCGAGCGGCATCCGCTCCATCTCGCCGAACGGGAAATTCTCGATCGAGCGCTGGGTCTGCGCGCCCCAATAGGCGTTGGCGGGAACTTCGATGGCGCCGATCGAATCGGTTTCGGTACGGGTGGTCACGCTGGCTGGTCCTCTTGTCCGTTCCGCGCTCCCCTAGCCCCTGGGCGGCCGCGATTCCAGCGCTCAGGGATTCTGCGGAGGCGTTAACCAAGAGTGCGTTTTTGGCCGGCTAAAAGCGAATCATGTACGTCGATGCGTCCATGGCTGCCCGCGCGGCGAAAGAACGCCAGCCGCGCAAGAACCTGTTGCTCGCCGCCACGATCGAGGCGGACGGGCTAAGGGTGCCCGTGCGCATCCGCAATCTCTCCGAGGGCGGGGCGATGGTGGACGGATCGGCCCTTCCCCGCACCGGAACCCTGCTGACGCTCACGCGCGCGGAGATCGAAGTCGGCGGCAGGGTGGTGTGGCAGACGCAGGGCCGCTGCGGAGTCGCCTTCGATACGACCGCGATCACCGTCGACGAATGGGTCTCCGGCAATCGCGTCGCGAGCTTCCAGGGCCATCGCGGCCAGGCCCGCGTCGATGCGATCCAGCAGGCGGTGCGCAGCGGCGGCGAACTCCCCGCCGAACCGGCCATGGCAGGCCTCGCGCCGGACCTCGCCAATCTCGGCACGCGCCTGGTCGAGGAGATCTACCATGTCCGGGAATTGCTCGACCGGCTCGGCGAGCGGCTGATCGACGATCCGCACGTGATCGCCGCGCACATGGCGTCGCTGCAGAATCTCGATCGCGCCAGCCAGATCCTCGACCATCTGGGCGCGATCCTGGGTGCGGACGATCCCGCCGCCGCGGTGGATGCAGTGGCGATGCAGGAATTGCGCGCACGGCTGATGCGCTGAGCCGGCCACGACACGCACCGGCCGGCGCTGCGCGCGCCTATTTCTTCCGCTTGAAATCCACCGAGACGACGTTCGAGCCGTCCTCGACCGGCTTGGCCGGCGGCTCGTCATTCTCGGCCTCGTCATGCTGGGGCTCGGGCTCGTCGCCGCCATCGGCCGCCTGGAAGCGCAGCTCGAAATTCACCGCCGGATCATGGAAGCCGGTGATCGCCGAGAAGGGGATGTTCAGCATCGCCGGCACCTGATTGAAGCTCAGGCCCACCGAGAATCTGTTGTCGTCGACCTTCAGGTCCCAGAATCGATGCTGCAGGACGATGGTCATCTCGTCCGGGAAGCGATCGATCAGCCGCTGCGGGATGTCGACCCCCGGCGCGTGCGTCTTGAAGGTGATGTAGAAATGATGCCCGCCGGGCAGGTTTCCACCCGAGTCGGCGACCGAGCCCAGCACGCGGCCGACCACGGCGCGCAGGGCTTCCTGCACGATCTCATCATAGGGAATCAGGCTGTCAGGCACGTTGCCGGTCATGCCCCTTGGGTAGCGCACCGGGCAGCGCGGTCAAGATTGCATGCGCGGCAACCATCGCTATGTGAGACGCCATGCGCACCGCCAACGTGAGCCGCAAGACGAGCGAGACCTCCGTCGACGTCACCGTCAACCTCGACGGTACCGGCGCCTATGCCGTTTCCACCGGGATCGGCTTCTTCGACCACATGCTCGAGCAGCTCAGCCGCCATTCGCTGATCGACCTCGACGTGAAGACGGTGGGCGACCTGCATATCGACCAGCACCACACGGTGGAGGATACCGGGCTGGCGATCGGGGAAGCCATCGCGAAGGCGCTGGGCGACAAGAAGGGCATCCGGCGCTATGCCGACGCGCTCTCGCCGATGGACGAGACGCTCACCCGCGTCGCGGTGGACATTTCGGGCCGCCCCTATCTCGTCTGGAAGACCGCGTTCAGCCAGAAGCGGCTCGGCGAGATGGACACCGAGATGTTCGAGCACTGGTTCCATTCCTTCGCCCAGACCGCCGGGCTGACGCTCCATATCGAGACACTTTACGGCACCAACAACCATCACATCGCCGAAGCCGCGTTCAAGGGCCTGGCCCGGGCGCTGCGCGAGGCGGTGGAGATCGACCCGCGCAAGGCGGATGCGGTACCCAGCACCAAGGGGGTGCTGTGACGGTGACGCGATGACCATCGCCCTGATCGACTATGGCGCCGGCAACCTCCACTCGGTCCACAACGCCCTGAAGGCGGCGGGCGCTGCCGATGTCGCGGTCACCGCCGACCCCGGGACGGTGCTGCGGGCCGATCGCATCGTCCTGCCCGGCGTCGGCGCATTCGGGGCCTGTGCCGCGGGGCTGCGGGCGATCCCCGGCATGGTCGAGGCGCTGGACGCGCGCGTCCGCCGCGCGGGCGCGCCTTTCCTCGGCGTCTGCGTCGGCATGCAGCTGATGGCCGATACGGGCGAGGAGCTGGGCACCCATCCGGGCCTGGGCTGGGTCTCCGGCACCGTCCGGGCGATCGCGCCCGCACCCGGCATCCGCGTGCCGCATATGGGCTGGAACGACGTCGTCCCCACGCTTTCCCACCCGCTGATCGAGCCGGGCCAGGCCTATTTCCTGCACAGCTTCGCCTTCACCGGCGACGCGGTGCTCGCCACCACCGACCATGGCGGCCCGGTCACGGCCGCCATCGGCCGCGACAACATGATCGGCGTCCAGTTCCACCCCGAGAAAAGCCAGCGCTACGGCATCGCGCTGATGGAAAGGTTCCTCGCTTGGCACCCCTAGACCCGGATGGCCTGATCATCTTCCCCGCGATCGACCTCAAGGCCGGTCAGGTCGTCCGCCTGGCCGAAGGCGACATGGCCCGCGCCACCGTCTATGGCGACGATCCCGCCGCCCAGGCCGAGCGCTTCGCGCAAGCCGGCGCGGAATGGCTCCACGTCGTCGATCTCGACGGCGCATTCGCCGGCGAATCGATCAACGGCGCCGCCGTCGCCGCGATCCTCGGGCGCTTCGGCGGCAAGATCCAGCTCGGCGGCGGGATCCGCAACCGCGAATCGATCGAGCGCTGGCTCGACCTCGGCGTCCGCCGCGTGGTGATCGGCACGGCCGCGCTGGAGAATCCGGACCTGGTCCGCGAAGCCGCGCGCGACAATCCCGGCCGCATCGTCGTCGCCGTCGATGCGCGCGACGGCATGGTCGCCACGCGCGGCTGGGCCGATGTGTCGGACGTGTCGGTAGCCGATCTCGCCCGTCGCTTCGAGGATGCCGGCGTCGCCGCGCTCCTCTTCACCGATGTCGGCCGCGACGGGCTGCTGAAGGGCTGCAATGTCGAGGCGACGGTCGCCCTGGCCCGCGCCGTCTCGATCCCGGTCATCGCCAGCGGCGGCGTCACCGACATCGCCGACATCCACGCGCTGCGCCCGCATGTCGCGGATGGCGTGGAAGGCGTGATCACCGGCCGCGCGCTCTATGACGGCCGGCTCGACCTCAAATGGGCGATCGAAGTGGGTCGGGCATGATGTTGGCGGGAAGGCGCGAAGGAGCGAAGATCTTGTTCACGCGGAGATGCGGAGGCGCGGAGAAATCGCTTCTTCTTCTCGCCCTCGCGCCCTCGCCCGAGCAAATCGCATGACCGTCCGCGCCCGCGTCATCCCGTGCCTCGACGTCGCGAACGGCCGCGTGGTCAAGGGCGTCAACTTTGTCGACCTGGTCGATGCCGGCGATCCGGTCGAACAGGCGCGCGCCTATGACGCGGCCGGAGCCGACGAGCTCTGCTTCCTCGACATCACCGCCAGCCACGAGGCGCGCGGCACCATCCTCGACGTGGTCCGCCGCACCGCCGAAGTCTGCTTCATGCCGCTCACCGTCGGCGGCGGCGTGCGCGGCGTCGAGGATGCCCGCGCCCTCCTGCTGGCCGGTGCCGACAAGGTGGCGGTCAATTCCGCCGCCGTCTCGCGCCCCCAGGTCGTCGCCGAGATCGCCGAGAGGATGGGCAGCCAGTGCGTCGTCGCTTCGGTCGACGCGCGCCGCACCGCGCAGGGCTGGGAAGTCTTCACGCATGGCGGCCGCAAGCCCACCGGCATCGACGCAGTGACTCACGCCATCGCCCTCGCCCATCTCGGCGCCGGCGAGTTGCTGATCACCTCGATGGACCGCGACGGCACCCGCGACGGCTACGACCTGGAGCTGATCCGCACGATCGCCGACCAGGTGACCGTGCCCGTGGTCGCCTCGGGCGGGGTCGGCACCCTCCGCCATCTGGTGGAGGGCATTCGCGACGGCCATGCCAGCGCGGTGCTGGCGGCCTCGATCTTCCATTTCGGCGAAGCCAGCATCGCCGACGCCCATCGCGCGATGGCAGCCGCCGGCATCCCGGTGCGAAGCCCGGTCGTCGGTTAGCTTTACATTCACCAATTCCGCACGCCGGAGCTTAACCATCGAAAGCGGCGGAAAATGCCGGTTTCGGCAAAGCGGCCGGCTTCTTGCTCCCTCCCGAAGACAATCAAAGAGGGAATCAGGACCATGATCCGTAACTTCGCCAATCTGGCCGCGTTCGGCCTCCTCGTTACCCTGTCCGCCACGCCCGCCTTCGCCATGGACAAGCCGCCCGTCGATCCGGGCACGCCCTCCAGCAGCAGCAGTGGGGGTGGCACCACCAGCAGCAGCAGCGGCGGTTCGGGCGGCCCCACGTCGATCCCGGAGCCGGGCATGCTCGGCCTGTTCGCGCTCGGGACCATCGGCGCGTTCGTCGCGCGCCGGGCCCGTCGCCGCGGTTAACGATTTGTCGGGGCGTTGCGGCTAAGGTCGCGTACCATGCGCAACGCCCTGCTTCCCCTGCTGCTGCTCGCCGCGACGCCGGCGCTGGCCGCCGACGAGCCGCCGCACACCGGCCGCGCCGGCACGCGCTCGATGCCCGAGCTTTCGGACCTGGCGCTTGCCGCCTGTGCCGCCGGCGGCATCTGGTTCGTCCGCCGCCAGCTGCGCGCGCGCTTCCGCAAGGCCGCGCCCCGGGATTGAAGCCCGAGGATTAGCGCAAGGATTGACAGGCGCGCCTGCCTCCCGCAGCCGGGGGCCATGGCCGACACCCTGGATGCTCTCGAAGCCGTGATCCGCGCCCGCCGCACGGCGAGCCCCGACAGTTCCTATGTCGCGAAGCTCACGCATCGCGGCCGCGCCAAGATCGCCCAGAAACTGGGCGAGGAAGCCACCGAGACGGTGATCGCCGCGATCCGGGACGATCGCGAAGAACTCACCAAGGAAGCGGCCGACCTGGTCTTCCACCTGCTCGTGCTGCTGGCCGATGCCGGCCTGGGCCTGGACGACGTCCGCGCCGAGCTCGCCCGCCGCGAAGGCGTGTCGGGGATCGCGGAAAAGGCGGGGCGCTCGGTCTAGGATCGAGACTCGTTCAGCAAACCTCGTCATCCCCGCGCAGGCGGGGATCCAGGGTAATGCGGGATATGGATGCCATCACGCGAACGCTCTCCGCAGAGGGCTGGACCCGCCGCACGCACCCCATCCTTGGCCCTGGATCCCCGCCTGTGCGGGGATGACGGAAACAAGTTATGAGTCCCCAACCTAAGGGCCGAGACTCGATTCAGCGATCCTCGCTTCCGCCGCGACGATGCTCTGGTATGGAGCGGAACGAAGGAGCCGCGCATGCCCATCGACGCCACCGAGTCCTATGACGACCAGAACGTCTTCGCGAAGATCCTGCGCGGCGAAATCCCGTCGCGAAGGATATTCGAGGACGAATTCGCCCTCGCCTTTCACGACATCAATCCGCAGGCGCCGCACCATGTGCTGGTAATTCCCAAGGGCGCCTATGTCTCGTGGGACGATTTCTCCGCCCGGGCGAGCGAGGCGGAGATCGCCGGCTTCGTCCGCGCGGTCGGCCAGGTCGCGCGCGAGGCCGGGTTCGTGGCGCCGGGCTATCGCCTGCTCGCCAATACCGGGCTCGACGCGCATCAGGAGGTGCCGCACCTCCATGTCCACATCTTCGCCGGCAAGCCGCTCGGCCCAATGCTGGCCCGCTAGCCGAAACCGCCGGATCCGGGGGCATCATGCACTTCCTGCACACCTTCCATCTCGCATCCTATCTGGACAGCCTGGTCAGCTACGCGCTCGCGCTGGTGCTGGGCGCGCTGATCGGTGCCGAGCGCCAGTATCGCCAGCGCACCGCCGGGCTGCGCACCAATGCGCTGGTCGCGCTCGGCGCGGCGGCGTTCGTGGACCTCGCCCAGAAGCTGGCCGGCGATGTCGAGGCGGTGCGGGTAATCGCCTATATCGTCTCGGGGATCGGCTTCCTCGGCGCGGGCGTGATCATGAAGGAGGGCATGAACGTCCGCGGCCTCAATACCGCCGCCACGCTCTGGTGCTCGGCGGCGGTGGGGGCCTGTGCCGGCACCGACATGGCAGCGGAGGCGGCGACGCTCACTCTCTTCGTGGTGGCCGGCAACACCCTGTTGCGGCCGGTCGTGAACGCGATCAACCGCATCCCGCTGGCCGGCGGGACGCTGGAGGCGACCTATTCGGTCACGCTCACCGCCGATCCGGCCAACGCCTCGGCCCTGCGCGATACGCTCGTCGATCACCTGGAATTGATGCGCTATCCGGTGGCCGATACCGAGATCGTCGAGCGATCGGAGGAACTGGTAGAGATTCGCGCGACGCTGGTCAGCACCGGGGCGGTGGATGCCGATCTCGACGCGATCGTCGCGCACCTCGCCAAGACCCGCACCGTGCTGCACGCCACCTGGGAAGTGCAGACGCACGATTGAGCGGCCGGGACGGGGCGGCTTGCCAAAGGCGGCGCGGCCTGCTTGCCTCGCCGCCATGCGCTATCTGAACCTCGCCGTCGCGATCGTCGCCGAAGTCACTGCGACTTCGTTCATGAAACAGTCCGAGGGGTTCACCCGGCTCCTCCCTTCGGCGATCACGATCCTCGGCTATGCGATCGCCTTCTATTTCCTCTCGCTCACGCTGCGCGAGATTCCCACCGGCATCGCCTATGCGATCTGGTCCGGAGTCGGCATCGTGCTGATCGCGGCGATCGCCTGGGCGTTCCAGGGGCAGAAGCTCGACTTGCCCGCCCTGCTCGGCATGGCGCTGATCATCGCCGGCGTGCTGGTGATGAACCTCTTCTCGCACGCGACCGCGCACTAGGTTGGGAACCCAGACAAGTATCTGATTTTCCTTCGTCATCCCCGCCTGCGCGGGGATGACGG
>ERZ781398.4123-NODE-4123-length-10835-cov-5.183395_pt1 | contig 10835 bp, 11 predicted proteins | sample MGYA00433077_ERZ781398 | MGnify/ENA primary metagenome ERZ781398 (study PRJEB29847, sample SAMN06458254) | wastewater metagenome | isolation source: Wastewater bioreactor | place: South Africa: Cape Town | study: EMG produced TPA metagenomics assembly of the... | reverse complement strand
GACCGTATTGATCGCCCTCAGTAATTGTCATTCGCCCGATTGTTGCCCTATATAACCTGATAGTCATCTACAGTTCATCAGTTTTGTATAGAAATGGCGATCGAGAATAATGTAAGCCTTATTGGGCATTATGGAAAATAATCTCACCTTAAATATGAATTTTAATATGTTTTATTTTTAGAAAAGTCAATTGGCTATCAACTTAATGATCAAAGTTTTCCAGTTGATGTGTTAACGGCAGCACAATTGCAACTGATCACTCAGTTACAATTCGAAATCGATTCCTTTCAAACTGAGTTATTTCATCTGTTTGTTCTGGACGGTGATGTCTAGATCGACTAGACATGTTTTTTCTTTTCTCTGGCCTGGTCAAGTCTTGGTTCCTTCTTTGGTGCCTTGTTTCAACTATGTCTCTCTTGTTTATTTTGATGATGTTATTTCTTGGTTCATTCGCTAGCTGATGTTTTTTGATTTATCAGCTAATAAATATCTGTTAATTTCTCTTAATTATGATTATCTATGTGATTCGTATTTCCTTTGGTTTGTTTTACTAATTTTCCTTCAAGTTTCTTGACTCATTTACGTTTTCACTAGTGCGTTTGAATACCGCTGGTATGATTGATGAATGGTTTATCTGCTGAAAATAACGAATAAAAGTCAAAAGTTGAGAAACGAATTAACAGAGAACACAACATACAATATTAAAAGATCAAACATAAAGATAAGATAAGATATGAAAGTACACCGATCCTAATTTATAAACATTGAGAGATGTAATATTTATAGTTAGTAAAATGTCTAAGACACTTGTGATCACGGTCTTCATAGTTCTAATTATACTATCTCTAGTTAGAACACAAAATGTTACAGTTTACCCTGCTGATTCGTTTGCTGATAGTATCGGCGTGAACACACATTGGGCATATCCAAATGTATACATTAATAACTATACAGGATTAAAATCAAAATTAGCCGAATCAGGTATTCGTTATGTTCGTGATGGTACATTTCCAAATGTATTTCTTCGATTAAATGATCTTTACAATAGTCTTGGCGTTAAAACAAATCTTATAACAAGTCGATGGAAATCTGGACCATGGCCACAACCATTGGATCCTGAACAAATTGATGTTGAACTTAACGATGTTAAGAATCAAACATTAGCTGCAATTGTTTCATTAGAAGCACCTAACGAATACGATGTTTCACATGGTCCTGATACTGATTGGATAGGAACAATTAAAACTTATAGTTCAAGTGTATATGCAAAAGCTAAAGCTGATCAATTGCTAAAAAACATTCCGATTATTGGACCGTCATTAACCACTTTAGAAGCATATCAAGCAGTTGGTAATTCTGATCCTTATATTGATCAAGGAAATCAACATATCTATCAATGGACATATTGGCCTGGTTTTAGTGGATATGATGCGAATGGTACTCGTAGTATAACATGGTATCTTGATGAACTTGGCAAACTACAATCACCATCTGGTAAACCTGTTCAAGCTACTGAAACGGGATATACGAACTTTGTTGATATTGGTGGTTTATCAGAAGAAGCAGATGGAAAATATATGGCGCGAATATTTGCTGAGTTTTTTCGACGTGGAATCTATCGTACATATAAATATGAATTTGTCAATCAAGCAATACCTGGTCGTGAAGGCTTTTTTGGTTTACTACGTAATGATCTAACTGAAAAGCCATCTTTTCGAGCAGTCTCAAATCTCATTCATATCTTCAATGATAAAGGACCAACATTTCTACCTACTCCGTTAAGTTATACGCTTAGTGGTACTACGGATGATGTTCGACAAATTCTCTTTCAAAAACGTGATGGTGATTATTATTTAATGGTTTGGCTAGAAGTATCATGTTGGAATGTGACACAAAAAGTTGATCTTTATCCACCACCACTACTATTGTCTCTTAATTTACCAACTGAAAACAGTATATCAAATGCAATTCTCTATGCATTGAATAATACAGGTGATGTCAATATTGTCAATCTTCCAATTACCAACAATCAAGTCATTTTCAATGCAACTGATAAAATCAGTGTCATCAAATTGAGTAGCAGTACAATGATTTCAATAGCACGTGGTGTTTATCGACTTCTACCAAAAAATGCTCTTCATTCTGCTCTTAGTTCAAATGGTAAACGAAATGATATAGCTGTCATACGAGAACAACATTGGACAAATATAAATCAACAATGGATTATTGAACCTAACAAAGATGAATTCTATCATATAATTAATCGTGGTACCAGTCAACCACTTAAACTAAATCGATATTTCGATTGTCAAAAATGGAAAATTGAACCTCTTCCTAATTTCTATTATCGTGTCGTATGTCAGCATGGTGACAATCAATTGATAAACGAAAGTCAACAATGGAAATTAGAATGGATTACATAACATTCAATTTTTTTATTGAAAAATCAATAAACATCAATCTTTCAATCAGTCTCAAACAAATGCAAATATTCTTGTCTAATATCTTGATTTTGATCCCATTCAAATTGAGAAGTATCTTGTTTCGGTGCTTTCGTTCTCACATAATCTAATTTTTGACAATATTCTTTCAATTTGTTGAGTAATTGTGTTCTTGTTCGATATCGATGTTGTTCATTTAAATAAAGTTCCGAATAAGCTAATCGATCAGGTACGAGTGGTATACATCCAGCACGACAAGCTTCTAACATGGCAACACCAAAGAATTCATGTTGAGCTGTTGAAACAACAACATCACCTTCCATCAATAATTGTTCGTATTCGGCTTTTGACTGTGCATAACCCCAATGACGAATATAATTCGATGGTAATTCAGTTCGAATTTGATCGAATATCGGTGGATATTCGCCGTAGGATTGACCAAGAATAATTAAACGAAATTCTAGTGAATACTTTTGGTAAAGTTCGAGCACGATAGAGAAAAATGTTTCAGGATCTTTATCATGTTCCCAACGATGTGGCCAGATGATACATAATGGACCGATTTTAGTCGAATTTGTCAATGAAATTGAAGATTTCTTCAATGGATAATAGAGCACTTGAGATTTGGTTTGAATCGTTTGACGAATTCGTTCGGTATTTGGTTTCGGTGCTGGTATTCGATTGAGAAATGGACCGAGTTTATCAAGAAATGTATTTAAATTATAAAATGAATTGAATAGACAAACATCGGCAACCAATGCTGTTAGAATTTGATTGTAACCAAATTGAAAATCTCGTTGTTGTTGATTTTCATTTTGTTTTGGATAAGCTAAATCATTCTCATGAAAATAAACGATTTTTTTCAATGAACGAAGATCATCACGAAGAGAAATCAATTCACTTAAATTAACAATCGATGAAGTAAAAAAATATTTCAATTGATTATTTTCATTTGTTGGAATCAAATCCGAAAGAATCAATGATGAACATCTCGCACGCCATGGCCATTTCGTTCCCGGTAATGTTATTAGTAGAGACCGAGGCGAAAGATTTTCATGAAGAAGATCGATCAACGAACGATGTGAACCATCGTAAAATGCTTCAATTAACAAAATATCACACATCTACAAATAATTCATTCAGAGAAATGACCACGTCGAGATCAACATATTTTGAAATTAGTTAGTAGAGAACATGACTCCATTGTATTCAATTTTTTGTCAATAAGCTAAATGAAATCACTCAACTTAACATCTGCAACTCTCAAGAGAAAAAACAAGACTTTGTTATTTGTGAATTTACACTGAATATAAGATTTATATATTTTTACTCAAATAAAATCATTACATGAGCAAAATAAAAAAAAAAGAAAAATTATGAATTGTGTTTTCATTCCATTGAATTATGCGTGGATGGTAAATGTGTTCTCTGTAAAAATTCCGACGTTTGATTGATAATAAAAGCTGGACTCGATGCAGTTCGTGAACGCGATAGATTATATTGCGACGATGATGATGATGAACTAGTTCGTTGAAAATCCAATTTCATTTTCGAGTTCAATGCTCGTTCTTCGTCCATTTCAAGTGACGATTCACTTTCACTTAATTGTTTGTATAATTGTTGTCGTCGGTCGACTTCGACTTGTAATTTTCTTTGCAAACGAAGATTTTCACTTTTGGCATTTTGTTCTTCTAGACGAAGTTTGGCCAGTTTTTTCTCGTGAATTTCTTGTTGAAGAACGAGCTCATGACGAAGTCGTTCGACTTCTTGTTTTAAATGTTGAGCATAATCAACATTTGATGAACATGAAGCAGCAGCAGCAGCAGCAGCTGGTGCTGTTGTTGTCACTGAAAGATCTGGATTGCTCTGAAAACGAAACAAAACAAAAACATTTTCACACGTCAATGAAAAACTATGTGAGGAGAAGAACGAAAGAATGTTCCCACTGATATCGATTCGTTGTTTCTTACATCTTGAGTCGAATCAGGTTGTTGAATTTTCAATTGAAGTAATTTCTTATCAGTTTCTAATTTCTCCATTCGTTTCCAAAGTCGATTGACAAGAGATTCTTGTTCTTTTTCTAACGTATTTTCTAATTCGATTTTCTCTCGTTTCAATTGTTCCTTCAAAGACAAACAAACAAGAATGAGATTGTCAATTTGAAAATTGACTTTGTTTTATTTACTAGAGTATTTTGTTTATTCGTTGTTTCTCGTTCTAATCGATTGATTCGTTTCATGAGTTGATTGATTTGCGTGGCTTGTTCTTGTTCGAGTGACTTTTCGAGCGATTGTTTTTCATCTCGAATCTGTTGTAATTTTCTCGAGAGATCATTCGTGAGAAATTCTTCTTCACGTTCGTAATTATTCGCCAGAGTTTCTTTTTCTTTTTTTAATTCTTTGATTTTCTTGAAAAGTGTATTCGAAATAAATTCTTCTTCTTGTTCAGTTTTCACTTGCATATTGACACTTTCACTGAAAATAACAATGAGAAAGATGAACAAATCAAAGGATAAAAATGTCAAACGAACTGTTTGAGTTGTTTGATTTCTTGTTGCGATGCTTTTAAACGCAATTTAAATGTTTGAAGTTCGATTTGTAGGACTCGATTCTCCTGTGTCAATGAATCAACTCGTTTGATTAAATCTTGATTTTTCGTTGTTATCGTTGAATCATTGATTGAGGAAACATCCGATTCATATTCACTATCCGTTTGCATAACACTGTTCAACAAACAAAATAGAAGTGAGAGATCGTTTTGTTTTCATGAAGATTACTTTTCATTGCTCATGATCGACTGTTTTCAATGACTAGAATTTTGTTGTATATCGAAACACATGTGAAAACATTACACATTGATTCTGGTACTGAGAACAATCTGCATTGGTTGACACACTTATGCACATTGACTCATGCTTTTGTTGATTTAAGAAAAACAATTGTGAGAATCTTTTTTTGTTCGAGTTTTTCTTTTGAAATAAAATGTAAACTAAAACATCGAAAAAGCAACGACGAATAAATCTCGTGCTTGTCGACGTTAGCGCTATGGTATTCATTGGACATTGGACTTTGCCACCGTTGTTGTTTTTCTTTGTATAAAAAAAGAAACGAAATAGAGAATGATCCGCGGTGATTTTCGTAGCTAAAAATTTTAGATCGAATCTAATACTCATTAGCCTAATTATCGACTAAGCCAATGTGGAATTTGCAAATGAAATCAATTCTTTTTTTCGTAGGTTCAACTTTTCTCGATGAAATTTCCGTTGATTGATTTGTCTTTGTAGGTATTTTCTTGTTTGAGTTATGTAAATGGCGGTGCTATTCAGTTATCAAGTAGTAACATTGATTCAATTCTTTGTAAGTTTACAAGGAAAATCAACGTTTTTCAAATTCACCGTGTCTGTTCGGTTTTTAGCATCTAATCAAGTTGTTTTTATTAATTTTTACGCAAATTGGTGTCGATTTAGTCAAATGCTCGATCCAATTTACAATGAATTAGCTGATAAAGTTGCACGAGAATTTCCAGTACGAATCTCTTTTTGTTCGTTTTGTCAAATTGTTTGTTTGTTTTGTTTAGGAACAAGGTTTAGTTGCCATTGGCAAAGTCGATTGTGATTCCGACAATGCAATTGCAACGAAATATCACGTGAATAAATATCCGACATTGAAATTATTTCGATACGGAGTGATGACGAAACGAGAATATCGAGGAGCGAGGTTCGGTTTTTCTCCAATTAAAAGAAAATTCATTTTCGATTTATTTTATTCAGAAATGTCGATGCATTTATGGAGTTTCTCCGCAAACATCTTCAATCGTCGATCCTAAAACTCGCGACGCCAAGTGATTTGATAACTTTAGATTCGAACAAACGCTATGTGATCGGTCATTTCGACGACGAGAACTCAGCGAATCATCAAACCTTTGCCAAAGTCGCGAGTTTACTTCGCGATGATTGTCAATTCGCCATTTCGACCAACAAGTAAACAAAAAATCTCGAAGTTTTTACTCAGATAAAATGAATTCATTTGTCAAAAATGTTAACAAATCGAGTTGAATTCGTATCGAATCTACGTGAAAGCACAGATAACGGTCGTGATTCTTGTAAATGGAATCCATGCATTGGTAGCCTGTGCGACATCATTCTCGAGAGAAACTCATTTTCGTTTGAATAGAAAAACTTTCTATTTGAAAATTTCGACTAATCTCGGATAATTTTTGTTGTTAGAGATGAATTTCAAGCTGAACGTCCATCGAATGATGTTGTTTATTACCGAGCACCGAGTTCATTAAATGAAAAAGATGTTTATTATCTCGGTTCGTTAACTGAATTGGAATCGTTGACAAGTTGGTCGAAAGAGAAATGTGTTCCGTTGGTTCGAGAAATCACATTTGCCAATGCCGAAGAATTGACCGACGAAGGTTTGCCGTTTTTGATTCTGTTTCACAAAGCCGATGATCACGAGTCGATCGCACTTTTCGAACGAGAAGTGGCCAAACAACTTCAAGATGAACGAGGTTAATTCGTTTTCTCTCTTAAATTCTCATTGTTTTTCGTTTTGTTTAGCCGGTGTGAATTGTTTGCATGCCGATGGCGCTCAATTTCTTCATCCGTTACAACATCTCGGCAAATCGATCAACGATCTCCCGTTATTAGCAATCGATAGCTTTAAACACATGTTTCTCTTTCCGAATTTCAATGAAATTTCGTAAGATTTTCCGTTGGCAAACTTCGTTCGATCGTTTTTTTTTTAGTCAAGAAGGAAAATTGTTACAATTTGTTAAAGATCTTCATTCCGAAAAACTTCATCGAGATTTTCACAATCCTCCACCGGCAACACAACCGCTGCCGACGACAACTGCATCGTCGAATGAAGGCGGAGAATCGAAAGGCAAACATATTCCAAAGACTTCTTCGACAGGCAATAGTGAATCGGCTAATTCAGCAAATCAATTCCTTCGATCGAATCACGATCCATCGCAACCGCCTGAATCGGTTTTCGTTCGTTTGTCACCTAATCGAGCTCGTTATTCATTTCGAGATGAATTATAAACCAAAAATAGAAGAACATTTGTTGAATCTCTTGAACTAATTTTCTTTGTTATAACAATTTTAATCAAAAACAATGCTTTTCTTCGTCTTTTCTTCTTCTTCTTCTTCTTCTTCTGTTCGCTTTATTTATTCGACAGCACATTAAAAGAAAAAAAAATTTAGAAAATATTCGTTCGAAGTGATAAATTCGGGTGTTTTTCTTTTTCAGAAAAAAAAATGCGACGACATCGACAAATCGCTCTTCTGGGTTTTCCAGGCGTCGGTAAATCATCGTTAGCTCATCATTTTGTCTACAAACAATTCTACAACGAATACGATCCAAATATCAAAACCAATCTTCAACATCAATGTAACATCGGCAATGAACAATACGATTTGATCATTGTCGATAATGCGGGTTCTGATCAATACACAATTCAACATAATGATTTCGATAATAGTGATGCTTATATTCTTATCTATGCCATCGACGATCGACAAAGGTTCGACATTTTTGACCGCTTTCTGTTTGGTTTTTTGAGTCTGTTGATTTTAGTTTTGATATGGTTTCAATTATTCGAGATAAATTGATTTCAACAAGTGCAATTACTCGGTAGGAGATTCGAGTTTGATATTTTATTGGAGAAATTTTGATTTTGTTGTAGAATTCCAATGATTTTAGTCGGAAATAAGATCGATCGAACAGCGGATCGAGTCGTTTCGACAGAGGAAGGCCGAAATGCAGCTAAAACATGGAATGTTCCGTTCGTTGAAGTTTCAGCAATGGATTTAGACGTTCGTTTTTCTTTTCTCGAAACACGTCAACACAAACAGAGAATTTTCTTTTTGTTTTTCAAGGTCGTGAAGAAAATGTTCGAACGAACTATTCATGCAATGGAAAATATCGATTCACCTGAGATTCCAAATGACGATCATCATCCAGTCAAAAGTCATTCAAATGAGAACAGCTCGAATTCGAGGAATGGCATGTCGAAAAAACTCAACGGAAATTCAACATCGAAAGATTCGTCAGGCAAATCGTGCACGGTGTCTTAAACTTGACCGTTTTCCTTTCTTTTTCTTTCTTTTGTCTTTTCTTTGCAATGTAAATAATTCTTTTCTCTGTACATTATTTTCTATTATTCAAGAGAGAGAGTTTTTGTTTATTGCCTTATTATGAAAATCATTTGCAAAACAAGAAGAGAACAAAAAAATAACATCATTGAGTTTGTTTTATAACGGATTAAAAAAAACTTTTCTTTTCTATGGTTATTTGTTCTCATTTGCATATGTACTGAAAACGAATTTTAACGATATCAACGATTTCTTCTTCGACTAAATCAGGATTGATTGAGGAGATATTCTTTTTACCAAGTTCAATACAAGAAGAGAAATCATTAAATATATTGAATTTGAATTACAACAGATAAAAAATGTAACGAGAAATGTGTCAGCGAATACATGCTCTTCATCAAGAGTTCTTATTAAATCAATACGATCGCCGTGACGATACAAAATGATAGGTCATACGGCCATTTTATCTTGAGGGTGTTGTAGTTGTTGTAAACTTTTCTCCTAAAATGGAAAAAAATTCAATTTGATGATTAAAACATTTAGAGAGCATGCAGCGTAATGAATTTTAAAAAACGAAACTCATGCGAAAGTTTCTGAGATATTTTTTGAAAATAATTTTATCACTAGAACTTCCTGCATTCTGAAGGAAATAAATGGATATGGCTAATGGCTTTAGAACAAGCTAATTCAATAGGATATATGAAAAGCAAGCATCGATTATATAAATATGCAAAAAAAACTCGCTACAAAAATCGACAAAGCAAGTATAAGCACGGCTAACAGAAAAGTAAAACAACTGCAATACTAGGTACTATCATTTATGTATTGATAACTTACTTCTGTTCAACAACAATGAAAATCAAATCAAATTGAATTGAATTTACAAATTCAATATTTTCCTAAACAATCAGAATAAAAGATCTTTTTTTATTTTATAAATTATCTTACTTGTTTTGGTTTTTTTGTTCGTTTTATTCATTAGATTCATTAGCTGGCAAACGAAGTAAACATCATTGACGACGAAAGACTGTTGATTTCGATCTCGAATTAATAGGTTGCGTAATTGTCGGACCTCGTCTTGAAGATGATTTATTTTTGTTGTTCAGTTTCTTGGAATTGTTGTTGTAGCCTCAGGGCGATCAATACGGTCCCCGTAATGGTACAGAACGGCGGTAGCGTATACGGCCGTGCTAATTTGACCTGGATAAGCACGACGAACAGAAAAGTAAAACAATTTTAATACTAGGTACTAGCATCTATCTATTGATAGCTTACGATAACTGGGGATCGTTGTCGATACATGTTGTTGCCACTAAAAAGAAGAAAGCATGGAATTAAATCACGCATCGCGACGCATGAATGCCTGTGTATTTGCATTACATTAAATATATATAGAACAAGAAAAAGAAAATCACTTAATTCTCTTTTCTTTATTCGCTATGACCTGATCTAGACTATAAAAAATAATACATTCAGTCTATATTTTAAACAACTTCGAAAGTTCTAAATTTCGACCAATCACGATTAACTTCTCTAGTCTGGACATAGACATTCTCCTCGATATATTAGCATTGACTGAAGTTTTTTTTCCCGCTAACCTAACAGAAGCATACGATGGTATGCGACCTTCATCTGAATACAATTGAAAAAAGAAATAAAAACTTCATTAGCGAGAAAGTAAAAGAATTCAATCATTTTATTCATTATTGTTTTATACATTCAGCAAAAAAACCAACAGATTTTGAGACACAGAAAACAAATTTTGAATTGAAACAAGAAAAAAATTCTTAGACATGTACAGATGCTATTTGACCTTTATAATTCAATTTGAGTAACGATCGTGGACCAATTTCACCAACATCTAGAAAACAATCAGTATTTTTTTCAAATTCTCTTCTCATTGTGAAATTTACAATTGATTTTTTTTCGACCGTAAAAAATCGACAGAGAAAAATACAATTGACGAATTATATCGAGCATTATTTTATGTCCAATAACTACAACATTGTGCAACAGTTGATAATTCCTAAAACAAAAAAAAATTGTTAATACGTGAATCTGTTGTAAAATAAGCATTTGAATTTTGTTCATACTAAATTAAACATTGAGTTTCATCGAATGTTGATTTGGAATCATCTTTCTCCCTTCTTCACAAGCTTTTTTAAAGAAAAAAGCAGAAATAGTTAGTATGAGTATATTAGAATGTATTGATAACTTACTTCTGTTCAACAACAACGAAAATCAAATCAAATTGAATTGAATTTACAAATTCAATATTTTCCTAAACAATC
>ERZ781398.4116-NODE-4116-length-10851-cov-3.513987_pt1 | contig 10851 bp, 12 predicted proteins | sample MGYA00433077_ERZ781398 | MGnify/ENA primary metagenome ERZ781398 (study PRJEB29847, sample SAMN06458254) | wastewater metagenome | isolation source: Wastewater bioreactor | place: South Africa: Cape Town | study: EMG produced TPA metagenomics assembly of the... | reverse complement strand
CCGCCGTAGTATTCGTCACTATCGCTGCACTCGAAGCACTAAATGGTTGAGAACAAGATATACAGGAATAACATCGAAGAGCATCAATTCGTTGAATTGAAACTAAAATAGAGAAATGTCTCTCATCAATCGTCTCCATATCAATTACCGAAGAGAAGTAAGCAAACGAAAGTAATTGTAGATAAATTAGCCATTATTTCACAAAAAAAATGAATTTCTTCTCTGCAATCATTTGAGTTTTTATATATCACCCAACGAAACCAACAAAAAATAGTTATTTTTAAATGAAAAGTAAACTTTACTCAATGCCATTGGTTTATTATGAACTGAACGTTTGTTTTTTAATTTTCAAGAAAGAGTACTGGATAACCTCTTATATTTTATTCGTTCTCCATATGAGAAAAAAAACACGTGATTCTTCTCGAACTCGACATGTAAATATAAAAAGAAAGAAAACACAAAAGAAATCGATCATGTTGTCATCGATTCCCTATGAAAACGTTGAATTAAACTGCGATGAAAATGATATTCAAACATTCGTCATTAATTCATTGAAATACAAATCGATTTTAAAAATTCAACAATTAACCGATGGTCTTTCAAATCATTTATTTGCCCTACGTTCATCCGATGATCATGGTATTATCGTTAAAATCTACGGGAAAAATTCTGATCTCATCGTCGATCGTAAAGCCGAAATCGATCTTATGATTCAACTCGCTAAATTTCATATGGCACCAGCTATTGTCGTTACATTCAAAAATGGATTTGTTTACAAATATGTGCCCGGTACGCCGATTCAACATGGCGATACAGAAAAAGCGTAGATTTCGATTACAAACGAAAATAGACTTTTTATTTTGTGTTTTAGCCTATTAATCGCTCGTACATTAGCAGAATTTCATTCAGTTCCATTGGTTATTGCGAATCAACGAAGTCAATTAGTAGAAAAACTTCGTCATTATATTAACTTATTAAGTGGGGTCAACAACGAACTGTATAAACGTATAAAACTTTCGGCATGTCCATTTTTAAATGATATTCCTTGGTCGAAAATTAACGAAGATATTGATCGAATCGAACAAGTTTTAACAAATGAAAACTCTCCATGGCCAAAATTGACAATTGTCAATTGTCATAATGACACTCAAACATTGAATTTCCTAGTCGATGAAAATGAAAATAAACTTTCGTTGATCGATTTCGAACATTGTTCGAGAAACTTTTGGTTATACGATGTATTTAATTATTTTCTTGAATATGCAGGTTTTGAAACTGAACAACCTGATTTTGACAGCGCTTATCCATCGCGTGAACAACAACGAAAATGGCTCGAAGTTTATCTTCGACATGCAATATTTCTCAATGATAAATTCGAACGAACACTTTCGATCGATGAATTGTGCAATCTAGGCGATCGTTTACGTCCAATCTTGCATCTCTATTGGTCATTATGGGCATTTATTGAAGCTTTATTAAATACTGAAGCAATGAAAAAATTCGATTATGTTAAATATGGAAAATGGCGATTGAATGAATATGAAAAAACTAAAGACAAATTTTTCACACAATAATATACGTATACTTGACCTTTTATTTTCTCAAGGAAATAAAAATATGAATAAATAAAATCAAAAACATATTTGCAGATGAATGCATATAAATTCCATGATTACAAACATCTGTTTGACAACACCATTGACCATTACCTGATGAACCACTCTGAGTACAACTTGTCGATGCATCACGCGTCACAACATTCGACGATGATGTTTTCTAATTTTTTCACGAAAGAAAAAAAAATACAACTTCAAATTTTTGTTCGACTTCAACAACAATGTTACTCGACAATAATATCCGGAATTGTCAGGATAATATTGCCCAATTAATGAACCGACTTGAAATGGATCATTACATCCACTACATACATAACAAAATAAACTATTCACATATGAAATTAGACCTAACGAATAAATATAACAACAAAAACGATTCGATTCGAGGTCGTGCAAAAGAAAAATCAATCAATAACCTACAAAATAGAAGCAGGTACATTCGAAGTTTTACCATTGTCAATTGAGTTGATTTACTAGAAAAAAACGTTCGTGTATATATATATATCGACCAACAAACACGCAGTAGGGAATCATGCGATCTAACTGAGAGAAATCGATTAAAACAATACTGAAATTTAATGATGTGTTGTTTTTTTACTCTAACATAGAATATATTTATTTTCAAAAAAAAAGAAAAGAAAAGAAATTGTTTATTCGTTTGCTTGGCCGTTTTATGATTCGAGATCAATTGAATCGAGTGGATGCGTAGGTTCATCATCGAGAATCAATGTATTTTGTCTTTCATGGTGATTTGTATACCGATTTGTCATTGTATTATAATGATCAATTCGACGATAGACCATACTCATTGGCTGTTGTTGTTGTTGTTGATGATGGTAACGAGAGAATTGATCGTTAAATAACCGACTATCTTCATCGTCGTACATCGAACAATTTTCTTCATCTTCTTCGTCTTCTTCATCTTGTTCTTCATCGCCGTAGACAAATGCATGTTGACCAAATCGTTTGATTTGTGCACTTGCTGGTGGTGAGGGTGCCGATGGACGTTTTATCGGCGACACAACACGATCACCAGGTGATGTATATGTTGCTGCACGATGTGCAATAGTTGTACTACATTGTGGAAGATCTTCATCGAGATCCATAACATTTGACATTGTCGGTAGGATGGGACGTTTATTAAGTGCAGGCAAATGTTGCCGTTGTGTCGGAGCAAAATGATTGAAAATTTGTTTTTTGGGTGGATTGATTTGTGAATTTTGTAGAGTAGCTTCGGTACGAAAGAAACGATTCGAGGATGAATTCATCGATGATGGCACGGAAATGTCAGGTAATGGTGGATATTTTTTAATTGGTACTTGATCAGACATTGTCGTTGTTGTTGATGTTGTTGTTGTTGATGACGAGGAATTATTCGGTAGAATAAATGATTGTTCACGAATGATTTCACGAAAATCATCGATTGTCGAACGAATAACAGGAATAGTTGCTGTTGTTGTTGGAATGTAATGATGCTGAGATGTGTTTGCTGCTGCTGCTGCTGCTGCTGTTGTTGAACGTGGCGTCGTATTATTACTAGTTGACATATTTACCATTGGATTATCTAAAAAAAAGAGCCTTTTCAAATATTTTTCTTTTTGAAAGAAGAATAGTCGAAAGTAATCTCGAAAAGAAAATTGTGAATAAACTTACAATTGTTTTTTGTTTGTTTATTCATTATTGTTGACATCATTGTTATTTTTTTATTAATCTGATTAACAATTGATGGTCGAAATAATACAGAAGCGAAAAAGAGAGAAAAAGAAAAGAACAAGAAGACGTTTTATAATTACACAAAGCAAATATCAAATGGTTGAAAAAAAACTGGAGCAAAGTTGTCTCTACATTTGCCAATTTCTTTTCTCTCTCTCTCTCTCTGTATATTCTTGCTTGGCAAATAGCAACCACAGAATGAATTGGAAGCATTATTTAGGTTTCATGACTTTTTTATTCTTTCTTTATCTTACCTTGATTTATCGAAAATTTGACAGAATACACATGGTTTTCATTTTTTACATCACTACGAACGGAAATGTGCAAGGAGTGGATGTCAAGAGTATCTCACACAAAAGTCTATGGGTAACTAAACAAAAAAAAGAGAGAGAGGAAAAAGAAAGAAGATGTATTGAAAGTTTTTTTTCTTTTCTTTTCTGTCTTGTTGAGGCCATTTATTTAAGAATGAAAAAAAAATTGGCTGAAGAACATGAAACATTCAGTTACTAAAATAGCAATAGTTACAATGTTACAACATGAGAACGAGAAAGAAACAAAGGAGAAGAAGAAGAGGAATATCCTCGATCTAGAAATGGTATATATATATATATATCATTTGACTGACTTATTTTGTTTTTTTTTGTCTTTATTGAAACACAAAGAAAAAGAAGAAGTTTACTTTAAATTTTAATGAACAAAAAAAAAAGAAATTGCAACATCTCTGACGTCAAACGGCATGACGAGATCGTTTTTCTTTATGTTTACCGATTGTTGAACAAATATTGTTTTATAATATTAGAAAATCCGTGATAAAGTTAAAATTTTTATACTAAACTAGTTAACTATTGACGACATTCATTGATTTTGTATCACAAGGTTAGTTAGACAAACAAGTGGCACTGTCATCAAGCGCCATCTCGTTATAACTATCAACAACTATCGAAACTTGCTATTCATTGGACGAAATGACAGTAATAAGGCTTAGTCAACATAAACGAAGCGAAAAAAAGAAGAGAAAGAAGTTCATCGGTAGTATGTGTTTTTTTCTAATTTATATAAGAAAAAAATTGATATATTTTCGTCGATCTCGTTGAGGACTACATGTTTTTTTTCTTTTCTTATTCTACAAAATAACAACAGAAAAATTAAACGCACATTTTCTTGTTTTTCTTCTGTTTTTTTTTTCCGAGCAAGTAAACAAAACCTCAAAAGACGACGACGACGAAGAAGAAGAAGAAAAAAGCGAGCGAAGCATTTCATTGATTAGATCTGTCTTGTATGTTTTAGAACGAATGATACAAAAGTACCTTCCTTTTGTTAATTTTCTTATTGCAACAACAGCCTTAGGTTTTCAAATAACCGTTCTATATCCATGGCATTATGAATTACAACAAGAATTCAATGATTTGCAAAAGCAACAGGAAGAAAAATTACGTCAATATCATGAACTGAAAATGCAGACAATTAAAAATATCGAAAGCAATTTATTGAAACTTCGTCGAGAGAAAACAAATGAGAAAGCTAACGCTCAACGAATTACTCATTGATTTGTAGCTGTAACACATTCGTTTTTTCTCTCTCTCTCTCTCTTTTTCTTTCTTTTCTAGTTTTATTACAAAAAAAAAGACAGTTATTCCAATAAATAGAAAAACTAAGAACGACCAACTAAACTGTGCTTCTTCGTATTTCTATTTCTGAGCAAATGCACTCGAACTATAAGTTATTTTTTGTTTGTTTTCTCTTGTCATCTCTCTATCTACAATAAATCTACTTGAAATGTGTGACAAATACGTTCGACTCGAAAAATGAATAGATGTCCTGCATTGTTGTTGACAGTTTTGTAAAGTGACACATATCGAGAACAGAACAAAAAAAAATAACAACAACAACAACGAAGACGACAGAGTATTCAGATACCCGAATTTGAGATGCCGATTACATTTGATTTAGTTGTTTGCATAACATCAACTGCACTTTTTGATTGCAGTGAATCGCATAAAATTTGGCAAACCGAAGGACTCGATGCGTATAAAGCTCATCAACGTGAACGTATCGATGCACCGTTACAACCAGGTGTTGGATTTCGGTTGGTTCATTCGTTGATGCAATTAAATCAATGTAGTCCTAATCGACAATTAGTTGATGTTGTACTCATGTCACGCAATGACAGTGGATCAGGCGAACGTATTCGAAATTCATTGAAACATCACAAACTTGGCATTACACGTATGTCGTTTACAAGTGGTTCGGATGTGACGAATTATTTAGTTGCATTTGGATGCGATCTTTTTCTTACGACAGAACCTGAACAAGTTCATAAGATTCTATCCACTCAAACTTGTGATAGTTTCAAAGGTATTGCTGCTGGTCTAGTGTGTAACATATCAATAGAAAATACGATTTCATCATCATGGCCTCGAGATCAAGTACGAATTGTATTCGATGGTGATGGCGTACTGTTTTCTGATGAAGCAGAACGGGTCTTTCGATCTCATGGTTTAGAAGCTTTTCGACAATTCGAACAGGAAAAAGAACATATTGCTCTACCCGAGGGGCCAATTCATGCTCTCGCGTTAAAATTACAAAAATTACGACAAGGTTTGGGACAAGATAATAGTTGGAGAATACGTACGTTTCTCGTCACTGCTCGAGATAGTACGACGAATGAACGAGCATTCAAAACGTTGAAGAAATGGGGCTTAGAAATTGATGAAACACATTTTTTGGGCGGACTTGATAAGACACCTTTCTTGATTTCTATTGATCCGGCAATATTTTTCGATGATTCAGGCGAACATATCACTCGAGCTCAACGATTCGTTCCAGCAGCTCATATACTCTATGGTGTTTTAAATACTCAATCTTCTTGAGACGAAAAAAAAAGACAAAACTTTTGTTTTTATTTAGCAATATGAAATTAGATATAGCTTCAAGCAATGGGTACAATTTGATTCATTGTAACAACACGTAGAGGATTCCGATTGCGATTGAAATGAACTGTGAAAAGTACGTGGACCAATTGTCGGCGAAATCTTTCCGATACACAAAGATATATATAAAATGAGCTCTAATTAATTAAAAATTTCAAAACGAATGATTCTATTCGATTCATTTAACTTACTGAAAATGAGAAATAAAAAGACATAATAGAAATTGTATTGAAAAAAACCATTTGAGAATAAAGAACAGGATTTAATTTTAAAGCATCATTAACAAGTATAATTGAAGATATAATATTAGGCATAATTGTAATTGAATAGATAAGAGCATGAATCAATACCATAACTGTCAATTGTTTATCTAATTCACGTCGAACTAATGGATTCACTCGATGAGCTATACTTTGAACATTACGATAGGCTAAACTTGCAAAAAGAATTGTAGTTATTAAAGGACATGCATACCATAGAGTGAAAACAGTAAAATAACGATCGAATAAGAAAAAATCATGATTATTCAATTGACATGTTGTTTGATTTGTTGTTGATGAAGTAACATGTTGATAGAAGAATAGTGATGGAATCTGTTCGAGAACAAGAATAATTACACAAATCAGAACACATCGATGTGCATTTTTTGTATTACACCATTGTTGCCAACGAATACGTGTACTCGTAGCTAAATATTGATCGATTGTTGCCAATGAAAGACAATATGACGAGAGAAGTGCGGCTAAATAGAGAAAAACCGGTCGTAATTTACAGAGAATAATCGAATCTTTTGTTCGATCAATATTTAAACCGGTGATAAACAAACGAGAAATTAAACCAACACATAATTCCATAAGATTTGCAAACGATAAAATTGTCAAATAGAATGCACATGAACTTTCTTGAAATGTTCGTAAACTTGAAAAAACAATGATATTCAAACATGTACCGAGAATACCCGAGATTAATAGAGGAAATCCAATATAAACAGTGATTTGTTGAGCAATGGATGTTAATGATGACGACATGACTGATAATTATTCTTTTTTTTTTGTTGAAAACTTCTATTCTCGAGATAAACTTAATTTTATTATAAAAAAAATAAAAAGATTAACCACGCATGAATTAAATACACCGACATTGAGTTAAATCATATTCCGTGTCTAATTGATATTCTGGTATTTTCTTGTCGAAATATTCTTCAATAATAACTAACCAATTTCGAATTTGTTTTCGTGAATTTTTTATACAAATTTCATCGTTTTGAGAGTCCGAATGAATGACATAACATGTATCGTGTTGCCGTTGCCATTGACTATATTCGGATTGTTTTTTACCTGATTGTCCGTAGATTTGTTTAGCATCGACGACATGAACTTTTCTCATATCGATTTCAAGAACAAAGTACGCACCGAATGTATTCGTCGAGTCAATCGATCGACGAAGATAAACACCTGTTCCCAATTGTCCCATTGTATCAAACCAAGCACGACCTTGTACAATTTCCATGGCTAATTCCGGAGATGTTTGATAGAATCCAATGTAAGATGATAAACCTTTGTGTTTCTTCGTCATTTCATTCCAACGGACTTGCAAATGTTGAAAATTATTCGAATGATATTCAGCAATATGTTTCAGTTTTCGATTTAAACAAGGATTTTTCTTGCAAAATTCATTCTTATTCTTTCGAATACGAATGTACGGCAAATAACCACGATGTTTTCTCGTTCGATAACAACAATTCGTCGTATCTTGATACGGAATATAATCATACGAAACACAACAATGATAAAAATCAAGTAAAAGTATTACAACCAAAAATACCAATGTGACTGCAGTTAAAATCATAAGATCTTTCGCACGATTCGTATTCGAAATTGTTTTTATATAGAGAAATAACGCAGCTATTCGTAGACATAATTCAATGAAAATGAATAGAAATCGTACGAAAAAACGTGTATTTGACCATGGTCGATAGCAGGGACAATTGCACTGTAAGAGTAAACAACGACGCATAGCTCGATTACAACAAAGTTCTTGCATTCGATTGAATGTATTGACACGATGAACATGCGTATGTGATCGTGGCTTTTTCGAACGATTGATTGTCCAATGGAAAATTAATTTTATAAAAAATATCAAAACAGAAACTATTACAACGAAACTCATGATTATCGAAATGATTGAACTCATCCAATCGAGAACGAATGCGATTCGATATTCGGAAGTATAATTTTGAGATTTACCAAATAATGACGAATCAAGTGATGTTATTGGTGAAAAATAGATAACAAAACGAAAGATTCCACAAATCAATTCAAAGAAATAGACCAATCCATGAATATATGGTAAAGATTTGTAAAACAACGGTAAATAACAGCAATCATATGCCATCAGTGACGAAGCAAAACAAAACAAAATGCTTTTATTTTAATTTCTTTTATGTATATATATATTTTTTTAAAAACAATCTAATCCAATAGTACTTGAGTTCAGCCAATATAATGACCTTTACGTTTTTTTTCTCGCGATCAACATACGTATGATGATTTAGCCATATCCATTTTATCGAGAAATGAATTTAGAAGCATTGCCAAACGAACTTTTACTTCTCGTATTTTCCTATCTTGATGGTTGTGATCTTCTTCAAGGATTTTACAATCTTAATTCACATTTCAATCAACTTCTTTATCAACAATTTCGTAATTATCAATTTAAATTTGATTCTATATCCAAAGCTCAATTTGATTGGATATGTCAACAACATCTACCAAATATTATTGATCGTACAATATATTTAGCTCTGAATGAATGGGCTGGATCTCCTGGATTAATTCAATTATTTTTCTCTTACTTTCCATCGATCAATCATTTTATTCGATTAGAATATTTAAAAATTTCTTTAATAAATTCATCTCAAATATTAATAATAATTACTCATGCACTACCTTATTTATCTCGTCTCATTTATTTGAATCTGTCTGCTAATCCATCTTGTCCACAAGACAAAATTGATCGTAAATTACTATTAAATAATGTTTGGAATTTACCTCGATTAAGATCGTGCCATCTAAATTGCCGTAATCTTGATGATAGTTATACATTTTCTATGACAACACAATCGGTATCCATTCGATATTTGGATCTAAGTGGATTTCAATTGGAATACGATGACATAAACACATTGTTAAATCATACTCCTAATCTTAAACATATGAATGTTCACATATTCGTTTCTCGACGAACAGACAATTATACACCTTCGGTTGTTTCATCGAATAAACTATCCAGTTTAAAAATTAGCATCTGCTTACGTGAAGACTATTCATTATTGTTTTTATTGTTGAAAACCTTACCTAATTTACGACAATTACGTATTAGAATAGATTCAATACAACTCAATGGTTATCAATTGGAACAATTCATTCGAAACTATTTACCTAACCTCAAAAAATTTACATTCATCATCGATAAATTTTTATACGATTTGGCACCAGATTTTCAAACGACAATTGAGCAATTATTTGCCTCATTTCAAACGCCATTTTGGATCGATGAACATCAATGGTATGTTCGATGTGTAAAATATGATACTTATTTGTATTTATATACTTTACCGTCGAATATGGGCAATAATCGATCAGAGTTACCTGATCTATGGTATTCGACCAAGCCAAATGATCGTCTCGAAGACTTTCATACCAACATCTCTCAGATCGATTGCAACAAACTTTTCAAACGAAGTCTTTCATCGTCTCTCCGTTTGTCTCAGATCGAAAATCTTAGCACTCGTCTTCCTCTACATGAACAATTTTGGTCTATTATACCGAATTTAGACAAATTATCATCGCTAGGATTAATTCTTGACGCAACTGCATCTGCATCTTATATGCAAACATTATTCGATTGTGCACCACATGTTCGTTCTTTGTCTATTCAATCGTTGAACATGCCGATATTTACATGCACTCAATCGTCGATCTATATATTGTCCTTTAAAAATTATCGATTTTGTGCTGAAGATTGTTTGAAATTAGCTCAATCATCATTGGGTCAACAATGCCAACGTTTATTAATCGAACTAGAACATCAACAAGATATTCTTATATTAATTGAAAACATGCCAAATCTTCGAACATTAAAAGTAAAATTCGATGAATCTCAAGATAAAAATGAAACTTTACAATGGTTACAACATCGATTATCTAAGACAATTTATGTTAGTTTAGTGTCTAACTTGATGAATAAGATGGCTACTATTCAAATATGGATTCGATAGATTAATTATTTTCTTTATCTGTATATTTGTAAAAAATAAATAAAAATAAAAAGACTTTATTGTCTGGATCGACAAATTTGTCGATACCATCGTGTTATTCCTTCCTTAAATGTTTTCATATATAATTCAGAAGGAACAATAAATACAACAAATATAAGCATTGGCGGCATATATGAAATAAAATATCCGAAAAGATATAACCAAGGATTATCCGATGGATTTATACATCCGGGTATCAGTGAAATAATTAAACGAGGTAAAGCTAATCCAAGCAAAATGACTGGACTAATAAGTAATTGTTTATGTTCTCGTA
>ERZ781398.4114-NODE-4114-length-10853-cov-3.489072_pt1 | contig 10853 bp, 9 predicted proteins | sample MGYA00433077_ERZ781398 | MGnify/ENA primary metagenome ERZ781398 (study PRJEB29847, sample SAMN06458254) | wastewater metagenome | isolation source: Wastewater bioreactor | place: South Africa: Cape Town | study: EMG produced TPA metagenomics assembly of the... | reverse complement strand
CGTCTTCACCGCTCGGGATGACGACGTCCAGCGCGCGCCCCGAGGGCGACGTCACGCGGGTCGCCGCTTCGCCGTACGGACGGGCGGGAGCTCGGAGGAGCGAGACCTCCGCGGGGAGGCCGCGGGTCGCCACCGTCTCGCCGTCGGGGCCGTACACGCCGATCGCGAGCGCACCGCCTTCGCCGACGTGTGAAGCGATCGTGCGATCGAGCGCGGAGGGATCGGTCACCCGGACACCGGCGACGTGCGCGGCGACCGCGCGACCGAGGCTGCGCGCGGCGTCTTCTCGGTAGGCGAGGGAAGTGCCGCGCGTCACCTGCGCGATCGCGAAGAAGAGCGGCACGTAGGCGACGAGCATCACGCCCGCGAGGGCGAGGAGGATCTGGAGGCGCAGCCCCGGCCCGAAGCGTGTCGGTCGCCGATCGTTCATCCGGCGAGCCTCCTCATGACGCTCACGGGATGAGCCTCGTTCATGGGATCCCGAGGATACCGCCGACCTGGTAGACGAAGACAGCCGCCCCGTAGCCGAGCGCGTACGTGTAAGCGAGGACGAACGCAGGCCAGCGGATGCTCGAGGTCTCTCGCCGGATCGCCGCGACCGTGCTCATGCACTGGCAGGCGAGGACGAAGAAGGCGAGGAGCGCGAGGCCCGTGCGCGGGCCGTAGAGCGGCGAGCCGTGGGGCCGCTTGGCCTCGCGCAGCTTGGTCGCGAGCGGAGCGGGGTCGTCCTCGGCGTCCTCGACCCCGTAGACGACGCCCATCGTCGCGACCATGAGCTCGCGCGCGCCGAACGAGCCGATCAGCCCGACGTCGATTCGCCAGTCGAAGCCTGCGGGGCGCGTGATCGGCTCGATCGCGTGCCCGATCGTCGCCGCGACGCTCGACTCGATCGGAGGTGCGTCGGGCTCGCGGCTCACGCCGGGCATCGGGATCGACAGGAGCATCCACAGCGCCGCCGATGCGATCACGATCGTGGTGCCGACGTCTCGGAGGAAGCGCCGCGCGGCGTTGTAGCCCTTCCGAGCGACGACGCTCGCTTGCGGCATGCGGTAGGAGGGCATCTCGAGGACGAGCGGCAGGCTCTTGCCCTTCATCGTCGTGCGTCGGAGCACGAACGACGCGAGCAGCGCCGCGAAGATGCCGGAGAAGTAGAGTCCGACGAAGAGCGCCGCGCGGAACAGGGCCGAGCGCTCGGAGAAGAACGTCGACAGCACCAACGCGTAGGTCGGGAGCCGTGCCGAGCAGGTCATGAGCGGCAGCACGAGGATCGTCGTCAGACGCTCGCGCGGGTCGCGCACCACTCGGGTGGCCGAGATCGCGGGGACCGCGCAGGCGTGTCCCATGAGGAGCGGGAGGAAGCTCCGTCCGGAGAGCCCGAGGAGGCGAAGGAGTCGATCGACGAGGAAGGCGCCACGCGCGAGGTAGCCGCTCGCTTCGAGCAGCTCGAGGGCGACCGTGAGGATCACGATCTGCGGCATGAACGCGAGGACGGTGCCGGCGCCGGCGAGGATGCCGTCCGCGACGAACGACGCGAGCAGCCCCTTGCCGAGCAGGCGATCGAGTCCGCCATGCGCGAAGCCGATGAGCGTGTCGAACACGCCCGTCACCGGATCGGCCACGAGGAAGACCGCGGCGAAGACGAGCGCCATCAGGCCGATGAAGAGGAACGGCCCGACCACCGGATGAAGGAGCACCGCATCGAGGCGCTCGGTGAGCTGGCGGCGGCGTTTCGTTTCCGCGCTCGACGACACGTCGCGCACGACCGCGCGCGCCACGGCGGCAGGGTCGAAGGTCGCGCGCGGCGAGGCGGGATCGCGATCTCGAAGCCGATCGTCCACTGCTGCGAGCAGCGTGGCCTTCGCATCGGCGTCACGTGCGCATACGAGGACGACCGGCGCACCGATCTCGCTCTCGAGGCGCGCGACGTCGACGTCACGACCTTCGGACGCGAGGATGTCCTTGTGCGTGAGCGCGATGATGAGCGGGAGGTTCGCCTTCGCGAGCTCGCGCGTCAGCCGAAGGCCGAGGGCGAGGCGGGTCGGGTCGATCACCTGGACGACGACGAAGCGCCCTTTCTCGGCGGTGCCTTCGCGCAGGCGATCGAGGAAGCTCCGCGCGACGCCTTCGTCGGTGTCGCGCTCGACGGCGCCCTCGACCGAGTAGAGCCCGGGCAGGTCCGCGACCACGGCGCGCGTTCCGGAGGGGAGCTCGAGCTCCGCCTCGAGCACGTCCACGGTGATGCCGGGGTAGTTGCCGACGCGCGCGTTGCCACCGGTCATCCGGTTGTAGATCGACGACTTGCCCGAGTTGGGCCGACCGACGAGCGCGATCGTGCAGCGCTCGCTGGCCGTGCTCTCCTTCGTCACCGCGGCGGCGCTCATGCGTTCGCTCCACGAACGACGATGACGTCGAGGTGTGCGGCAAGCTCTCGTGCGATGGCGAATTCGCCGCCGGACGAGGTGCGGATGTGAAGCGGGCCGCCGAGCGCGGCGCGGCGGAGGACGGTTACCTCCTCACCTTCCTGAAGACCGACCGCCGCGAGCCATGCCGCGACGCTCGAGTCGAGAACGATCCCGACGATGCGCACGCTCGTGCCGATGGTCGCGCTCGCGAGGGAGCCACGGCCATTGGCCTCGTGCACGTCGATCGAGCTACCGGCTCCGTCGACCATGCGGGCCAGTCTATACAGACGCCTACTCGCGCCTAGAGCTTCGTGCCGAATGCGCGTCCGATCGCTTCGGCGATGGCTCCGCCCGCGTCGATCGTCGTCTCGAGCACATCCGTAGCTGCGAGCTTCACCTCGGATGGGGCCTGGCCCATCGCGAAGGAGCGTCCAGCGCAGGTCATCATCGGCAGATCGTTGAGCCAGTCACCGACGCAGACGGTCTCGGAGATGTCGATGCCGTAGTGGCTCGACACCCACGCGAGCGCGGTGCCCTTGGTGCCGCCCGACGCGCGCGCGACCATTCCCCAGTGCTCCGTATCGCGCCGGAACGGGAACATCGCGACCTGCATCGACTCGCTCGCATCGCGCTGGATGTCGGCGACGATGCGGCCGATGTTGGCCTCCTTGCCGAGCGCGACCACGGCGGTCATGCCGTCGTCCGAGTCCCAGAGCGCGTGCTCGGTGATGCGGTGCGCGTAGCGGAGGTCGGTCGACCACGTGCGGACGAAGGGGAGGTAGTCCGCGCCTCGCTCGTCGTGCACGATCGCGTCCTCGGCGAAGAGGAAGGCGACGAGGTCGTTCCGCTCGAGGCTCGCTCGGAGCCGATCGGCAGCGCGCCCGCGGATGCCGTGATGGAGCAGCGTCTTGTCGTTCTTGACGTTGACGATGTGGCTGCCGTCGGCGCAGCCCACCGGGCCGTCGATGCCGAGCAGCTCGGCCGCCTCGCGCGTGCCGGAGTAGAGGCGACCGGTGAGGATCGTCACCTTCACGCCCTGGGCGCGGAGCTTGTGGACCGCCTCGACGTCCGCGTCGCTCGCGGCACCGGCGTGGTTGAGGAGGGTACCGTCGAGATCGAGCGCGAGGAGCTTGTACTGGCTGGCGGGGCGCGCGGCCTTCACGGAAACGGAACGCCCAGAAACGGAACGGGAGCTCCGCCGTACGTTCGTCGGCGTGCTCCCGCTCTTACGTTTCCCCGCCATTGCTTAGCTCGCGCCTCGCTGATCCGTTGGGATCAGGACGCTGCGGCGTAAACGGAGACCTGCTTCTTGTCCTTCGTCTTCCACTCGTACTTCACCACGCCGTCGATGAGGGCGAAGATGGTGAAGTCCTTGCCGCGGCCGACGTTCTTGCCGGCAGCGATCGTCTCGCCGACCTGGCGGATGATGATGTTGCCCGCGCGAACGGTCTCGCCGCCGTAAACCTTTACGCTACGGCGCTGCGAGTTGGAGTCGCGACCGTTGCGCGTGCTGCCTGCGCCTTTTTTGTGAGCCATGGTCCCTTCTCCTCTTCAGCCCGTGATGCCGGTGATCTCGAGCGCCGTGAACGGCTGACGATGACCGGACTTCCTGCGGTAGTTCTTGCGACGGCGGAACTTGAAGATGATGACCTTCGGCGAGCGGTCCTGGGCGACGATCTTCGCCTCGACCTTCGCACCGCCGACCAGGGGAGCGCCGACCTTCACGCCGTCGCCGGCGCCGACGAGGAGGACCTCGCCGAGGGTCACGGTGTCGCCGACGTTGCCGTTGAGCTTCTCGACACGGAGCCGATCGCCCTGAGCTACCCGATACTGCTTTCCGCCCGTTTTGATGACCGCGTACATGGATCGCCCTCTTCGTGAGCCGTGCCTGCGTTGGACTTGCGCCAAGGCCGCGACGGCGGGGTTTGCCAAGCCTCGGAGTGCTGCGAAGCGAGCTCTCGACAAAGCTCGAGTTCGCTGCCTCGCTCCAGGGCGTGGGACGCGGCACTATACGCGCGCCCGAGCATTTGTAAAGCGCTGCGCGAAAGCCCCACCCCCGCGGCATTCGCCTCTACTTCTACCAGAACGGTCGGGAGTCGCGGGCTCCGGTCTGAGCCCAACCTCATCCCTCCTCCTTGTCGAACAAGGCCGAGAGTGATGAAGTTCTAGGGCGCACGGTTTGCAGCTCACCTGGGACGAGCCCATCGTCACCTCGGGTGGAGGATGGCCCGCGCGGCGCGCACGCCCGACCGATCGTCGTGTGATGTCGTCGCTTCCGCGGTGGAGGATCAATGGATTGTCGCGGCGTTCTCCTCATTGGGGCGGTGGTTGGGGCGGGGGCGCTTGCCTCCTCGACTGCGTGCAGCGGCCCGGATCCCGGAGCCATCACCTTTGCGGAGCGCGAGTCTCAGGGGGGAGGTGAGCCGCAGAGCTCGAGCGGCACGAGCGGCACGAGTGGTACGCCCGCCGGCGACGATGGTGGCACGGTGGACCCCATCTTCGGGACGACACCGTTTGCCTACCAGGACCCCGGAGTGAAGGCGAACGAGGTCGCCTCCCACGGCGGATCGGTCGAAGGGCGCAACTGTGCCGACACGGGTTGCCACGTGACCGGCGGCGCGGCTGCCGGCAAGCTCTGGGTCTTCGCTGGCACGGTCTACTCGACAGCGCAGGGCGGGGCGGTCGTGCCCAAGGCCGAGGTTCGGGTCGTCGGACCGGACGGGACCGAGGGCGGCTACGCTTACACGGACGAGAACGGCAACTTCTGGTTCGAGAAGGACGGTGCCACCATCCCGGCGAACAGCAAGGTCGGCGTGCGTCGCGAAGGCGGGAAGCCGATGCAGATGGCGACGCTCCTTCAGCCGGACGACCGCGGGTGCAGCGCCAACCGGGCGAACTGTCACGGCACGGCGGCGACCGGAAGGGTCTACGCGCCTTGAGCTCTTTGCCCTGACTACGTCGGGGCGAGCCGCCACCCGGAGGATCGATGGACCATCGTGGCGTTCTCCTTTTCTGCGGCGCGCTCCTCGCGGTGGCTGCGTGTAGCGGACCGGAGCCGGGAGTCATCACCTTCTCCGAGCGTTCCTCGCAGGGGACGGGGAAGAAGGGATCGGAGTCCAAGGACGACACCGCGCCGGCCCCGACGAGCAGCACCGGCACGAGCGGAGGGGTCAACCCGGTCTTTGCGAGCGAGACCTTCCCCGCGGTCAGCCCCGCATGCGGGAGCTGTCATCGCGCCGGGACGAGCGGAGCGCCGATCTTCTTCGGCGCGGACGCCGCGGCGACCTACCCGCTCTTCAAGACCAACGGCTACCACCTCCCGAACAGCAGCTTCGTCACGAAGGGCGCTCACCTCGGGCCGGCGCTCACGACGGAGCAACGCGCGGCCGTCGACAAGTGGGTGGCGGCCGAGGGCGGCGGGTGACTCGAGCGTGACGCGAGTCGCGCGGGACGCGTCGATCAGTAGCGGTGCTGGAAGAGGACGTCGAAGATGGTCGTGCCTCGATCGCCGCGCGTCGCGACGAGCGCCCACTTCGGGATGAACTGCCAGTTGAGGAAGAGGTACGTCGTGTCGGGCTCGCGGTACGTCGTACGCCCGGGCGCGTAACCGACCTGCACCTTGAGGCGGCGATCGAAGAAGCTGCGTCCGAGCTTCGTTCGGGTGCGGTTGCCGCTCAGCGTGTCGGTCTCGACGTCGAGGTTCTCGTCGATCTCGGAGAGCACGCGGTTGAGGTCGCCTGCGACGAAGCCGCTCCCGACCGCGGTCGCGCCGGACGTGTCGCCGGAGTTCCCGGGCGTGGCGCCAGCCGCCGCCATGTTCGGATCGGGGCGTCCGAAGAGGAGGACGCTGAGGATCTCGTTCTTCGAGAACGGAGGCTCGGAGCGCAGAGTCAGGTTGCCGGTCTTGAGCGGCCCGGTGAACTCGACCCAGACGCGCGTGCGATCGGGCGAGTCCCAGTAGGCTGCGGCCACGATCGTGGGGTTGCTCGGCTCGCCGCCTTCGGGGAACGTGACCGTGCCGTGGTCCACGGTGAAGCGACGGCCGTGGACCTCGATCGTTCCGCCACGGAGATCGACCCGGCCCGTGACCTTCAGCTCGTCGGCGAGCTCGACGAGCGTGCGACCGCCGAGCGACACGGCGAGGCCTCGGCCGTCGAGCTGGACCGAATCGCCGAGGACGACGCTCATTCGAGTGACGAGCTGGTGCTCGTTCGTCTTCGTGCCGTCCGCTGCTTGCTTTCCGGTTCCGCCGCGATGCTTCCGGACGGCGGTCGTGTCGAGCTCGCCGCCCCGGCGGACGCCGATCGCCACCGTCGAATCCGGCTCGAGCGGCTGGAGCGATTGCGTGCCTCGGTCGGGGAGCTGGACCTCGGCGCGCGGCACGTCGACTGTCACGAGCAGTGCGTTTCGATCGTCGGACATCTTCGCCGACAGCTTCACCTCGCCGGTCGCCGAGGCGAAGGTGGCGCCTTCGGAGCTGAGCGGGACGTTCTTCGTCGCGATGACGGTCGCGTCCGCGTCCATGAAGAGGAGCCCGTTCATCCGGCCGCTGGCGGAGGCGCGGAACTCGCCGGAGCCCATCTTCCCCGTCGCGTTGTCGATACGGAAGACTCCCGTCCTCTCGAACTTCGCGATCGCGTTGAGCGACGTGATCTCTTCGCCGAGCACGTTAACGTAGAAATTCGCGTCCTGGAGCGCGAGGCCGCCCTCGAAGACCTGCGAGGTCCGATCGATCGTCACGCTTCCGGCGCCGTCGATGCGCCCGTCCATCTCGGAGATCGAGCTCTTCACGAGAGGCGCGAGCAGTGCGAGGCGTCCGTTCTGCACGGCGTAGTCGAGCCGCGTGGGCGCCGTCGCCTCCCATGAGACGTCGAGCCCCTTCATCCGGAGGCTCTGCGATGCGAGCTGGATGGTCGCCTTGCTCACGTCGTCGAGGATCGACGCGTGGGCGAAGAGCGAGGCATCGCGACCGCCGGCGGTGAGGTCGAGGTTCTGAACGCGCGCTCCACCCGCACCGAAGTTGTCGACGTGGGCTTTCACCTCGAACGAGGGATCGCCGTTCAGCTCCTTGAGCCGCGCTCGGCCGCTGAGCGAGCCGGTCACTCCCGTCGTCACCGGCAGCGCGCCGAGCGCGAGGTTCTCGACCTCGAGCTCCGCGGAGGCGCGCCACTGGAGCTCGGCCAGCGCCTTGCCCTGCAGCAGGTCCTTGACCCGAAGGTCGGTCATGAGCACGAGCCCGCGGAAATGTCCGGGGGCCTTCCTCGTCCGTTGCACCGGAACCAGGACGCTCTGGCCCTGTCGCCTGACCCCTCGCGGACGCTGCCGCCTCTCCCTCTCGTCGAGGGTGAACGTGATCGCAGCGCGCTCGCCGTCCCAACGCGCTTCGAGCGAGCCGTCGAGTGGATCGAAGCTCGCCTGTGCGCCCGGGGTTGTCCGACGATCTGCCCTCAGCCCCCGTGTGCGCGCGCTGAGGACGACCTCGGGCCGACCCACGGCTCCGGAGAGCTCGAAGTGGCTCTCGACCGTTCCGCGGAGCGCGGGGGCTTCGAGGAACGGGGGAAGCTCCGAGACCTCGCGCGCCGGGATGTCGGCGACCGCTCTGACATCGAGGAGCGCGAGCGCTTCACCATCGAGCTTCGCGGTGCCCGATGCCCACGCTGCAAGCGGCACCTTCGCCTTCGCTCCAGCGCTGCCAAGAAGCCCGTGTTCGTCCCACGAGAGGATCGAGATCTCGGCGTCCTCCGTGCGGCCGTCCCACGCGACGTGCGTGAGCATGTCGATGCCGGCGATCTCGGTCGTGGGGGATGGCGGCGCGCCCGAGAGCACGGCCTCGAGCCCCTGCGTCCGGAAGGTCGCTCGCACGGCGGGCAACGCCGTCGGATCGCCGCGCTCGATGCGTGCCTCGAACGAGCCGAGCCCGGCGATCCTCACCCTGAGCGAGGTCGATGGAGCCGCGTAGCTCGACGACGCCGGTCGTCCGCTGGAGCGAGCGACCATCGAGGCGGCCGGGCACGTCGAGCTCGGCGCGCGAGACCTCGACGTGACCGAAGCCCTCCGCCGCCACCTTGCCGGTGCCGACCAGCTTGCCGCGGGTGATCGTCGCGTGAGCCTCGGCGACGACCGATCCGTTCCCGACGACGCCGTTTTCGCTGCGGACGACGATGTCGAGGTGGCCGTCGGCGCCCTCCTTCCCCTGGCGTACGTCGACGTCGACCGCGGCGCTCGTCCCTTCGGGGAGGAGCTCGAGCTCCTGGATACCGGTCATGCGGGCGGCGCGATGGAGATCGATTCCGGCGCTCTTCGCCCGGACGCTCCACTGGCTGTCGCCGATGTTCGCGTCGAGCTCGAGAGGCTCGCCGAGACCGGTCACGCGAAGGCCGCGCGCTTCGACGACGCCGTCGACGAGGTGGATGCTCTTCGCAGACGCGGTGATGCCCTCGGCGGAGCCCGGCTGGCTCAGATTGATCGACGCATCGAGCAGGCGCGGCGATGGTACGAGCGCGACCTTCGCGTGCCCCGTTGCGCTCGGGTAGACGAGCGGTGCCTTGTCCTTCGCCTGCACCCGGACGTCGAGGCCGGCGAACCCGACGTTGACGAGCGGCGCGTCGAGGGGGCCGGAGATCACGCCGTTCGCGCTCAGGTGCCTTGCCGCGAACATGTCCACCGCGATGCCGTCGGCGGACGCCGTGGTCGTCGCCTGGATCGTCTTCTTGTCGAGATCGATCTTGCCCTGGACCCGCGCCGAGGCCGCGCCGCCGACCAAGTTCGGCGCCCGCGCGAGCGCGCGGAGCGAGCTCGAACGCGCCTGGAGATCGAAGGTCAGGAGCGGCGGCGAGGCGGGCTCCGAGGGCGTCGCCGCGGCGAGGCGGGACTCGGGGACATCCAGTGTGATCTTGCCGTTCAGCTCGACGCCCGGCTCACGCGCACGAACGATTGCCGTGACCTGCGTCGCGTCGAAGCGGCCCTCGATCGTCGCGGCCGGGACGTTCTGCGAGGCAACGACGCCGTCGGTCGTCGTGATGCGGAACTTGCCGAGCGGTCCCGCGGCGCCCGAGAGGGTGCCCTCGCCGGTGATCTTGCCGGACACGTCCGTCGCGATCCCGGCGCCGAAGGCCTCCGCGTTCACGTGGGAAGCATCGACGTCGAGCTTGAACGCATTGCCCTCGCGCAGATCGAGCTCGCCGTTCGCGACGACGGTCGTCTCGCCGACCCGCGCGCGCCCCTCGAGGCCGAGCGTCGGGAGCTTTCCATATGCGCGGGCATGGAGCTCGACCGGCTTCGTCACCGGCACGTCCGAGAACGCGGTCGCGACCGCCGCGGGATCGGCCTGGGCGACGTCCACCGTCGCCTCGACGGTCTCGCCGGAGATCTTCGCCCGCGCGACCACGGGGATGCTGCCGCAGGAACCATCGAGCTCGGCACTTCCGTCGAGCTCGGTCGTCTCGAGGTCGATCGCGAGCGCGCCGCTGAGCGTGCCGGTCAGCGGAGCGCGCTGGTTCGGCGCCTTCGGCGAACGAAGGACGAGGTGTCCCCCGTCGAGCGTCGCCGTCGCTCGCTTGTCCTCGAGGATGAACCTCGCCTCGAGAGTGGTGGCGTCGCCATCGAGCTCCGGCGGCACGAGGTCGCCGTGCACGTGGGCCTTTCCGACCCGTGCCTTCCGGATGTGGACACGCGGCTCGCGCGCCGGCGGAGACGACGGCGAGGTGGATGATGATGAGGACGGCGTCGGCGTCTCTGCGAACGCGCGCTCGGCCGGCGTCCGGAATGCGCGGGCGATCCGCGGAGCTCGAACGGCATCGACGTCGAGCACGACCTCCGCGCTGCCGACGCGCACCTCGTCGAGATCGACGTCGGGCGTGCCGTGCTTCATGACGGAAGAGAGGAGCCGCTCGAGGTCGATCGTCGCTTCGACGTCGTTCGCGCGAATCACGCGATGCCCCTCGGGATCGAGGACCTCTGCCTCGCGCACGCGGATCGTCGTCTTCGGGCCGAGCGACAACGACTGCACGTCCCCGATGACGATCTTCCCCTCGAACAGCGGGGTCGTGACCCGGTTGCCGACGTCGGCCGCCACGCGCCGGACCGCCGGCATGTTCGCATGCACGAGGACGGCGGCCACGAGCGCGCCGGTGAACGTCGCGGCGAGGGCGACGCTCTGCGCGCCGTGCGCGAGGGCGAGGAGCGCGCGACGTCGCACTAGAATGCTTCTCCGATACCGAACGCGATGGCGATCGGCATTCCGAGGAGCGGGGCCGGATCGATCTCGAACGACGCGCCGGTCGGGTACTGCATCCCGGGGATGCGGTAGCCGACGTCGAGGCGGATCGGTCCCACCGGCGTGTCGTAGCGCGCTCCGCCTCCGCAGGACAGGTGCGGTCGGTCGAGGCGGATGCTCACCGCGAAGGGCGAGACGTCTCCGGCGTCGCAGAATATGGCTGTCGAGAATGGGCC
>ERZ781398.4108-NODE-4108-length-10862-cov-7.766818_pt1 | contig 10862 bp, 4 predicted proteins | sample MGYA00433077_ERZ781398 | MGnify/ENA primary metagenome ERZ781398 (study PRJEB29847, sample SAMN06458254) | wastewater metagenome | isolation source: Wastewater bioreactor | place: South Africa: Cape Town | study: EMG produced TPA metagenomics assembly of the... | reverse complement strand
TCTTATCAATAAAATATTGATTGTATACTTCGAGTAAACAATCAAACCAAACTCATTGTCAACTCGATAGTCAAGAATTCAGCAAACGAATCAGCTTTTTTTTTGTTACAATGGCGTTCTTGATTACTCGTTTTATGCTCAAGCTTTTATTTCGATGCTTTTTATTCATGCTTCGTATCGACGACAAGGAGTTGGCTTAGCTTTGATGAAACATTTACAAGAATCAGTTCCACCATCATCGAAGAAGCTTTTTACATCAACAAATTTATCAAATCTACCAATGCAATCGTTATTAGCTCAACTAAATTTTAAACTGTCTGGAGTTATTGAAAATTTGGATGAAGGTGATCCAGAACTCGTCTATTTCAAACCTTTATCAATATAGAATATGTTTAGCAAAATTCATCAAGAAAACCCGATTATACTATAACGATGAGTGTCAAGATATTAAATGACGCTGAGAAACTTGGTAATGCTGAATATTTTTGTTGAATTATTCGTAAAAATTGTTCTATTCTATGAAATAAAATAATACGAACATTGAAGACATCAGATTAGATCGCGGAAATGTTCTTGTTCCTTGAATTTTTTATACCCTCGAAAGCACTCCAAGAGAAACATGCTTTCAATGTGCATTGAACTATTCAATCCGAAATGAAAGCTCAAGTGTACTTCAAGTCCTTTTTTTAGTTCTTCTATCTATTAAAAAATGATGAATAAGATGACATTTTTTACTCAATATATATATGCCACCCATCAGAGTTTTTTTCGATTATAATATCCTTTGAAGATGCATTCATGGTTGTTTCTTGGTTTACTTGTTCATGGTATCTATTCTATTCAAATCGGACAAATATTAAATGTTGTTCTCCGTCTTCAATCTTTCTCAACTCTAAATATTCTCAATGGTACAAGAGAAGAATGTCTTTGTGCGATGATATTCTCATCAAACATCACCATGATCAATTATTTTTCTAATAACACTTGTCAACTTTTCTCGAACCAATCTCTGATCAATACTGATTTCTCCTACAATATTGATCTCAACAGTACATTTTACTTTCTTCAATTACCAACTACAACAACATATATTGACTGTGCTCAAGGTTAGCGCATCATTATCAAAAATTTTACAAATTTCTTTTGATAACTTTCCTGAATGCTAAAAATATGTTCCTGTGATTGTTTTAGAAAATCCTCCTCTCGAAGGTACAACCGTATTTGGAAATGCCAATGGTACTGCAGGAAATTCATTGTTAACTTTGAGTATACCGCGAGGTGTTACAATCAGCAGTGATGATTCCATGGTGATTTCTGATCAAACCTATGACAGAGTCTTACGTGTAGCTAATAATACAATTTCTGGTGTAATTGTTGCGAACAGTACATCAGGAGCATATACACGAAGAGCTATCCTCGATAGTTCATTGTTAAACTTATATTTTATGCAAACCAATTTGTGTGCAATCAGAAAATCTTATAATGGATCATTTAACAGTACTATTATATTTGGTGGCGAGTGTTTCGCAGATTCGGGAATAAATGGCGGCAATGGTGCAAATTTTTGCATGGATTCAGCCGATAATTTTTACATTTCGGACTACTGGCGGCATCAAGTCATATACTGGCTAGTTCATAATGCCACTGCAATTGTAATCGCTGGTATACCTAATGTATCGGGCAGCGATAGTCAACATCTCAATAATCCTCTAGACGTGGCAGTCAATGACACACAAGGAGTGATCTATGTGGTTGATTCCAATAATCATCGAATTATGCGTTACATTATTGGTTCCTCGAATGGAACAGTCGTCGCTGGTGGCAACGGTCTAGGCAATGCACGCAAGTAAGTTTCCAGAAACACGAAATATATCTAATTCTTTTTCACCAAACAGTCAGCTTAATGCACCTACTGGTCTCTGTATTTCAAAAAAAACAAACGCAATCTACATAGCAGATGCGAATAATCACCGAGTCGTACGATGGTATGTGGGCGATTATCAGGGCACAACGATCGCAGGTCAGTCACAACATAATTACTATTTCCTATCAAATAATTCTAAATTTCATTCTCGTTCTTTTCCGTCCTAAAAAGGTGCTTGTAATGGTACAGCTGGCACTAGTCCACTTCTTCTTCGATATCCACGAGCTGTCAGCCTAGATAACAATGAAAAATATCTATATGTTGCTGATACCAGCAACAATCGGATTCAAAGATTCACACTGTATTAATGGCAAATTATTGCTCTGCTTTAAATGATATAAATCACCAATCAAAATAGTGAAAAAACCTCTTTGATATACTTTAAAAATAAATATCTATCGATGGACTACGTCAAAAGTTACTTGTATAGATTATGGAAATGGTTTATTTACAGAAAAAATATCTTGTCCTCAGCTATTATGTAACTTTCAAGGTCTGAGATGCATTATCTTCTGGCTCTTTTTCGCTGTATATGAGAAAAACGTTCCTATATAGTCTAATTATGTTATGCTGCATCTTCTGGAATATTTTATTTTTTCTGGTAAAATTCAATAGTAGTTAAACAAACAAAATGTTTCTCTCGAATATCTCTCACATACTATTCATAATCTGCTTGAGATTTCTTATTATTCATGAATATCATACTATTAGTTGTATCTCGACATTCAGACAATTATACTTCAGGATCATTCCGATCGTTCTCTTTCAACCAACTGGCATAATCTTCACAACTTTTATTTTTGTGCACAGCATTTCATTTGCGACTGCATTGTTGACATTGTAATCTTCGTTTTGTTTTCTTGATTGGTTTAGAAGGGAAGATGAGATTCGGTTCGAATCGGACATTATCAACTGCACTTTTAAATATTGTCAGAAATGAAGTCTCAAAAATCTCTGTTATTTCAAAAGATTCGATGATTTCCTTTTTTTAGGAAACCTAAACATACCTCATTCTATAGAAAAAAATTGAAGACTAAATTTTATTTTCTAGGTTTTTTAGAATATATTCCAATAGCTAAATAGAATTCGAAATTCTACAAATGCCCATATAAATTTATCGGTAAATTCATATCAAGCATTCCTAGAATGTTCTTCATAAAACTCTATAACCTATGTTTTGATTTACAGAATTGTATGTTTTTGTATAGCCTGTTTAGATCGTCATGATTATTTGGAAGATAATTTCTTAATATTTCGAGCGCTTTCTCAAAGTGTAAAAGTGCAGTTGAATGTTGTTGCATCGATTGGTACACTGAACCAATGTCATCATGTAAAATACCTAGATTGAAATCATTGGATTGGACAGATTTTTGTTGTAGTTCGAGTGCCTTTTCCAAGTGTGAGAGTGCTGCAGAATATTCTCTCATATTGCGAAGTAGCTCGCCAATGTTGCTGTGAGACATGACTAGATCACGATGATTATGCGGCAGAGATTTTTCTAGTATTTCGATCGCTTTTTCGAAATGTGAAACTGCAGGTGAATAATATCCCGTCGACCGAAACACATCACCCATGTTGTTGTATAGTGCGGCCAGATTGGGATGATTTGGTGGAAGAAATTTTTTCGATATTTCAAATGCCTTCTTCAAGTATGGCGATGCTGCTGAATACTATCCCATCGATTGGTATACCAGTGTAATGCGACTAGACTTGGATCATCAGGTTGCAAAACGTTTTCGGACATTTCGAGTCCCTTTTTGGAGTGCAAGAGTGCAGTTGGATAATCTCCTAGCAATCGATACACATCACCAATACTAGTTTCGACCATGACTATGGTTGGATCATTAAGTGGAAGACGTTTTTCGAAGATCTTGAGGGCTTTCTCGAGATATGAGAGAGCAGTGTTTCGATCACCCTTTCTAGATATGATGATTCCTAGTTGAGCAAGAAAGCATGCATTTTCAATCGAATCGATGTTGGTCATTGGCTCTAAATTTGCTCTAGAAATTTCTGCGGCCTTATTGAATTCACCCATTCAGGTTGCCCTTTGATCTCCTCACGGATTCGAAATACGGTGTTCATCGAAAATAGGAACTCTTTTTCCAAATCTTTAAAATGACTGTCCTCATCTACCGATGCAAATGAAATCGCGGAGATCGACGGATCGACTTGTATTTCAAAGAAAACACCTGTCGAGGACTATCTGCATATGTATATGCAATTAGTCGATCCTCGGTTGTTGATGGAAGCATTAAGCATACCTTGCCCTCGATAGAGAGTAAGTCGCTTATGTTTATCTATTTTCGAATGCAGTTCTTCAATTTGTCGATGAAGATCACGAACAAAGAAGCCCATCTTAAGAATAATATCGATGTTTTGAGTACGAAGTGCTTTGTTGAATATCGAAAAGCAAATGATGGACCATAGCTTCGTTCGAATTCACCTATCAATGCGATCGTTGACTCATTGTCAATATGCTGTTCAAGACAGAACGAAACAAAATCTTCCCTTGCTGCTACGTTGTCATATTCCATTTTGAGAAGGATTCCTTTGAATAATTGCGAGTACATAAAAGTTTCATTTCACTGAAGACACCCTTCAATTTGTAATACTTGGGAGTCCACTGTTCATATGCCGTTGGATGGGCACACAATAAATAGATTGCGTAGAGCTGATGTATATTTTGGATGAGAGACACGAATTGTTCATCAAAACTACCAGACACAATCATTAAAGCTTTTTCGTTTTTCATGTCAGTGAGATAGTCGATACATTGAGTTTGAATCCAACCAAATGACAATAAAATTCTCGAGAACAGGTTGTTGCGAATTCTTCGATGACATGCTGCTATAGTTAATAACCTTTTCTTTTACACTAATTTATTTTATTAGTATAAATTTACTCTTGACCGAGAAACTTGTCACTTTGGAAGTATATCTCCACTTGATTTATTACGCTTCGTGAGAAAAAAATGTGTTACTATCTTATCTTCTTATAATCGAAACAAGTTTCTTTTATTATCTTAGTTTTGTTGGAAAAAAAATTTTTTTTCGTAGTTCTATGTAAAAGTCTGTTTTCTTCCAACTTGCAAAATTTAAAATTCATCACATTCTCATCAATACTGACGAAGTATTATCATCAGCTAATAATAAACATCATTGGTGAATGCTCGAAAAGCAAAAGAAGATTTGCATATTCGTGTTTTTCAGACGTAGAACTAGAATAGAATTATTTATTTCATTTGAAAAACATTCTTCTGATAAATCCTTGATTTTTTTTGTAAATTTGAAATTTTGGATTTGGCAACTCGGAGCTTGACTTCCAAAATTTTTTAATTGTCAGTAAATCGAGTCGAAATAAATTTACATTCTTTGATCTTTGCACATGTGTTTTTGAGTCGTTCTACTTTTCTTTCTTTTCACTGTTAAATACTGACTTCTACGTGAACAGATTATTCTTTATTCTCATTAAAAAAATAACAGACGATAACTATGCAATCGAATAGTGTGATTGTTTTATTGGTGTTCATAGCTGCAAGTTGTATCGCACGAAGTATTAGAAATTGAGGGTGCTGCTATTGAGAATAGTCCATTATTTCGTATATGCGACATTGCTTTTACCTATTTCGCCGACTTAAATCCATCGAGTTTTAATAGTACTTCTAGTATGTATTTGTTGAATAATAAGATTACTACAGTATGCTTGCCTGACAAAGAATTTGATTATCAAGCAACTGGTCATCTCTATTTCGGTGACTATACTTTTAACGGTACTGCAAGTTTGTGTCAATGTAAAAATCTCTGGTTATTATTCACTTATTCCCGACGGTTCATGTTATGATTTTGGGCTTGAAGCTGCACTTTGCCGACAATAATATTAAACTATATTTTATGACTATGAAAGAAAATGTTAACAATGATTTCTTAAAGTGGGATGAGTTAAAAGTAAAATCAATTTTCATCAGTATAATTCAATATAAACGCAGGACAAATTTTCTTGTTATTTTCTGAATTTCTGCAAGACATAAAGAAATCAAAAGCACATGTACATATAGTCATTTAATTATAAGCACTACCTTGCTCAATCAATCTCTCCGATTTGACTGATACTATCACAGTAGACAGGTCTCACAGAGCTGTCATAATTATGGTCTATCGGTACCATTTAGGAAGTTTCATAGAAAGACAACTGCAGTAAAACCTCTCTATAATGAACACACATGTGCCAAAAATTTGTGGAAAATGATTATATTGGATGCAACATACTCTAACACTCAAAATCTAATTTAATTAATGTACAGAGAAAAATAAAGTATTTTTTCCGTTTATTTTACATCCTAATCGTGTTTTCCTTAAACAATATGACAAGGATATGTATCGGTTAATATGGAAGATGTCAAAAATGGCGTTATATTCCGTGTTTTTTTTTAAAGATTTTCATTTTCATCGTTTTTAGATAAACTGATTAATCTATCACCTATATGTTATCTATTTCATTGCTACTTTTGATCTCCTTGATGCAACGAGTTGTTTTTTAATGAATAATTTTTTAGTAAAGTAATTCAGTATTACCATTTTTTTCTATATTTACATGTAAACTGCACTTCATATATGTTCACTCTGTGGAGGTTTTTCTACTGTAGGGACCGAAAAAACTGTTCATTGTTCAGAATTGAGAGGTGCTACTGTATTTGAATAATTGAAACCAGAGAAATTTTTTTGATTGCTTGGTTAGATCTTTCGTTAATCGTTGATACTGATCGAAGAAGTTCAATGTCTGTAGTTGGTTATCAACAAGAGCTGTTTGTTCTTGAATTGATTCACATAATTCAGATACAGTATTATAAATGCCAATTTTTTTCGGGTATTCATCTGCTAACTGTTGTTACCTTTCTATTTCCGTACAATATATAAATATTGAATCTACTTATCGTAATTTGACAGTCTGTCGTAATATATATGATGCATGGTCACCAAATGTAACTAAAAAGATTTTTTTTCGCTGCTTTGAATATAAGAGACACAGGTGCAGAGCTGTATAAAAAATAACGTAATGATTAATTTTTCTCAGCTTTTCTTGCGTCTTTCGTACATATTCGCATTCAATAATATTTGGATCAAACCAAATCAATGTGATATAGTTTCTTTATTTTCTTTTGGAGTTACTGTTGCTTGTACGAAAGCCATTCGATTGTTCCTTGTTTATCGATCGTTCTTCAATCATATGATATATGTAAACTCTCGGTTTGTTTTATTTTAAAAAGAACATAAAAAACTATTAGATCTCCTCTATGTCATTTGATTAAATAGCATGGTTGATACGTATATCTCTGGGTTCTATACTTTTTTAACTTTCAAATTAATGAATTGTTTTTAAAATGAATAAAACAAATATACAATATGAAAACGATCGTTTATTTGCCATACTAAGCGTCACTTTATCATGAAAAATATTGGTTATGGGTAGTAGATTTTCAATATTGGCACCAGTTAATGTAAAATTAATTGTCAATGGATAATCTTTTCGACTGAAATCTAAATCATTAAATTCAAATTGAATCGATTTTTGCCATCGAATTGATCGCTGTTATATTTGTTAACACAGGTAACATATCAGCAGTAAATGGAATTTTCTTTTCGACATTTATTGTCGAACAAATGAAAACTAAGAATATTAAGTTCAATTTATACTTCATCTTAATCGTTTTGATTCAAGCAAATATTCGACACAAAAAACTTGAGAGTGATAAAATTATAATGTATGTATATAGTTATAAGAGTGAGATGAGGCATTGTTGATGTTATTGTCACGAGAAGAAAAAAAAATCTTGTTCAAATATTTCTTGTTCGTAGATGCCATACGATGAGTAATTTATATCATATAAAAATGTAGAGAGAAATGCTAATATTTGCTAATTTCATTCTTCTCCATCTAATTCTTTTACTCATGTGATGTCATATATGACTGTTTTTTAGAGCGATTTTTCGTCACACAATAAAGTCTTCTAATTCTATCCAAATAATTCTATATTCGTTTGATTATTTATTTTCTCATCTATGGATAGATTCTATGAATTAAAATATAAACGTCGTCGAACACCATTTCGATATTGTTTGATAGTTCGACGAAATTGTTTTTTGTAAAATTTCGATGGTAGAATAAAAATGACGAACGTTAACATAGGTGGAATAAATGATACAAAATATGCACATAGATATAGCCAAGCATCACTTTCTAATTGCATACATGTTCGAATAAATGTTAAAATTAAACGTGGTAATGCAAGAAGAACAAGAACAATTGGTGCAATAAGAATGTGTTTATGTTCTTGAAATTGTTTTCGTATAATTGTTTTATAAGATTGATCCCGATGAAGATCTTGTTGTTGATGAGATTTTTTCACGATTAAAATAATCGATGAAATTAAATTAAACAGAAATGGACCGAGAAAATGTATTGTATGTAGAAGAGAATCGTAGATTTGAAAAGTTGATCCATAACGAACAATACACCAAATTCGTTTGATTTGATATTCATCTTCATTATTGTCATTATCTTCGGTAATTATATGTCGAGATATTGGATCATGAATTGAAGTCAAAATAACAGAAATTATCAAGAAACAGATGAGCCGTTTAGCTACTTTTATACTTCGGTTTTTACTAAACTTCACGCCTTGAATCGTTGTTAGAGCACGTTCAGTTGCAACACATGCATTCAACCATTGATCTAAACAAAGGCAAATTCGAATAAGAAAATCCAATGAATAACATTGAATTTGTAAGATTAATATATTTGTTAAAATAGTCATCTGAGTTAAAAGAACAAACAGAAATTTCAATGCAAATAGAATCATTAGAATAATTATTGTTATCGATGATCCAAATAGATACAAACCACAACCAACTTCTTGTACAGATTTATTTTTAAATGTAATCAATGAACATATTCCATTAGTTAATCCTAGTAGCATAAAAATAATTGTTAATACTAATGTTACTTTAATGATAATTGATTGATGAGAAAAGATTTTTGTCGGTAGAATAAAGTAGACAAGAATAGAATCTAATGATAGACCAAATCCACTTGTACGATATTGACATTGACGACCGTAAAAACATGGTTTACATAAACACATTGCTCTCGTCGGACATGTTGGATGATCTTGAAGACATTGACCACCATTTTCACATTCACTTTGACCAAAACAATCATAAGTTAAATTATGATCAAATTGAAAACAATTGGCTAATTTTTTTCCATAGAAATCATAACAAATACATAGATGAACTTCATCATGAAAACATTTCAAATTTAATGATAGATTTTGACAAGGTAAATGATAGTATTTAATTCGACGAATCAAATGCCATTTGATAATTGTTGAATTGAATAATTCAGTAATATTTGAACAACGATCAGATGAATCGATTATTTTATTGATGATCATTGATGTTGTAGGAGTTCTATTTTGAATATGCACTAAATAATATGTCTTGTTCAATAATTCAAGAAAAACAAGATGAAATATTTGTGACCATTGAATTAAGATTGAATGTGTTTCTTTTGAAATTGTTCGAAAAGTAGTTGATCTTCGCATTCCGATTGTTAAACTTCCCTTTGTTAATATTTCATGAAAATGAATAAATATATATTTTTCTATTTGAATGAAATCATTTTTAAAAGAAATATTCAATTGATTGTCTCTTTTTTCACATTGATCACCACTAAATCCATTCGAACAAAGACATTTGAATTTTCGATTAGATATCAAACTATTATCATCTGAAATACCTTCACTACCATTGAAACATGTCGATTGAAAACTATTGTTCAAATAACATCGAGATCCAAATTTATTCTTTGGACAAACACAAATTGATCGATTATTTGCTGATTTACCCAAACAAATCGAATCAGATGAACATTGACAATGGTGAGAAATTTGACAATATTTTCCTGACCATCCTTTGTCACACTGACAAAAGGTATAATTTTGAATATTATTCCAATATTTAATGCATCGACCATGACGACATTTCCGATTAATACAACTCTTATCCCTCACATTACTCGGTGGAATTTGTACGAGATATGCTAGACGATGAACAGGTAAAAATGGAAATTGAACTGAATATAAAATACTTCCTCGATATTTTAATGAATCTTTTTCATAAAAATCAATATGTATAGCATATTCTCGATTCGATTGTTTCGGTCGAGTTGAATAAAGTAAATAGACATTGAATTTTGCTTGACAATCAGTTAATGATAAGAAACTAAGTTGTTCAACTGAATGAATAATCCTTTCAGTTGTATTATCAATTAGTTGAATGACAATTGCAAATAATGTTCGTGCTGAATTAGACAAAGCTTGAAATTTTAATCCAAGACTAATTCGTTGATTTTGATATTGACATAAATGACCATAATAGTTTGGTGGACAAAGACATGTTGATGTTTGAGATGCATTTTTCAGAGTCGATGAAAAACGAATAGGAAGACCAAAACCACAATGATATCGATCCAATATCGACGTTGTTTGTTCAGGTAATGCATCAACTATTTTAATTGTGCTGCTTTTAACCAATGTTTGCATTCGAAAAGTTTCATATCTAGTTAGTTCGAAGTATTTACGTAGAATTGTATCTCTGCTAATTGGATAAAAGATATATCCACGTACCGTACAAAATCTTTCATCATCAGCATTTCGACAATGATTTTGACCATCACATAAGTCCTCTTGCGAAATACACAAATGAAATGTTTGATTTGAACAATAAAAATATTGAAATTGTTCATTAATTTGCAAATTAATTGGTAATGGAACATTCCGTTGACATAATGGCTCATCAAGACCACCAAGACAATCAATATGACCATTATTTATTTTTTCATTTGATATACACATAGGTTGATTTGTCTCATATGAAACACA
>ERZ781398.4103-NODE-4103-length-10880-cov-3.979215_pt1 | contig 10880 bp, 10 predicted proteins | sample MGYA00433077_ERZ781398 | MGnify/ENA primary metagenome ERZ781398 (study PRJEB29847, sample SAMN06458254) | wastewater metagenome | isolation source: Wastewater bioreactor | place: South Africa: Cape Town | study: EMG produced TPA metagenomics assembly of the... | reverse complement strand
AGAGTTCTAACTCTTTTATTAGAGAGTCAAGTAAACTTCTTGCAAAGAATGGAGGCAAGAAATTTAAGCCTGCGGTCAGTCAGATTAATTCTTCTCATACCGATGTTTTGAAGAAGCATCCTAATCAATGGGCAAGTTCGGGTTTAAATGAAGATACAGAGACTCATACAAATATAGCTCGCTTCTTACTTGATAAAATATGGCTTCAAGCTTACCAAGGAAAGGTTGGCTTTAAGATTTAAGTTGAGCTTATTCTAAATTTTCTAGAAATGATGAGAAAAACCCACTCTTAAAGAGTGGGTTTTTTATTGGTTAGATGAGAGCAACATCATTGCTTTATCAATTTGATCTCAGACAATATTCTTTACAGATTAAGGACTTTTTTCACAAGGGGGAGAGTGATTTTTTTGTGTTCTGCCAGGCTTGCGTCATTCAAGAGTAAAGCCGTATTTTGGAGCGCAGAATAGCTTCTTTCAATGTGGGTCACCAGATAATCGAGAACGGGATCTGATATCGTGAGTTGCAGATCGGAAAATCTTTTGAGCAGGATTCCCCGAATCAGCATGTCATCAGGCTGCTCAATCGTTGTGCACGGGATTGCCATAAGGCGAGAGTTTAGATCAGGAAGTTTGATCTTCCACTGTACGGGATGAGTTTCCGTTGTTAATAATAGCTTCCTTTGATTCTCTTGACAGAGATTATAAAAGTGCAGAAAAGGTTTCTCTTCTTGAAGCTGCAGAGGATCAAGAATAAAGGGGGTTGCCCCCGAGCTGAAGAGAGCCTCAGAATCTTGGAGGTCTGTTTCCTTAAGAAAAGTTGCAGAAGATAAATTTTGGAAAATTGTTGCAAGGTGGGTTTTTCCCGATTGAGGGGGGCCTATCAGCAATAAACTATGATGAGACCATGCTGTCCATTGTGTGATCCAAGAGAATGCTTCTTGGTTTCTATTTGTGATAATAAAATCTTCTGCTTGATAGCTACAAGAAGGGGTAAAATTAAAAACGAGTTGATCCATAGAAAGAACTATTTCTTGGAGGAAGCGAGTTTATGTTTATGAGGGGAGACCCCTTGATAGAAATCACTTTCATAATATTTTTTTAAAGTAAAACGAACAATAACACTTAAAGTTGCAGCAATTGGCATCGCCATTATAATCCCAAAGAAACCAAATAAAACGCCGCCTGCGAGAAGGGCAAAAATAATCCATACTGGGTGAAGGCCAATGCGTTCACCAACAAACTTAGGTGTCAGTAGATAAGATTCAAGGCCTTGCCCTACCGCAAATACAGCAGCAACCCATCCAATGGAAGTCCAGTCATTAAATTGAGAAAAAGCAAGTCCGAAGGCGACCGTGGCTCCTAATAAGAATCCAAAATAAGGTATAAAGGCCAAGAAGCCTGTGGCTATTCCAACTGTAAAAGCAAAGTCTAATCCTGTTATTTTTAAGCTTATAGAATAGTAGAGAGCGAGAGATAAACACACAAGCGATTGCCCTCTGACATAGTTTGCGAGTGTTTGATTAATAAGGGTGACTTGGTTCTTAATAGTTTGGGTATGCTCTAAAGGAAGCAATTCAATAAGCATGGATGTAAAGCGAGGCCAATCTCTGAGTAAATAGAAGGCAATCACAGGGGTTAACACCACTAAGGATAACAAGTTTGCAAGAGCCAATGTGTTGGTTAAAACACTGGCAACAGCTTTAAACCCCCAAGAAAGCATATCACCAAAATAAGTACTTGCTGTTGTTTTGAGCTGATTAAAATCTTTAACTGGGATGATATCATTAAACTGCTCTAATAAAGGCAGGGTGGTCTGATATAGCCGCTCACCATAGTTTGGGAGATGTTGAGCTAAAAATAAAAGCTCTTGCTTGAGAAAAGGGACGGTAAAGAATAACAAGCCTCCAATTGCTATAAAAAATAGCAAAATCATAAGGGTTGTACTTAAGATTCTTGGGATATTAAAAGCTTCAAGCTTTGTGACTGTGGGGTTTAGAAGGTAAGCGACAAGTATGCCAACAATAAATGGTAATAAGATGCCTTTAAAAAGGTAGAAGAGTGTAAGAGTCCCTGCAAAAATCAAGGCCCATATCCATACACGACGATTAAGAAGGAGCAAAGTCGGTTCTTTCATATGCCATTCCTTAATTTAAACGCTTAATACCTTCTTTAACATAAGCTGCGCCAGAAAGAATAGTTGTCATTGCAGTTAAAGCAAAAAGAATCTGATTAAAAGTATGGTAGTTTTGATTGTATGCCCCTTGTAATAGGGTAAGACTAACTACACTAATTTGGAAAAAAGTGTTTAATTTACTGATGAAAATAGGATTTGAGGTAATAGGTTTATCTAGCATCATAAGCAGGACCATCCCTCCGACAATTAAAACATCTCTAAAGACGACAAGAATTATCAACCATAAAGGGATCCAAGCTTTGAGCCCCAGTGCAATAAAAACACCGACAAGAAGAAACTTATCGGCGATAGGATCAAGATAACTCCCTAAAACTGTCCGCAAATGCAAGCAGGCCATCAAGAATATCGGATATTCCTGCAAGTACCATGCCCCAAAAAGCCCATAGGAGAGCATCCGAAAGTATGGACCAGATGATAAAAGGGACAGATAATAGACGTCCTAAACTAATAAAATTAGGCCAAGTCATAAGCGCTTGCTTTCTTGAAGTCTTAAAGAGAGAGTTTTTGGTGCAAAACCATTGACCTCTTGTTCAATATCAATCCCTTTTGTTTTTAATTGAGTCTCAATAAAAGTTTCAGAACCTGAACAGTCCAATGCTATTTGAGCTTGCTGAAGGGTTAAATTGTGAATGGTTATTTTTTTTACACCTTGTAAACTTTCAAGGTGTTTTTGTAGCTCAATCCACTCAGGATAATTGTTAAAAGTAATGATGAAGTGAAGCGTTTTTGGTTCAGGATGAAGAGATGTCTGAAGGGGAATTTTGCTCGCTTCTATAACTTTAGCCAACGCAAGTGGTAAGAGGGTGGCCGGTGCATATTTATTTACATCAAATTCAACAGGAGGGGAACGGTCAATAAGGCCTTCTGCTGTGTAATGCTGAACTTCAAGATGAGAAGATGTTCCTTCATAAAAGATAGCAATCATCATTCTGTCTGCATGATAGCGGCTTAATATCTTCCGTATAGCATCAATGTTCCCTTCAAGGGCATCTTTTGAAGAAAGGTTTTTGAGATCTTGAAGATCTCCCATAGGAATCACGAGTGTTTCACTATCTAGATCTGTCTTTTGATTCCATGCTTGCCACCAAGGATTATTTTCTTCCCATAAGAGTGTTTTTTCATTGAGTACCAATACGGGAACAATAACAGTTGTTTTGTTAAGAGAGGGAGAGATAACTTTTTTATCTTGTTGTGCAAACCATTGTTGAACAGCTTTAGGGTTAAAGCGAATCGTGAGTGTTCCCAAATAACGAACATCTGAACTTTTCTCACTTTGAACCTCAATAGATTGTACGAGAGCATCCAGCTGTTCATTGGTTAAGCTTGGTAAAGAAGAATCATGTTGGGGAAGCACTTTTTCTAATAGGGTATTATAAGCTTGGTGTTGCGCATCTGCCATTGCTTTTATGCGCGCTTCTAAAGCAGAGCTTCCCGTAACATCGACTTGTACATTCTTGATGACATAATCCTCACTTGCAACCAGATTATTACTAGCCATCAAGTAAAAGGCAGAAGCCCACAATAAATATACAAATTTGCTCAGCATTTAAATTCCTTTGACTCCCTTGTCACTCTCAAAAAGGATAGGCTGAGATCATTATGCCGTTATTAACCGACAATTTCAATTTCGCTAAAGAAGAAAGATATTTCTCTTTGCGCGTTCTCAGGTGAATCAGAACCATGAACAGAGTTTGCTTCAATTGATTCAGCGAAATCACGACGAATTGTTCCTTCTTCCGCATTTGCAGGATTTGTTGCGCCCATTACTTGGCGATAAAGAGGCACAGCATTTTCACCTTCTAGGACTTGTACGACAACAGGACCGCTGGTCATAAATGTGCAAAGTTCATCAAAAAAGGAACGCTCTTTATGGACTTCGTAAAAACGTTCAGCCATAGAACGATCCATTTGAATTCTTTTTTGAGCAATGATCCGCAAGCCTGCTTCTTCAATACGCGCATTAATAACGCCTGTTAAATTACGACGAGTTGCGTCAGGTTTAATAATTGAAAGTGTACTTGTAAGAGACATTTTATACTCCAGTTTGTTTAATTGTTAATTAGGTTGCATTTCATGCCATGCACCTTTTTCATCTTGATGCCACATTGAAATGGAACATCCTAAAGCCTGATATTTTTTTTTACGATCGCTTGCTTTTGCTTCTGCTTCGGGATCGTTGCCATCGTATATATCAAGACATCTTGAAAAAGTTAAGAAATTATTGACCTCTTGATCTTCAACGGTGATCAAAATTTCAGCTTCATTAGGATTTTCAAGGATAGTCGTTAACCAAATAGGTTGGCTTTCTGCAGTCCCTTCTTTCGAACTTCCATGCGGCAAGAAAGAGCCTTGAGAATAAGTCCATAACATCGCATTGAAAGCATCTAACCTTTCTGGGGTGCCGAAAAGGACAACAGCTTTTTTTTGAGCTTGAAAGATTTTTTCTAAAAGCCTTGGTAAACTATGCTCCAGAGAGGTTTTCTGAAGTTTATATAAGCTGACTTCGGGCACCATGCAACCTATTTATTGTTTTTCATAATGGTTCTGAACAAGCTCGTTTAAGAGTCTGACTCCATAAGCAGTTGCGCCCTTAGCAACAGTTGGGTAGTCTTTCTCTGCCCATGCCATACCCGCAATATCAAGATGAACCCACGGTGTATCATTCACAAATCTTTTAAGGAATTGACCTGCCATAGAACTGCCAGCTTTACGGCCAAGCACAATATTTTTGAGATCAGCAATATCGGACTCAATCTCACGATCGAAACGTTCATCAAGAGGCATTGGCCAAACTCTTTCACCAGTTTTTTCGCCAGCCATTTTTATTTGATCAGTAAGTTCATTATTGTTTGAAAAGAGGCCTGCGAAGTAATCGCCTAAAGCAATCACCATTGCCCCGGTCAAAGTTGCAAGATCTATCATGAATTGAGGTTTAAAACGGTCTTGCGTATACCAAAGAACATCTGCAAGCACGAGGCGACCTTCTGCATCGGTATCAAGGACTTCAATTGTTTGGCCTGACATTGATTTAACAATATCACTCGGTCGTTGAGCACTGCCAGAGGGCATATTTTCAACAAGGCCCACCACGCCAACTGCATTCACTTTTGCTTTACGGCCTGCAAGGGCACGGATGAGACCTGACACAACAGCAGAGCCAGCCATATCGTATTTCATGTCCCACATACCTGATGATGGCTTTAAGCTAATGCCGCCCGTGTCAAAAGTGACCCCTTTTCCGATAAAAGCAACGGGTTTTTCTGAGGGATCAGCACCAAGCCATTGAAGGACAACAACCTTCGGTTCGCGGATACTTCCTTGCGCCACGCCTAAAAGCGCCCCCATCCCAAGTTTTTTAAGGTCGTCAAGGCCCAAAACCTCAACTTTGATTCCAAGTTTTGTTAAATCTTGAAGACGTTCAGCCATCGATGCTGGATAGAGCACATTAGGAGGTTCACTCACAAATTCACGCGCTAGGAAAACACCTGCAGCGACTTGTTCTAGAGAGGTAAAAAGCTTTTCAGCTTTATCTGCCTCATGTGTCAGGAATGTAATTGATTGAAGCGCAACTTTGCGTTCTTCAACACCTTTAGTTTTATATTTATCAAAGCTCCAAGATCTCAATAAAAAGCCATAGGCGAAGCGACTACAAATTTCGCCAGAGGTTAAGCCATTAAGAGAGAGATCATCCACAATGATCTCAAGGCTTTGATCAGGCGTTCCTTTAATGAGAGGAAAAATATGTCCCCCTGCATTTTCAAGATTCTCAAGGGAGATATCTTTTTCTGAGCCAAGACCAAGCAAAATAATGCGAGGACTTTCAATACCTTGAGGTGCATTCAAGACCAAAGTTTCATTCTTTTTTCCACTGAAGCGATTATTGTCAAACGCTTGCTTTAAAAAACCTTGATGATTTGTATCAAAATCTTGTGCAGGTTTTGAAAGTTTCTTATCTTGTAAACATAAAAAAACCTTTGTTGATTTTGAATCAAGGCTTTTAGTTGAAAATTTAAAGTCCATTCAGTCCTCCGAACATTATATAAATTACGGATTTATCATAATTCACACGCAAGAGTGAGTGATAATTTTTATAAAATGCATAAAAAAGCAATATTTTTTACTATACGTTGTTTTATGGAGGGGTGGAAGCTTAATAATAAAAAACTTGACTCTCTTCAGGAGTCGTGTTTATGGTCTTTTCACAATAGTATAAAGTGAGTTTTGAGCATGGCAAAAGCAACATCAATTAAAATTAAGCTTTTAAGCACGGAAAAGACAGGTTTTTTCTATGTAACAAAGAAAAATCCTAGAACAAAAACCGAGAAAATGGAAGTGCGCAAGTACGACCCTGTCGTGAGAAAGCACGTGACTTTCCGTGAGACAAAAATAAAGTAAAATATTTTATGATTCTCAAATAAGGAAGGCTGCTTTGAGCAGCCTTTTTGTTTTGGGCAGATTAAATGCATCCTTTATTGATTTAATCTTAAAAGACTTTTTTGTAGATTTTCAAATTCTTGATCCATTAACACAATATAAGGTTGCCACGCTTTATCTTGCGAAAGTTCTTTAAGCATTTTTTGCTTTTCTTTAACCTTATCTTTCAACGCTTTTGCTTTCTCAAGTAATTTTGATTGTTCTTGTCGTGAGAGTTTTTTCGTTTCTGAAGAAACTAGTTGTGTCGAAAGGGTTTCAATCTCACTTTTAAGAGAGTCATATTCGCTTTTAATTTGCTCTTGATAGTCCTTATATTCATCTTCAAAGACATCCGCTGAATTTTCATCTTGGTTTGCAAGTTTGATCAATAAGTGATGGGCTTCTTCACTGACATCGCGGATTTCTGTCATTTTTATTTTTTCTTTAGCTTTTAAATTATTCAGCTCACTCACTTGGTTTTGTAATTTATTAAACTCATTTTTCCACTGTTTAAAGACAGTCTCTGCAGCATGATAATACTCGCTAGAGTCATGAGGATTTAAGCGAATTGGAAGGACAAGGGTGCCATTAACATCTGAGAATAATGAATTATCCCCTTCAATTTTAACCGCACCGGGGGCCGTTTTCCAAAAAACAACTTTAGGCACAGGGTCATAGCTGTGCGCAAAGCGAATAATATTGCCTGCACCCCCTAAAAGATTAGTATAAGTATCAAGACAATTTGCATTGACGGTTGAAGGTGCCCCAAATGTCATCACACCCACGTTCGAGGCAATCTTATGTTTATCCGCGAGTTGTTTTGTTGCAGCCGTGAAAATTTCGGCTAAAGCTCCCCCTAAACTATGTCCAGTTCCGACAATTTTCAGAGGACGGGTTTCTTCGTTTTTCTGATAACCGCGCATCCAACTGTGCATAAAAGAAAAGAAAGAGTCAGCGTTATCATCAAGATGAGAACCAAACCCGCTGTGGAAGCTAATATTGGTTAATAAGCCATGTTTTGCACTGAGTTTTGAGTTCCATCCAAAGAGATTTTTGATCCAATCTCCGCTACTTTTTGAGCCTGCGAAAGAGAGAACAAGTTCATTTTTCTCTTTATCATAAGCTGCAACCCCAGAGAATTCGCCATTGTTGCGATGAAAGACACCCTGGATTTCATAATCAGAGCCAAACAAATTATGGCCAAATACTTTTGTAGCTTCGGCAAAGTAAGCGCTATTTTCTTGATTTTTTTGAGTTTCAAGCTCAGAAATTCCATTTTGGAGGCTTTGAATTTTATCAATCATAAAAGAGGTGATCATTGTGATCTCAACTTCTTTTTGAAATTCAACCTTGAAAACATTTCGAATATTTTTACGAATTGCTTCCATTGTTTTTTCTGTATCTATGCCTGTTGTCAACTCCGCCATGAGGGTCTTTTGCCAAGTTTCGATAAGGGTGATCTGCTCGTTAAGAAGCGTGATTTGGCGTTCAAGTTTTGTCACTTTTTTATCAGCTTTTCCAATTTTCTTTTCTTGGTCAATTTGATAAACAAGAGCACTTAAATTGCCATATAGTTTTGCTTGATCTGAGGTGACTTGGTTCATAAAGCAAGACGAGGTACTAATTAAGTCTTGATATCTCTCATCATAATTCGACTTTTCTAAGGATGCTTTGACGATTGCTTGTTGTTGTGTAATTTTTTCTGTCAAAGCTGTTGCTTCTTTTTTGAGGGATTTCAACGCACGCCCTTTAGCCTTTAATTCAGATTTAAGTTCAACTCTCTCAGAAAAATGAATTTTTACAGGACGTTGTAACGGAGCTATTGTTTTGTAACCAGCCCTTGATTCTTCGGGATAAGGCATCGTATCGGTTGCTTTAGAAGGTGAGAAAGTACTCATGAATGCGGCCACTTTAGCCGCGTACGTGAAGGGTGTTAATTTAAGGTTTTCTTTTAGATTTGAGAAAGATTCTTCATTTTTTTTAGAGAAATCTTTGTAGTGTTGAACAAGAGTTGTCGAGGTAGATTCCAGAGTGTCCATATGAAGCTCAAGCAACGCTTTAGAAATTTTTTCGGTCTCATTTTTATAGGTCGCATAAATACCTTTTGCGGCTTGTATATCACCGGATAGGCCTATATTGATAAGTTGGTTGTAGGTTAGATGAAGTGTTTTTGCATAACTAAAGAAGATTTTATGATATTCTTCAGTATGATTATGCAAATTTTCTAATAATTTCTGATTAGATGAGAACATGTATTTTTCTCCTATTTATACCACTATTATTGATCATAGGAGGTTAATTTTTTGTGAAATAAAAAAAATTAAATAAATTTCTGAAGAAAAAATAATAACATTATTTAAATAGAATTTAGTCTCATTCTAATATGAGGGATGCCATCTTCTAGATATTCTTTACTATCGATTAAAAAACCTAATTTTTGATAAAAATGCGTTAAATGAGCCTGGGCAGATATTTCAATATCAGAAGAATAGAGTTCTTGGATGATTGAAATGGCTTTTTCCATAAGGTGGTAGGAAAGCCCTGTACCACGGGCTGTTTTGGCAACAATAACCCGACCAATTCTTGCGCTAGAGCTTTTGGTGCCGTGATAAAGGGTATGTGGCGGTAAAATCCTTGCATAGGCAAGCATAAGGCCGTCATTCGTTGTCGGCCATACATGTAAGGCTTGCTGATCGTAATAATCTGTTTCTGGATATAAGCAACTTTGTTCTCTCATGAACACTTCAATGCGAAGGTTAAGAATACTGTAAAGCTCATCTACAGTTAATTGTTTGAATTCTTTAGAAATCCATTGAAATTGATGAGATTTTTTATCAGAGAGAAGTGACACAATTTTATCTTCAATATTTACGTGTGAGAAGAAATTTCCTCGTTTCTAAAATAAATATTAGGAATTTTAAGGAAGTAAACGAGAAGGCGCGTTAAGAAAGCGCCGGCAACATGAAGCATGACACCGTATTTAATCGCTTCAGGATTAATATCATTTGTTTGCCACATGAGGAAAACAGATAACGAAAATCCCCAAAAGATGGCAATCTCAGGGTAAATACCGCCTCGTAAGCTCACAATATCTTTACTCCCACTAATGAGGTCACGAAGAATGCCTCCACCCGCACCTGTTAGGAAGGCAAAAAAGGCACCCCATAACCAAAGTGGCGTTACTTTTGCCATGACTGACACAACAATACCGGTGATGGTGAAGGCTGCAAGCCCCATGGCATCACAGATTGCAAGGACATGTTCGGCAACGTGACTTGTTTTATAGCTAGGATGCTTTCCCGCTGTAGTAAGCCTCTTTTTCTGCCAAAAGGCATAGAGATGCACAGCGGCAAACCCTATAAGGACGGTTGCTAGGACGAGAGACAAGTATAAAGGAGATTGGAGCGCGCCGACTGGTTTTCGGTTAAAAATAACATCTCGAATAATTCCCCCTCCCAGCGAAGGTAAAACAGCAAGCAAAAAAGCGCCGAAGAGAGTGGCTCTTTTCTGATAAGCAATCACAAGCCCCGAAATTGCGAAGGCAATTGTTCCCATAATCTCAATAAAATGAAACCAATTTGTATCAATTGTTTGCAACAAGAGAACAGGATGAAGATACCAAGAGATGATCTGATTATATGCCGAAGAATCTTTCACTTTTTCAATGGCTTGATTGAATTCTTCAACTTGTGTGAGAGGAACAGTTTTTTTGCTAAACATAAAGTGAATAGGTGTCTTAATTCCTAAGCGGATTTCATTGATGGTCGGTCCATGATTTGTTCGCCAAATAAGGGTAGCGCCCACAATGCGATCAGCCAGAAAGCCATCAATTTTTCCTTCTAAGAGAGAATTAATATTTTCAAGATCGTTATTGGCTTTCACAATGAGGTCTTGATTTTGAGGGTCCTTAAGCCATTTATTAATCGCAGGATCAGCATAAATATAGCCTTCAATAATACCTAAGCGAAAACGATGCTGTTTGATCTGGTCGAGAAGCTCAGGAATTGTTTTGAATTGAAGTCGAGACTCTTCATCGCGACGCACAAAAAGAGAGTTTTCTTCAAAGCGATAGGGCGCAGAAAAATGGACGAATTGAGCACGTTCTTCGGTATATGTCGCACCTGCAGCAAAGTCTCTTTTTCCATTTTTGAGGTCTTCTTGATGTTGTCTCCAAGAGATTGGCTCATAAACAACTTTATATTTGGCGGCAGTCGTAATTGCTTTAACAAGCTCGATATCGAGGCCGGTCAATGTTTCTCCAGCACCTTCGTTGC
>ERZ781398.4098-NODE-4098-length-10897-cov-3.734643_pt1 | contig 10897 bp, 10 predicted proteins | sample MGYA00433077_ERZ781398 | MGnify/ENA primary metagenome ERZ781398 (study PRJEB29847, sample SAMN06458254) | wastewater metagenome | isolation source: Wastewater bioreactor | place: South Africa: Cape Town | study: EMG produced TPA metagenomics assembly of the... | reverse complement strand
AATGGCAAGCCGATCAGCGTTTCCAAGAGGGTCGGCGACGATATTCATCGGCTGGCGACCGGCGAGGACATGTTGAAGGGCTTCGATCCGGATTTCCGCAAGACGGTCGAGCGGGTGAAGCACGTTCCGTCGCTTGCCTATCGCCTCGCCATGGTGGCGGATGGGCGCCTCGAAGGGACGATCGTCAAGCGCAACTCCCACGACTGGGATCTGGCTGCCGCCGACCTCATTCTGGAGCGCGCCGGCGGCGCTCTCGTGGATCTCTCGGGCAATGCGCTCCGCTACAATCGCGCCGAAGTATCGCATGACGAATTATGCGGTGCATCGGCATCGCAATTACCGGAGTTTCTCCACCAACTTTCCCATCGACGAGACGGTTGACCTTTTGGTCAAAATCCCTCAGATGGAGAGCGGAGGGGACGATAGCAGAAAGAGACGAAAATGACTGATACCAGCGGCAAAAAGCAGCTCCTGCACCTTGTCTTCGGCGGCGAACTGGAAAACCTCGAAGAGGTTCAGTTCCGCAATCTCAACGAACTCGATATCGTCGGCATGTATCCCGATTATGCGAGCGCGCTGACGGCGTGGAAGTCCAAGGCACAGCAGACCGTTGACAACGCCCATATGCGTTATTTCATCGTCCATCTGCACCGCCTGCTCGATCCGCAGGAAAAAGCGGCTTCCTGAGGTTGCCTCACACCGAATTTTGCATTTGATATCTCCGTCCGGCGAGGCGTTACCGCTTTAAATCCGGTCATGAAGCAGTATCTTTGACACAATAAGAACGAAAATTCGGCTGTTTATTCGGCCGGTTGATAATCGGGATTTGGCATTGATGGTGATCAGCTGGGATAGGAGGCGATCGAAATGAGTAGCCTCAGGGCGCGTCTTGCCTTGAGCGCCTATCGTTTTGGTGGAATCGCCGTCTATCCGTTCATCGGGCCCTATCTCGCCGTTCGTGCGGCAAAGGGCAAGGAAGACGGCTCCCGCAAACTGGAGCGCTCGGGTTATGCCAGCGCCAACCGTCCGCAGGGGCCGTTGATCTGGTTTCATGCCGCGAGTGTTGGCGAGACCTCGGCCGTCATTCCCTTGATCCGCGAAATCCGCCGTCGCGACATTCACGTCATCCTGACGACGGGCACGATAACCTCGGCCAAGGTCGCGCAGCAGCGCCTTGGCGAGGAGGTCATTCATCAGTACGTGCCGCTTGACCTCAAGCCCGCCATCAAGCGCTTCCTCGACTACTGGCAACCCGATTGCGCCATTTTCGCCGAATCCGAGATCTGGCCGACAACCATCATGGAGCTTGGCCGCCGGCGCATCCCGCAGATCCTCGTCAATGCCCGCATGTCGGACCGCTCCTTCGAGCGCTGGAGCCGGCATCCGTCGCTTGCCGAGGCTCTGTTTGAAAATCTGGCGCTGGTTGTGGCGCAGTCTGATCTCGACGCGGAGCGTTTCCGCGATCTCGGTGCCCGCCAGGTCCTGAAGTCAGGCAATCTCAAGGTCGATACCGACGCGCCATCCTATGATGCGCCGACGCTTGCCGGCTACATGAAGCAGATCGGCGACCGCAAGACCTGGGCGGCCGTCTCCACCTTCGAGGGCGAGGAGGATGCTGCCGCATCCGTTCACGCGATGCTGAGGGATCACAACGGCCAGCTCACCATCATCGTACCGCGTCATCCGGAGCGCTGCGACGCCATCGAGGCAACGCTCGTGGAGCAGGGTCTGAAAGTAGCGCGCCGCACCCGCAACGATATCCTCTCGCCGGATGTCGATGTCTTTCTCGGCGATACGATCGGCGAGATGGGGCTATATCTGCGGATGACCGAAGTCGCCTTCATGGGCAAATCGCTGTTCAACGAGGGCGGTCAGAATCCGCTGGAGCCGGCCATGCTTGGCTGCGCCATTCTGACCGGTGGCCACGTGCAGAATTTCCGCGATTCCTATCAGCTGCTTGCCCGCCGCGGCAGTGCCCGCGTCGTGCGCGATACCGAGATGCTCGCGCGCGGCGTGCATTATCTGCTGACCAACGACCCGGCGCGACGCGGCATGATCGATGCCGGCTTTGCCGCCGTGCATGAAATGCGCGGCGCGCTCGCAGCAACGGTCAAGGGGCTTGAACCCTACATCAACCCGCTTTCGGTGAAGGCGCGGCTGATGCCGAAGACGATGGCAAACGGATAAGAAGGGAATGGCATGACGGCGGCCAAGCTGGGAGCGATTGCGGGCATCCTTTTCGACAAGGACGGCACGTTGCTCGACTACGACCAGAGCTGGCTGCCGGTCAATCGTGAACTCGCCCGTATCGCCGCACAGGATGATCCGATCCTCGCCGATCACCTTTTGTCGGCCTGTGGCATGGACCCGATCACCGGTCATATCGTGCCCGACAGCCTGCTCGCCGCCGGCAATACCAGGCAGATTTCCGAGGGGCTGGTGGCAGCCGGCTCGAAAGTGAGTGTCGCAGAGCTGGTGGAAAAGCTCGATGCGCTTTTTGCGCATGCGGCCGATTTTTCCTCGCCCGTCACCGATCTCGCCGCCTTCTTCCAGCGGCTGCATGCGCGCGGCTACAAGCTCGGCGTTGCCTCCAGCGACAATGAGCGCTCCATCCGTCAGACGGCTCGCCGCTTCGGCTTCATCGACTATCTCGACTATATCGCCGGTTACGATAGCGGTTTCGGTACGAAGCCGGAGCCCGGCATGGTGCTAGGCTTCTATGCGGCAACGGGTCTTTCGCCCGCGCAGGTTGCCGTCGTCGGTGACAATAATCACGATCTCCATATGGGCCGCAACGCCGGCGTTGGCCTGACGGTCGGCGTGTTGACGGGCACGGGTTCGCGCGAAACGCTGACGGCCGCATCGGACTATTGCCTCAACGACATCACCGAGCTGGAAAGCCTGCTCATGCCGGCCGCGCAATCGGCCTGATACCGGCAATGGCTTGCTTTTTCACGCAATCTGCCCATTCTTGCCGCCTTGTCGCGGGTACAAGAACAGGGCTGGACTAGACGCATGGTATCTGAAGCCCCACCTTTCTGGTGGCGAAAGCCGGATTGGCGTGCCTGGGGTCTCTCGCCCTTTTCTTTTCTATACGGTCGTATCGCCGGGCACCGCATGGTGAATGGCAGACGTGCTTCCGTGCCGGTGCCGGTCATCTGCGTCGGCAATTTCACCGTGGGGGGAGCCGGCAAGACGCCGACGGCGCTTGCGCTCGCTCAGGCCGCTAAAGCAAAGGGGCTGATACCTGGCTTTTTGAGCCGCGGCTATGGCGGCTCGCTCGATGTCACGACGGTCGTCGATCCCACGCATCACCACGCCACGGCCGTCGGCGACGAGCCGCTGTTGCTTGCCCGCGAGGCACTGACGGTCATTGCCCGTCGCCGGGCCGATGGGGCGGAAAGGCTCGTGCGCGAGGGTGCCGACCTCATCATCATGGATGACGGTTTTCAAAGCGCGCAGCTTGCCATCGACTATGCCCTCGTCGTGATCGATGCCGGCAGAGGCATCGGCAACGGCCATCTCGTCCCGGGCGGTCCCGTGCGTGCGCCTCTGCGCACCCAGCTTCTCTACACCTCCGGCATATTGAAGGTCGGCGAGGGTAATGCTGCCGATCGCGTCGTTCGCCTCGCGGCACGAGCCGGCAAGCCGTTCTTTTCGGCAAGCGTGAGGGTGCGCGGGCAGGAGGATCTACGCGACCGCAAGGTGCTTGCCTTTGCCGGCATTGCCGATCCGGCCAAATTCTTCCGCACGGTCGAGACGCTGGGAGCTGATATCGCCGTCCGACGCAGCTTCGGAGATCATGAACATCCGGGCGAGGATGAAGTCTCCGACATGCTGGACATTGCCTCGCGCGAGGGGTTGGAGATCGTCACCACGTCGAAGGATTATGTCCGCCTCATCGGCCATCACGGTCGCGCCGACGAACTGCTGCGGCGCTGCCGTGTGATCGAAATCGATATGGTTTTCGAAGATCCGCAGGCTCCCGCCCTGATTATCGACAGGGCCATTGCAGCCGCGCGCGAGCGCCGCTTGCGGGAAGGGCGCAACAGCAAGGCGGCGTAAGCCAAGATCCGATTATTGAGCGGCGAAAATCAGCGCTTCTGATTGGGAAGAGCGCCGGCGCGCTTTTCGGCCTCGAGCGAGGTCGCGACATCGGCATAAGGCTCCTGGCGAGCAACGCTCCAGTAGCGCAGTTCATCGAGTGCGATGTGTTTGCCGGTCATGGCGCAGACAACGTAGGAACCCGGCATCAGGATCTGGAAATCACCGTCGAGATAGCGAATCTTCGCCTCGCGGTTTCCATGTCCTTCAAAAAGATTCATCTGCTGCCGTCCTTGATCCGTGTCATCTGTTTGCCATACCGCACTACAGCGCCGCGCGTCAAATACGACGCGCAAAAGCCGTTGCAGCAGATGCGATTTTTCCGGACTGTTTCCCGGAAAAGCTCCTTGTCGAAGCAGGCAGGCATCAGCTACGGCCGAAGAGCCGCTCGATGTCGGAGAGCTTCAGCTCTATATAGGTCGGCCTGCCGTGGTTGCACTGGCCGGAGCCGGGTGTGGCCTCCATCTGCCGCAAAAGCGCGTTCATCTCTTCCGGGCGCAAGCGCCTGCCTGATCGCACCGAGCCGTGACAGGCCATGGTCGCGGCGACATATTCCAGCTTGGCGGCAAGGCCAGAGGCCGTATCCCACTCGGCGATTTCGTCGGCCAATTGCCGGACAAGGCCCTGCGCGTCGACCTCGCCGAGCATGGCCGGCGTCTCCCGTACGGCAACGGCACCGGGACCGAAGCGTTCGATGGCAAGCCCAAGCTCGCCGAGTTCCTCGGCAAACACCATCAGCCGGTCGCAATCCTCTTCCGGCAGATCGACGATCTCGGGAATGAGCAGGACCTGTGAGGGCAGGCGCTTCGAATGCAGAGCCTTGCGCATGGCTTCGAAAACAAGCCGCTCATGCGCGGCGTGCTGATCGACGATGACAAGGCCGCTCTCCGTCTGGGCGACGATATAATTCTCATGCACTTGCGCGCGGGCGGCGCCCAGCGGAAAGCGGGCAGGCTCCTCTGTTCGCATCGGCTCCGCTTGCGGCACTGTTTCGGCGCGGGCGGTGGGCACGGCAAGTCCATCGAAGGTGGCCTGCGGTCTTTCGGCAAAACTGTAGCCGGCCGATGCGGCGGCTCGCTCATAGGGGCGGGATGGCGACGTCTCCGCCGTCCAGGGAGCCGTTGCGGGCGACGGTCGCCAACCCGGCTGGAAGCCGGAGCGTCCAGCGGTGAAGGCACGCAGCATGCCATCTGCACCGGTCGTCGCGGCACGATCGCCCTCGCGCGCCAGAGCTTCGCGCACCGCGCCGACGATCAGGCCGCGTATCAGGCCGGGATCGCGGAAGCGGACGTCGGATTTGGCCGGATGGACGTTGACGTCGACGAGAGCTGGATCGAGCGTCAGGGAGAGGACGGCGACAGGATAGCGTCCGGCGGGGATGGTTTCCGCATAGGCGCCGCGGATCGCCGACAGGATCAGCTTGTCCTGCACCGGCCGGCCGTTGACGAAGGCATACTGGTGGGCGGAGTTGCCGCGATTGAAGGTCGGCACCCCGGCAAAGCCGGTCAGGCTCACATCCTCGCGCACGGCGTCGAGCGCGATGGCATTGTCCTTGAAATCGGTCCCCAGTATCTGCGCCATGCGGGCGAGATGATCGTCGCCGGTCGCGGGGAATTCGAGTGTCGAGCGGTCGGCGCCCGACAGAACGAAGCGCACGCGCGGAAAGGCGATCGCCATGCGCTTGACGACCTCGGTAATCGCGGCCGCTTCAGCCTTCTCGGTCTTCAGGAATTTCAGGCGCGCGGGCGTCGCGAAAAACAGGTCGCGCACCTCGACGATCGTGCCGGGATTGGCGGCGGCAGGGCGCAGATGCAGAACCTTGCCGCCAGCGACGGCGATTTCGGCGCCGCCGGCTGCGCCCACCCTGCGGCTGGCAATTGAAAGCTTCGCCACGGAAGCGATGGAGGGTAGCGCCTCGCCACGGAAGCCTAGGGTGCGGATGTCGTCCAGCGTCTCGGAGATTTTCGATGTGCAGTGCCGCCGGACGGCGAGTTCCAGATCGGTCTCCACCATGCCGGAGCCGTTGTCGCTCACCCTCAGCAGCGCCTTGCCGCCGCCGGCCGTTGCGATTTCGATGCGCGTGGCGCCGGCATCGAGCGCATTTTCGATCAGTTCCTTGGCGGCGCTTGCGGGGCGTTCGATGACCTCGCCGGCGGCGATCTGGTTGATCAATGTTTCGGAGAGTTGCTTGATGGCCATGGTGCTATTCTCGTGGATTCGCGGCGACGAGGGAAGAGAAAAGGCGCTCTGCGCGCGCTTACCCACCCGTTTCCCACCCGACTTTGTTAAGAAATTTAATCAATGTTTAAGGGAATGATGACAGGTTGCCGAGACAGAGACTTGAAATGACCGCAGGTGGCGCGTTTCGTGCATGCTGACGGCTCTTGATGGCAGGTTGGTGGCCATCAACCCATGGAGCCAGGTGCCATCTGCTTCAAGTGTCCAGGCCAGCATGCAACTTCCACGAATTTGCCTTGCAGAGCGAATGCCGCCCTGTCGATTTGCCGCGTTGTGAAACTGGTTGAGTGTAGGAATCGGACGAATGACTGCCGAGATTGACAAGGCAGCTTTGGCAATGATGACGGCTGATACGCCTTTCGGCGGCAGTCTGCAGACAATGTTCTTCGATGCCTTCTGCGATGGCCTTTCCAGCGCGTTCTTCGCCTATGACAAGAACGACCTCTTGTTGTTCGCCAGCCGTCAGGTCTTGAACTTCTTCCCGATTGAACCGGAATTTCTGCAACCGTCCACGCGCCTGCGCGACTTTCTGAGCGCCGTCTTCGATACCGGCGTGCGTTATCAGCGGCATCAGACAAAGACAGCCGTCAATCGCGACGACTGGATATCGCAGCGCATCGCCACGCACTGGCGCGAGCGCTTCGAGACGACGGAACATTTCACCGACGATCGCTGGGTGCGCATCTCCAAGCGGCGGCTTTCGTCCGGCATCGGCTTCTGCATCATGTCAGACGTTTCCGAGGTCAAGAAGCGCGAGGAGCAGTGGCGCGTCGACATGGAGCGCGTGCAGCTGACCGAGGATATTCTCGACAATCTGCCCTTTCCGATCTTCGTGAAGGACCAGAACCTCGTCTATGTCGCGGTCAACCGGGCGTTCTGTGACAAGTGCGCGGCCGCAAGAGCATCGATATATTTTCTACCGATCTTGCCAACCGCTTCCATGAGAGCGACCGGCATGTGATCGAGACCGGCGAGATGTCGATCTCGCGTCAGCGTCAGATCGCCCGCGACGGCATCGAGCGCGACATCGTCACCCGCAAGCAGCGCATCGGTAAGCCCGGCCGCTATTTCCTGGTCTGTACCATGCAGGACCTGCCCAAGGATGGCGGCGACTTCGATGAGTTCGCGTTGGCATCGAGCATCCGGGAAAACAGCGATCGCTCCTATCGTCGCGCCTATGTTCCGATGGTCGCGCTGCAGACCATCTCGCGCCGCCCGGCCGCCATGGAAACCTTCGTCCCGGAGAATTTCAGCGGCCGCAAGGTCCTTGTCGTCACGCCTGATTTTGCCGCCGAAACCGCAGCCCTGAAGACGCTTGAGAAATACGGTTTCGAAGCCTGCGTGGTTCACAACGAAAACGAAGAGGCGGCATTTCTGGACGTGGCGAGCGCCCATGGCGTCAAGATCGACCTCGTCATCATCGACAATCAGCTCGGCAAGCGCGGGATTGAGCTGGCCGAGCGGCAGAACCTTACCGCGCTGTCGCTGAACGGTTCGCAGCTCGCAAACGAGCTTGCCTTCCTGATCGCGCGTCATTTCAACCGCAACATTCGCGGCGAGCTTGGCGAAATCATGGAGCAGGGGCTTGCGTCGGAATGGCGGCGCGTGAGCGGCGAGGAGGGCCGCGCCCAGATCCTGGTCGCCGAGGACAACGACATCAACCAGATCGTCTTTTCGCAGATCCTCGAGGGATTGGGATACAGCTATGTGATCGCCGCAAGTGGCGACGAGGCCGTGCGCCTGTGGCAGGAACACCGGCCGGAGCTGATCCTGATGGATATTTCGCTCCCCGGGTTGAACGGCTTCGAGTCCACCCGGCTGATCCGCGGTGCGGAAAAGGGCAGCGGCTCCCATACGCCGATCATCGGCGTGCTGACGCAGGCCTTCGATCGCGATCGCAAGGAATGCGCAGAGGTCGGCATGGACGACGTCATCCTGAAGCCGGTAAGCCCCGATATCATCGAGACGGTCTTCCAGAAATACATGCGCAGTGCTCTCAAGGCACAAAATAGATAAATGTTATCGCGATATCGTTTCCGACGGTAAGTTATTGCCAGCGTCGATTGACTGTCCTCTTGGCATCCTTTGTTAAGACTTCCCCGTCATGCTTTTTCCCCGGGTGGAGTAAAGGTCGGAACCGAAGATGAAATCGACTGAGATGCTGCCGGGACCAGTCAGTCAGGAGCCGCAGGCAATCGCTTATACCGATCCGCTCACCGGATTGGGCAATCGCTATCGCATGCGCGAGCGTGCGCGCGCGCTTTCGCTCGAGCGTGCCGGCGATCCAGCGCCCTTTACGATCGGGATCGTCAATCTCGATGCCTTCAAGCCGATCAACGACCTGTTCGGCGTCGAGGCGGGCGACGAGATCCTCTGCCAGGTTGCCCATCGTCTCAAGGCCTGCATACCCGACGGCGCCATGGTAACCCGGCATGACGGCGATGAGTTCGCCTTCGTCCTGCCGCTCGTCTTCGAGCGCGTCGGCGCCGAGAAATTCGGACAGATGATCCGTGAAGTGCTTTCCGCGCCCTACGATCTCGGCGATCGCAACGTCCGTCTTTCCGCATCCTTCGGCTTTGCCATCCACCCCTTTGCCGGCGAGGAGTTCGACGATCTCCTGAAGAATGCGGATACGGCGCTCTATCGCTCCAAGCGCCGCGGCCGCGGCCAGATCACGGTCTATTCCAGAGAGATCGCGCAGGAGATGAAGCGTGCGACGCAGCTTGAACAGGCGCTGCGCAATGCCATCATTTCCGACGCCATCGACGTGCATTTCCAGCCGATCGTCTCTCTTGCCAACAATATGGTTCTCGGTTTCGAAGCGCTCGCACGCTGGAACGACCCGGATCTCGGCTTCGTCTCGCCCGCCGTGTTTGTGCCGCTCGCCGAAGAGCGCGGCTTCATCGATGCACTGTCCGAAACGCTGCTGCGCAAGGCGGCCGAGGCGGCGCTCTCCTGGCCGCGCGAGCTTTTCCTGTCCTTCAACCTGTCCTCGGCACAGTTGATGGACCCTGGCACCAGCAGCAGCATTCTTGCGATCCTCACGCGAGCAGGCCTGGACCCGCATCGCCTCGAACTCGAAATCACCGAGACGGCGGTCATGAGCTCAGCCGATACGGCCCATCGTATCATCGCCGATCTGCGTGCGGTCGGCGTGCGCATTTCGCTCGATGATTTCGGCACAGGCCAGTCGAGCCTCGGGCGTTTGCGTGAATTCATTTTCGACAAGGTCAAGATCGACAGGGCTTTCGTTTCGCGGATGAATTCAGACCGAGCATCCGAGCATATCATCAAGGCGGTCCTCGCCATGTGCGAGGGGCTCGAACTGCGCGTGGTGGCTGAGGGCATCGAGGAACATGCCGAAGCGGCGAAGCTGAAGGCGCTCGGCTGCGCCATGGGGCAGGGCTACTATTTCGGAAAGCCCGCCGACAGCGCCGCGACGCTCCGCTATCTGCAGACCCACTATTTCGACGTCAGCAACGAACGCGAAATCGCTTAAAGCCTGCCGCGCGAAAGTGTGCAGTGGTTCTAAAGAAAGCGGCGGCCCGGTAAGGGCCGCCGCTTCTGCATTTCGTCTGACCGGTATCTTATTTACTGTCGATAGCTACTTGTTGGTGGTCGACGAAGTGGTCGTGTTGTCCGTCCCCGCAGGCATTGTCGAGGAAGCGCCGCCCGCGCTTGCAGCCTTTTCCGAGGCCTGCATCGAGAGCGTCTTGAATTCCGGCGCGGCCTTCAAGGCATCAGCCGTTTCGGTGGTCGTCAGCTTCATAGTGCCATCCTGTGGATTCTGGGTGGCGCTGATCTTGTCGAAGGGAACGGCGACATTCTTCTGGCCCATGCCAAGGAAGCCGCCGACGCCGACGATTGCAGCGACGACACCGCCCTGCTTCTGCAGGATCAGGTCGTTGATGCTGCCGATGCTTTCGTTCTGACCGTTATAGACCGACTGGCCCATATAGGTCCTGGCGCTGATCTGATCGGCTGATTGGACCGTCAGATAGCCGCTGGCCTCATCCATCCCCGTCGTCGGAGCTGGAGCCTGGGCATTTTTCTGCGGTGTCGAGCTATCCGGCTTCATAGCATCCGGAGTTGCCGGAGCGGATTGCGTCAGCGGCGCGTTATTGCCTGTACCCCCGTTCGATGGCTGCTGCGCCTGCGCGAAAGCCATGGGTGAAAGCACGGATGCCGTGGCGAAGATTGCGCCTGCGGCGACGGAAGTGAAGAGTTTCCCAGTCATCGTGAACCTACCTTTCATTCTGATGGGCATGCTTTATCGAGCGCGCATGCTTACCAGCGCGAGTGGAGTTTTCATTTGCCGACCTTCATCGTGCCGGTCTTAAAGGCAAATGGCTCATGGGAGGATTGGTTCCGTCAAAAGTTGCAGAAAGCTGCGCCATTCGACGTGAGGTTGGAAAGATATACCAATAAATTCAGGATGTTGTTACCTTGAAAACAACCTGGAAGATTGAGCCGTTCTTGAAATGGCTCGATGCGCGGCACAATGTCTTGGGGAAAAATATGCCGGTAGTCGCCGTATTGTCCGGCGAAGCGGCGG
>ERZ781398.4090-NODE-4090-length-10920-cov-2.999724_pt1 | contig 10920 bp, 9 predicted proteins | sample MGYA00433077_ERZ781398 | MGnify/ENA primary metagenome ERZ781398 (study PRJEB29847, sample SAMN06458254) | wastewater metagenome | isolation source: Wastewater bioreactor | place: South Africa: Cape Town | study: EMG produced TPA metagenomics assembly of the... | reverse complement strand
TGCCGTTGACGGCTCGCGTCCCACCGAGCCCGTCGCCTCGACGCCGTCCGCGCAGTCGACCGCAGGCTCGGCGCGTGGGAAGGCGAAGCTCGGAAGCTTCGGCGTCGACCTCGCCGGTCTCGATCGCTCCGTGAAGGCGGGGAACGACTTCAACGCCTTCGCCGGCGGCACCTGGATGAAGGAGCAGAAGATCCCGTCCGACAGGTCGCGCTGGGGCGTGTTCGACATGCTGCGCGAGGAGTCCGACGCGAACGTCCGCACGATCCTCGAGGAGACCGCGAAGACGAAGGGGGCCAAGGGGACGAACGCGCAGAAGGTCACCGACTTCTACGCCGCCTACCTGGACACGGCCGCGATCGACCAGAAGGGCCTCGCTCCGGCGAAGCCGGCGCTCGACGCGATCGCCGCAGCGAAGACGCTCGACGACGTCGTGAAGCTGATGGCGCGCCCCGACCTCCCGACCAACGGTCCGATCCACGCCGACGTCGACCTCGACGAGAAGGATCCGGATCGCTACGTCGTGGTCGTCGGCCACTCCGGCCTCGGCCTCCCCGAGCGCGAGTTCTATCTGAACAAGGACAAGCAGTTCGAGGAGATCCGCACCAAGTACGTGGCGCACGTCACGAAGCTGCTCACGATGGCCGGCGACAAGAACGCCGCCGCGCACGCGCGCGCTCCTCGCTCTCGAGACGAAGATCGCCGAGCAGCACTGGCCGATCGCGGATCGTCGCGAGAGGGACAAGACGTACAACCCGCGCACGCTCGCCGAGCTGCAGAAGGAGGCGGGCGGGTTCCCGTGGAAGACGTTCCTCGAGGCGCAGGGCTACGCGGGCGAGTCGAAGTTCGTCGTGACCGAGGTCACCGCGATCCCGAAGCTCGCGAAGCTCTTCGCGGCGACGCCGGTGGCGACCTGGAAGCCGTACCTCACCTACCACTTCCTCCGCGCCTCGTCGGACGTCCTGCCGACGACGTTCGACGCCGAGGTCTTCGACTTCGCCGGGCGCACGCTCAACGGGCAGCCGGAGCAGCGCGAGCGCTGGAAGCGCGGCGTGGCCGCGGTCAACGGCGCGCTCGGCGAGGCCGTCGGCGAGCTCTACGTCGCGAAGCACTTCCAGCCGCGCGCCAAGGCCGCGATGGACGTCCTCGTCGAGAACCTCCGCAAGGGCTACGCCGCGCGGATCGATGCCGTCGACTGGATGACGCCCGACACGAAGAAGGTCGCGCACGAGAAGCTCGCCTCCTTCCGGCCGAAGATCGGCTACCCGTCGAAGTGGAAGAGCTACGCGACGCTAGACGTCGTCGCCGGCGACGCCTTCGGCAACGCGCAGCGCGCCGCCGTGTGGGGCCACGAGTACATGCGCGCGAAGCTCGGCACGCCGACGGACAAGGACGAGTGGTTCATGTCCCCCCAGACGGTGAACGCCTACTACAACCCCGTCTTCAACGAGATCGTCTTCCCGGCCGCCATCCTCCAGCCGCCGTTCTTCGATCCCGACGCCGATCCGGCCGTCAACTACGGCGCCATCGGCGGGGTCATCGGCCACGAGATGGGCCACGGCTTCGACGATCAGGGCGCGAAGTCGGACGCGAAGGGCGTCCTCCGCACGTGGTGGAAGGACGCGGACGTGGAGGCGTTCAAGAAGCGAACGGACGCCCTCGCCGATCAGTACTCGGCGTTCGAGCCGCTCCCCGGGATCAACGTCAACGGCAAGCTCACGCTCGGCGAGAACATCGGCGACGTCGGCGGTCTCACCGTCGCGCACCGCGCCTATCAGCTCTCGCTCGGCGGAAAGCCGGCGGAGTCGATCGACGGGTACACCGGCGACCAGCGCTTCTTCTTCGGATGGGCGCAGGTCTGGCGCACCCTGATCCGCGATCAGGCGCTCCGCAACCAGGTGATGACCGACCCGCACTCGCCCGCGATGTATCGCGTCAACGGCGTCGTCCGTAACCTCGACGCTTGGTACTCGGCCTTCGACGTGAAGGAGGGCGACGCGCTCTACCTCGCGCCCGAGAAGCGCGTCCGCATCTGGTGATCCGACGCGCTTCGCCCGCCGTCGCTCGGAAACGGATCGCGCGACGGCGGGTCTTCGTCGAGGTCGACGTGGAGCTCGAGCCTCACGGTCAGCGGTAGGGACCGAGCTCGGCGCCCGCCGGCTGCACAATCGGGAGCAGCTTGGTCGCGACCTCGCCGACGGCCGCTGGCCGCGAGCCGAATCGAGAGCACCGGCCTGCCACTTTTCAGAACGTGCCGCAGCCGCAAGACGAGCGGTGGGTCGTCGGGCCGAGCATCGGCTTCGCGCAGTACTTTCGTGCCGAGGCCACACGCAAAGTAGATCGTCGTGACGACGACGTAGAGGTTGCTGTCGCGGATGCCGGTCTCGATCCCGACCGGCGTATTGCGGAGGAGGCCGTGGAACTGGGCGTCGTGGAGATGCGTCGAGAACCTGTTCGCCGTCGCCCATTCGGCGTACTCGCGGAGCAGCAGGCTCGTGTCGCGCTGGCTCATGACGCTCAACCTCGAACGACGAACGGCGCTGACGTCAAACCCGCATGCGGAGCCTCGGGGACCCGGAATGGCGCCTCACCTGGACGATACGGAACGCGGTCCTGCCCGCGAAGCACCGGGGCCTGGCTCTTGTCGGGGTCGGGAGCGCTCTCGCTCGTCGCCTTCGAGCTCGAACGGCCAGCCGGGCTCGAGGAGCCGGCGGCCGGCGGCAGAGGCGGCCCGTACGGCGTGTCGGGCTCGCTCTTGCCACCATCTGCCGTCGGAGGCGCGGCCTTGTCGGCCTGGCCCCGAGCCGCGTTATGCCTCTCCGCGATGACGTGCGCGGCGTGCTCGATGACATCGCCGGCGATGTGCTCGGCCGAGTGCTTGGCGATCGAGCCAACGATCCCAGCCGCGCCGGCCTCCGCCGCCCGCCAGCAATCCCGGGATCGCGTTGCCGATGGGGTCGCTCTCGATCGGGCGGTCGAGCTTGCGGGTTTCCTCGGCCTTGCGCGCGTTCGCGGCAAGCCGCTTGTCTGCGTCGGTCGGCACCGAGGCGTTGGGGGCCTGACCGCGGGTCGACATTCCGGACCTCGACATACCCGCGTCGTGGTCGCCGCATGAGATCCAGGTGTTCTGTCGCGCCTCGGCCTCACGATCACGACGCATCCGGGCGGCCTCGGGCTCCTCCTTCGGCGTCTCACAGGACCGCTCTTCGTCCTTCGACCACTCGTTGACCTTCGACTGCGAGACCCCCGCGCACCGTTCCGTCATCGTCGTTGCCTCCTGGCACCTGTCGGTCATGACGCCCCGCGGTTGCGCGTTTTCTCCCCAATCGGCTGCGGCCCAGTGTGCCCGGCCGGGTGACCAACCGCGCCGGACGACGCGTGTGATTCGCCCGGATGCTCTTCTCCCCGCACACGAGCTCCCGGATCCCGCACTGCCGGCTCGAGCAGACTTCGCCCAGCGAGATCTACGAGGCGCTCCTCGCGCGCTTCGCTCGAGACCACGGCGACGAGCGATCGGACGCCGGAGGCCTCGTGTTACACTCCCGGCCGTGACCAGCGGGATGATCGCGCTCCCGGCCGCGACCGACACGAGCGCGCACGCCGATCCGTTTCGCTCTCGCCTCGTCGAGTTCATGCTCGTCGGCGGCGCCACGCTGGTGCTGCTCCCGCTCGCATGGCTGCTTCGCACGGCGATCGGCCTGGACGACTCGGAATTCGCCGTCTCGTTCACGGCGTTCTACGCCGCCTGGGTCATCAACGACCCGCACTTCGCCGTCACGTACCTCCTTTTCTATAAGGGCGCGCGTCAGCGAGCGCTCGACCCCGCCATCCCGCGCGCGCAGCGCATTCGCTGGGTGATCGCCGGCGTCGTGGTGCCGCTCGCCCTCGCGGCCTGGGCGATCGGTGCGCTCGCGGCCCATTCGGCGCAGGCGATCGGGTGGATGGTCCAGCTGATGTACCTGCTCGTCGGCTGGCACTACGCGAAGCAGGGCTTCGGCGTCCTCAGCGTCCTGTCAGCACGACGCGGCTTCCGCCTGAGCCCACAGGAGCGGACGGCGATCCTGTTCCACTGCTATGCGGGCTGGGCGTTCGCCTGGGCGAACCCGGCCACGCCCGCAGGCGAATACGAGGAGAAGGGCGTCGTCTACACGGCGCTCGCGCATCCTCGCTGGCTCGAGATCGGCGCGGGCGCCGTGCTCGCCGCGAGCACGATCGCGGTCGCATGGGTCGTGCTCGCGCGATGGCGCCGGGAACGACGGACGCTGCCGCTCGCGCCGTTGACGGGCCTCCTCGTCACGGTCTGGTCGTGGACGATCTTCTCGAGCTTCGACCCGCTCGTCCGCTACGTCATCCCGGCGCTGCACTCGATCCAGTACCTCTATTTCGTCTGGCTGATGAAGCGCAACGAGGCGCGCGCGGAGGAAGGCCCTCCTGCGTTCGGCCGTCCGGTGGCGGTGCGGCTCGGCCTCCTCGCGGTCTCGGCGCTCGGCCTCGGCGCGATGCTCTTCCACATCGCGCCGACGTTCCTCGACACCGCGCTCGTCCCGCGCCCGCCGCGCGGCCAGGTGACGACCGACCCGCTGGGCGAGACGCCGTATTTCGCGGCGCTCTTCGTGTTCGTCAACATCCACCACTACTTCATGGACCACGTGATCTGGCGGCGCGAGAACCCGGACACGCGGTTCCTACGCGATCCCGCCCCCGCCAGCTGAGCGGTCAGCCAGGCGCCGCTCGGCCGGCCGACTTCCGCCGCGTGCCTGTCGCGCGTAACGGATCCGTCTGCCCGCGAAATGCCCCCACACGCGAAGAGCTCATGCGCTCGGAGCGGTATGCCGCGGTCGGGCTGATGTAGAGTCGGCCGAATGCGCCGCGATCGTGCTGCTGCACGGCATCCGAGGACGCGCGTGGCCGCCCTCGGCGTGGTGCTGGCGGTCGGATTTCGCGCGAGCACCGCGCGTGCGGACCCGTCCTTCGCGCTCGCGTGGCGCGAAGGTCCGGCGCCGACCGCATGCGTGACGGAGGCGGCGCTCCGAGAGGTCGTCGCGGAGAAGCTCGGACGCGATCCGTTCACGGCTCGCGAGCGAGCCGACATCGTCATCGAAGGAGAGGAGAGCTCGGCGGGCGGTCGCCTTCGCGCGCGCATTCGCGAGCGAGGTCGTGACGGCGCCGTCCTCGGGTCGCGCGAGGTCGAAGCGGAGAGCTGTCCTCGCTTGGTACGCGCGACGGGGATCGTCGTCGCCCTCTTCGCGAAGGCGCGGGAGGAGGGCGAGCCCGAAGAGCACCGCGGAGGAGCGAGCGAGCGCGCCGTCGAGCGCGAGGTTGCGGAACCAGAGCGCAACGTGCCGACGGCGTCTCCGCCTGCTCCAAACCCGCCGCTACCTCGCGAGCGTCCGCCACGCAGCGCGCCGCCGCGACCGCTCGAGCTGTCGCTCGGGCTCGGCGCATCCGCTGCTCTCGGTCTCCTCCCGTCCGCGAGCGCAGCGCTGCGAGCCATCGCACGGCTCGAGCGTGCGCGCTCGCGCTGGAGCTTCGAGTGGACCGCGGGCTACAGCGTCCCGCAGTCGTTCCGGAGCCAGACCGTTCGCGGGACGTTGTCGGCGTTCGATCAGCAGGTCCGGATGTGCCTCGCGTCGGTGCGCCAGCTCCACGTGAGGCTCGATGTGTGCGGGGGCGCGTTCTGGGGAGCGGTGATCCCGTACACGGCGGGGCTCACGGAGCGTAACGAGACTTGGAGGCCGCTGGCCGGTCCCGTGGGCGCGCTTGCGGTTCAGCTTCGCGCGGAGTCGGGGCGGGCGATGCGCCTGGAGCTCGGAGCCGCGGTGCCCGTGGTCGGGCGCACCCTCTACTTCCACGGCATCGACGGCGAGCCCGAACGCGTCCACGCGACCGGCACCGTCATCGTCTTCCTCGGCCTGAACGGCCTTACGAATTTGTAATAATGCGACCCCGCGTGGCGCATTGCTACCCGTGCGGGCCGTTTCGGTCCCCAGCTTGGCAAAGGCCGATGCAGCGGCAGCCGTCCAGATGAACGCGCCGCCCGAGATAGGGGCCATCTTTCGCGACTACGGTCCGTTCGTCTACACGATGCTCCGCAGCCTCGGAGTCCGCAGCTCCGAAGTGGACGACGCCTTCCAGGAGGTCTTCGTCGTCATCCATCGGAGGCTCGCGACGTACGAGCCTAGGGGCACTCTGCGCTCCTGGGTCTACAGCATCTGCCTGCGCGTCGCGTTTCGCTTCCGCCGCCGCGCAGGGGCGATGCGCGAGATCGCCACCGAGGAGATTCCGGAGACGGAAGACCCGATGACGCCGGCCGAACATCTCCGGCAACGGCAGGCTCACGGGATTTTGTGCGAGATCCTCGACGAGCTCGACGACGACAAGCGTGCCGTCTTCGTGCTCTTCGAGCTCGAAGGTTTGCCGATGCAGGAGGTGGCTGAGTCGCTCCAGTGCCCGCTCCAGACCGCCTACTCCCGGCTTCGAGCTGCGCGTGAGGCGGTGGACGCCGCGGTGCACCGTCATCGCGCCCGTAGGGAATTCAAATGAGCCGTGATCCGATCCGCCTCGTAGACCTTCACGAACCCCCTTCGCCGGGAGCCGAGTTCGTTCGCGACCTCATCCGCGACCAGGAAGGCTTGCAGCCTCCTTGCGGCAAGATGGAGGAGCTCGCCCGCACGCTCGGACCGATCTTGCAGGCGAATCCGCCGACCACGCGTCCGACGTCCCGGCTCGGCGTGACCGCGGCGGCGGTCGCGACGGCCGTGCTCATCGGGGGCATCCTCTGGACGACGACCAACTCTGCGAAGGACGTGCAGCCGGTGGACGCGAGCGCTCAGGCGCACCCGATCGACCGCCCCTCGCGACCGGCCGAGCGCCCGTTGGCGATGCCCGCCGAGGTCGATGGTCCGCCCGTCGCCACGGTGTCCGTCGACGCTCTGCCGAGCGCGGAGGTGCGCAAAGCGCCGTCGGTCACGCCGACGGCTCTTCGATGCGACGACGTCACGCTCGTCGACGGCGCCGACACGGCGCTTCGCGCCGGCAATCCCGAGCGTGCGCTCGCCGCGGCCCGCGAGCACGAGCAGCGCTGTCCAACGGGCGCCCTCGTCCAGGAACGAGAGCGCATCGCGATCGAGGCGCTCGTCCAGCTCGGTCGCATTGACCAGGCGCGCGCCCGTGCGAGCGCGTTCGAAGATCGCTTTCCGTCGTCGCCTCACGTGGGGCGTATCCGGCAAGCGCTCGAGCGGGTCCCTCGATAGCGACGCCCGAGATGTCCGATCCGAAGACTCTTTCCAACCCGTTCGTCAGCAGCGAGTGAGCATGAGACCTTCCAACCTGGTAGTCGCCGTCATGATCGCGACCCTGGCCCTTGCCTGGGGATGCACGCGCAGCGACGAGCGTCTCGGCCTCGAGATCGGACGGCCTCCGTCGGCGCAGTTCGGCGGGGTGGACGCAGGACCCGATGCCGAGCCCAGCGCCACGCGCGAGCTCGTCTCGTATTGCCCGTCGAACAAGTGCCCGCCGGGGTTTACGACCTGCCCCACATCGCGCTTCCCGTGCGACGTCAACCTGCGCCTCGACGTGAACAACTGCGGCGCGTGCGGCTCCGCGTGCCCCACAGGAACCGGCTTCGAGACGTTCACGTGCCTCGACGGGGCCTGTGCGATGCAGTGCAGGTCCACCTCGGACGTGGAGCGCTTCGATTGCGACGGACTCGCTGACAACGGCTGCGAGACGAGCAGCTACGACAACAATCACTGCGGTGCCTGTGGAAACAAGTGCACCGACCCGGCGAAGCCGTGCGCGATCCAGGGGCCTGTAGGAACCAACGCCGGCGTTGCGTGTGGCTGCCCGGACGGCATGCTCTCTTGCGGCACTACGCGCTGCCGTGACCTCCAGAACCGGGACACCGACTGCGGCGCGTGCGGAAATCGATGCGACCCGACCGGGAACGGCGCTCCGAGCTACCCGAACGCGTACTACGGATGCATGGCTGGTGCTTGCGGAGCGCTGAAGTGCAACGCGAATCTCGCCAACTGCGACAACGATCTTTCGAACGGCTGCGAGACGTCGATCCTCACGAACGACAACTGCGGGGCATGCGGCATCGTGTGCCCCGACGGGCAGGCGTGCCGCCTCGATTGGGAGCAGAGGCCCACCTGCATGTGTCCCCCGGGCCTGACCTTTTGTCCTCTGAGTTGTGCCGGTGACCTGTGCAAGGGCGAGTGCATCGACCTCAGGTCGGACGCCGACAACTGCGGCGCGTGCGGCGTCGTGTGCTCGACCAACCTGGCCGGGACGCGAAAGACGTGTGACTACGGCGCGTGCGCGATGCGGTGCAACGAGGGGCGCGCCGACTGCAACCACAGTCAGGTCGATGGCTGCGAGGTCGATACGGCCAGCGATCCGCGGAACTGCGGGGCGTGCGGGCACACCTGCGATGCCGTAGCCGGACAGGCCTGTGTCAATGGCCTCTGCGTGGTCGAGCCTTGCGCCCCCCCCGATGCCGAGGAGGCCGCGCGATGAAGGCGACGCAGCAGATCCTCTTCGTGGTTGGCGCGCTCGGGTGCGCGACCGCGGGTGCGCTCGCCGCGGCGTGCGCCTCCGACGGGAGCGTGCTCCCCGATACGGAAGACGAGGTGGTTGTCCCCGTGAACGACGCGACGTCGGCCGAGACGGGCAACGCCGAAGCAGGGGCGTGCACGACCGACGACTGTGAGTTCTTCCCCGCGGTGTGCGGTCCGGACGTCCTTTGCCCGAACGGTCCCTTCGATCCGGTGGACCCCACGGTGGGCATGGACTGGCGCACGCGGGTCACCGTCATCCGCGGCCGTTCGGCGAGCGACGTCTGGGTCGCCGGTACGGTCGGCACGGTGGCGCACTTCGACGGGACGTCGTGGACGCCGTCCGACGTGGGGACACAGGAGGTGCTCAGCGTGCTCTGGCTTGCAGGTGCTGGAGAGATCACGTTCGGAGCGATCAAGAGGATCTCCACCCGGGGCCTCGCCGTGGACGCGGGGGTCTCGGCGGGAGGCTGGTCGCTTCGCGCGGCGCCGGCGGCGCCGGCGGGCTCCGGCAGCGAGCTCACGGCTGCGTGGGCGATGCCTGGCTCGAACGCGCTCTGGGTCGCGACGGACACCAACCTCTGGCGCCTCCAGCTCACCGCCGGCGGGGCGTTCGAGTCGCGCCCCGGCATCCCGTCGTCCGTGTGCGCGGTCATCCCGTGCCGTCGCATGCGGAGCATCCACGGGGCCTCCGCCGGGACCGTCTGGGCCGTCGGCGACGTCGGAGCATCGGTGCGCATCACGGGCGCCGACGGCGACACGCCCGAGGCGACGCCGCTCGACACGCTGACATGGACTGGCCTCACCGGCGTCTGGGCCGCGGAAGGCACGGACGTCTGGGCGGTCGGCGGGAGCGGAACGATCCGCCGCTACACGGGGAGTCCGCTCGGCTGGGAGGTCACCTCCGGCGTGCCGACGACCGAGCACCTCAACGCCGTATACGGCACGTCCTCGTCCGACGTCTGGGTGGTAGGCAACGCGGGCGTCGTCCTCCACTACGACGGCGCGAGCTGGTCGCGCGTGAAGATCGCGGGCCTCGGCGACCGCCGCCCCGACCTCTATGCCGTTTGGTCGCCGGGCCCCGGCCACATCTTGATCGGCGGGCAAGGAATCGTCCTCGCTCTCGGAGGAAAACCATGAGACGCATCCTGATGCTCGCGAGCGGCTCGGTCGCGCTCGCAGCCGCGGTCGCCTGCGCGGCCTCGAACGACGACGACGAGACGCTGCTCGCGCCCGAGAACGATGCGGGGCAGACTACGCTTCCGGACGCCGGGTCCCCCGCCGAAGTTGGCTCCAAGGAAGACGTCTCCGTCCCGACGATCTCCTATTGCAGCGACGCGGGCTGGTGCGCGACGACGTTGCCCGATCCCGATCTCGACGTGGTCGATATCTGGCCGTTCGAGCACCGCGCGTTCGCGATCGCCGAGAGCGCGACCATCGGCACGAAGGTGCTCGAGTGGTCCGACGAGAGCGCTTCGTGGTCGTTCATCGACGACAACAGCCAGAACACGTACGGCTCCGGTCACTACGCGGGGAAGATCTGGGCGCCGAACGAGAACGAGGTCTACTACGCCGTCGCTCCCTCACTCATCTATCACGGCACGCGCGCGACGCCGACCTCGCCCTGGACGTGGGTGTCGAGCCGGCTCCCGTACAATGGCCGCGACTTCGGACCGGAGCACGATCCCGGTCGCCCTTCCTACAGCGACGCCCCCTCGCACGGTCCGTACCCCTACTCCGCGCTCGGCGTCTGGGGCACCTCGGCGGAGGACGTCTACGCCTGGTACGCGAACACGATCTTCCACTGGAAGAGCGAAGACGGCGGCGCTCCGGGCTGGGTCGCCGAACATGTCATCGACGATCCGAACAACCAGGGCGATGCGTTCTTCGTCTTCGGGGCCAGCGGCTCGAGCAGCGACGACGTCTGGTTCGGCGGCGGGCGCGGCCGCTACGACGCCACCGGGACGTTCGCGTGTCCGATGGCCGTTCACAAGACGCCCGGCGGGTATCGCAGGCATCTGGACTACACGATCAACCCCTCCGACACGTACTCGCACTACAACAACTCGTGCACGCCGAAGGCAGGTGTCCTGAATCTCATATTCAGCGCCCACTTCCCCGGGTTCGGCACGATCACGGCCCCATGGAGGAACGGTGGATGGCTGACGAACATCGCGTCGGCCCGTCCCGGCGCGGCCGTCGCCATCATGGAACGGGAGTGGGTCGCCTACGTCGGCTCGGAGGGCGCCGGCGTCGCCATCCTCAACTCCGTCGGCGTCCGCGGCGCGACCTCCGCGTCCAGCGGAGCGCTCCTCAACTCGATCTCGATCCACGGGTCGGATGCGTGGATCAGCGGCTGGGGGCT
>ERZ781398.4089-NODE-4089-length-10922-cov-4.234379_pt1 | contig 10922 bp, 13 predicted proteins | sample MGYA00433077_ERZ781398 | MGnify/ENA primary metagenome ERZ781398 (study PRJEB29847, sample SAMN06458254) | wastewater metagenome | isolation source: Wastewater bioreactor | place: South Africa: Cape Town | study: EMG produced TPA metagenomics assembly of the... | reverse complement strand
TGAAATAAGACAGATTGATGTTGAGATTGAAACCATTTTGTTTTGCTGAAGAATATGAAATTCTCTTCCATATTTATACTCATATTTTTGGATAGCAAGTGTGTTTCATGAACGGTCATCGTTTCATGAGTCATGAAACAGAATGACCACTTCATGAGTCATGAACAGTTTATTGTGTTCAATGAGTCATAGCCAATCAGAATTCACTCATATGCAAAATGTGATGCGAAGCAGTGTTCTACCTTTATCGAATATCACCCAACCAAAATTCTGATGTCATTTCTATGGATCTATTTTTTTTATTCGATAAAGCTATCATAGTTTATGATTGCTCAAGTTGAATCAATGGAAAATTCTTTTGAAAAATCGAAAAAAAGATTTCAGCGGTTCGAGATCACTGAGACACAATTTAAAACTGACGTTCAGAAAGTAAGAATGAAAACAACATATTTAAGACTACCGCTTGAATATTTATTGATTAAATGAAATGAGAACAAAACAAGAAAGAAGAACACACATTATAGTTCGAAAACTATTCAAATAGGTGAATCTCTTAACCGCCAATGAAGAGCTCACGAGATTCTTCGCTGGAATGAACGGCAGCAATCGGAAGACCATCTGTTGGTGAGCCAGGAATTTGTCGACCTTTATAATATAAATGATTGGCATCTTTAGCATATTCATCTTTCAAATGAACTTCAAATGTGTTGGCATCTGCTCCAGTAATTTGTAAACCTTTATAATAGACATTATTCGCATCTCTCGCATAATCACCACCGTAAAGAACTTGAAAACTATCCGACAATGCTCCAGGTATTTGAAAGCCTTTAAAATATACATTGTTCACATCTTTGGCATAATCTTCACGAAAAACTTGAAAAGAACTTGCAGATGCACCAGGAATCAACATGCGTTTGTAATATACATTTTGAGAATCGGTACTATAGTCTTCACCCAACGATACAAGCATGCCAGCAGATGGAACAGCTTGTGCTTGATTTAATCGACTTTTAACGTATTCATAAAGTTGATCGGATCCGGTTGTTGTTGCAACAACATCTTCAACTGGTTCAGTTGTTTGAGGTTCATCGAAAACTGTTGTGTTTTCAATTTCAACAGCATAAACAGCAACACATAATGAAATAAGATAGATCGACGTTGAGATTGAAATCATCTTCGTTTCTATTTGATTCAGAATGAACAATTTTGTTCGCTATTTATACGTATTGAACGAATCATGACACATTTGTCGAGGTCAAGCACGGCATGTTCAACGTAACAGATGGAAAGAAAGAGAATGGTGCTAATTGAATAATTGGGTTGAGAGAAACAACATGTGAATAACTGCATTTGTTTTTATCACATCGTGATCAATGAAAGCGAAACGTAAAAATATCGTTATAAAGTTAGGTTAGAATATGATTTTTATTGATTAAATGAATTTCTACGAAATAACAGAAACAAAAAACGAAGATAGTTTGATTAATAAATTGGTTGGAATATTATTGAAATCAATGTGTAGGTTTTTTGTTTGTTTTTTCACCCTTGTAGAAGAAGTTACGCATATCTTTTGCATATCCTTCGTTGAGAACTTCAAAGGAATTGACAGATGCTCCTTGTACTTTTTGATTCTTGTAATAAACATTCTGTGAATCTTTGCTATATCCATCGTCGAGAATTTTGAACGAATTGACATTGGCTCCAGGTATTTTCTGGCCCATGAAATAAACATTTTGCGAATCTTTCGCATATCTCGGTCCGAGAACTTGAAAGGAATTGACAGATGCTCCTTGAACTTTTTGATTCTTGTAATAAACGTTCTGCGAATCTCTGCTATATTCATCGTTGAGAATTTTAAACGAATTGACGTTGGCTCCAGATATTTTCTGATCCATGAAATAAACATTATGCATATCTTTACCGTATGGAAGGTCGAGAGTTTGGAAAAACATGGTCGATGCTCCAGATATTTTCTGACCGTTATAATAAACATTATGCATGTCTTTACCGTATCGATCGTTGATAAGTTTGAAAAACATGGGCGATGCTTCAGGTACTTTCTGACCGTTATAATAAACATTATGCATATCCTTACCGTATCGATCGTTGATAAGGTTGAAAAACATGGGCGATGCTCCAGGTATTTTCGTACCATTATAATAAACGTTGCGTAAATCTTTGCCATATCCGTTGCCCAATGATTCAAAGAACATAGAAAGTGCATCAGCAGATATTGCAAGTGCAAGACATAATAACAAAGAACAGGTACAAGTTGATATTGAAGTCATTTTTTGTTTATGAAGAAAAAAGAAATTTCTTTTTCGAATTTATGTGGGCATACTGTGAGCGAGCGTAACCGATTGAATATTTAAGAAGATCATTCATTGGCTGTTCAAATCATAAAGAAAAACAAAATTAAAAGGCAATAATTCTTAAGTGATGCCATGTTGATTGAAGCTGACGATGATCCATAGTTGAATTGTATTCTGCATTCTACTGAAAGAATATTCGTCGACATTTTTTTTCTGTAGAGGCTCTGCAAGCAATTTCTTTTTTATTTGCATTCTTTGATAAAAAAAAGAAGAAAAGACGCAGTTAGTTGGCGCACTTTTTGATGAGAAAAAAAATATTGTTCTATTTTTTTAACATTTTTCTTTTTCTTTGATCTCATGATAACAAAGTGCACTGGTTTGGATGTAGCTATATAAAGATGTGAAGAAAGATTACAAAATAATTAAAAAAAACATGAAACAAGTTATTTATGTAGTTGGCTTGGTGCTAATCATGGCAAGTTGTATGACAACAGAAAACATCGATCGATCCTCAAAAGATTCTGATGCTAATATAGGGATTGAATTTGAATTGTGTTTTAAAAATATTGTTTATACACAAGCTTGTCATGCAGGTCGTTGTCATGCTGGTACGATATATATTGATGGTTGTGATGTGGTTGATATCGACAATCTATGTGATTCTTTAACTGTTGATTATGCCGCTTTTAATAGCAGTCATTGGCATAATACAACTTGTAGTCTTACAATTTGTATAGAAAGCCATAATCAGACTTCTACTGCGTTTAGTTTACAATATCAATCGTGCACAAATAACGTATGTGGAAATGGTACATCGGAAATATCAATTTCTGAGAGTTCTACCCCTACAAATTTCAATGCCCCAAATATTCATAACCGTGATGATTATTTTAATATTCCTTGTGTTAATCTTCTTTATTCACGTTATAAACGTGCTCGTTTTGCTCAAAAAATAAATGAAATAAAACACCTTTAATAGAATTTTTATTTATTAAGAACATGAATTTAAAAGAACAGCTACATTTCCATCTTGTGCATTCGTTACAGCAATATCTAATTTCATATCTTTATTAAAATCACCAGTGACTATAAACGAAGGATATGGTCCAGCTGTTGATGACACATAATCATGATAGTCAAAGGTGCCATTTCCATGACCAAACAAAATACCAACACTTGTACCATAATTATTCGTAACAGCTATATCCAATAGTTGATCATTGTTGTAATCAGCAATCGCAACAGCTATAGCAAAATTACCTAATTCATATGCGACATAATCTTGAAAAGTTCCATCTCCATTGCCAAATATAACAAAAACATCAGGACTGTCACTGACAACGACTAAATCAAGATTAGTATCATTATTGAGATCAGCTGTCGCAATAAACACTAGACCACCATCCATCAGATATGTAATCGGCTTTTGAAATGTTCCATTACCATTACCAAAAAGAATACTCATACTATCATAGTAACTATTAGCGGTAATAACATCTAATTTATTATCTTTATTGAAATCACCCGTAACTAAATAAGTTGGATTTAAAGTTGCTTCATACATATCATGATCTTGAAATGTTCCATTGCCATTACCAATTAAAATACTAATACTATTATCACCTTGATTTGTTGTTACAACATCTAATATACTATCATTATTGAAATCAGCAACGGCGACACATGTTGCATTTGGACCAACAATATATTCGCCATAATTACGAAAATTACCATCTCCATTGCCAAGTAATATACTCACAGTGTAATTATCAAAATTAGTTACAACAAGATCTAGTTTTGTATCGTTATTAAAATCACCAACAGTTACAGACACTGGTGAAGCACCAACAGGAAAAACTTCTCGATTTCGAAATGTTCCATTTTGATTGCCAAGTAATATACTCACGGTATTTTCTCCTGGATTAGCAACTGCTAAATCTAGAACTGTATCACCATTGAAATCACCTAATGCCGAAGCAGCTGCACTAACACCAGCATGATAATTTGTTGGATTAGGAAATGTTCCATCACCTTTGCCCAATAGTATCATGACATTATCAGCACCTCCATTACCAACAGCTAAATCTAATTTCTTATCTCCATTAAAATCTCCGGAAATAATCGGTACACAAAATAGATCAGCAATATAAATCACTTGATTTTGAAATGTACCATCGCCATTGCCAAGCAATACACTTGCAGTACTATCTTTTTGATTAGCAATGGCTAAATCGAGTTTCTTATCATCATTGAAATCACCGACAGTTACAGATTGCGGATAACCACCTACTCGATATGTTTCCTGTTTTTGAAATGTACCATTACCATTACCAAGTAGAATACTGATACTATCTGAATCTTGATTCGTTGTAACAAGATCCAATTTATTATCATGATTAAAATCACCAATATTTACACTTGTTGGTGCATTACCAACATGAAATGATTGATAATTATGAAATGTACCATTACCTCGATTAAGTAGAATGCTAACAGTATTCTCACCATTATCAGCTGTGACTATATCTAATTGATTATCTCCATTGAAATCACCAACAGTTATTCCTTTTGGTAAACCTCCAACATCGTATTTATATTGCTCTTGAAATGTTCCATCACCATTGCCCAATAAAATACTAACACTACTCTCACCATTATCTGCGATTGCAAGATCTAATTTACCATCATGGTTCAAATCACCTACTGTAACACCAGATGGATTAATACCAACAGGATATTTCTTTTGATTTTCATATGTTCCATCACCTTTATTAAGTAAAATACTAAGACTATTATCAGCTTCATTGGCAATAACGAGATCTAATTTCGTATCCTTGTTAAAATCACCTGCAGCTATTGAAAGTGGATTATTAGCGACTGTATAGTTGATTTCCGTTTGAAATGTTCCATCACCATTGCCAAGTAAAACACTAATCGTATTGAAAACATCATTCGCTGTAGCTAAATCGAGTTTATCATCGTTATTAAAATCGCCTATTGTCATAGCTACGGGATTAGCCATCACGTCGTATCGATTATTTGAACCGAATGGTGTTTTACATTGATTTGCAACAATTGTCTTTGCATTTACCACAATAAATATGAAAAATAAGTGTAAAATCATATTGACTCACTTAAACGAACGAATGAATAGAATATCGTTTCGTTCTCTTTTATTTATATACATTATATTGAAATAAAAAGATTAGTATCAAATTTCTTTGAAGAAAAAAAATCGATATGACTAAGCATTCTTTTTTATATATGTCTCATGGTGACGATGATAGTTAATTTTGTTTTAGAATTCGAAAAAATCGCTGACACAGAATGAAAATAATTAGGAATAATAATAGAACACCCGCAATAATAAAGAAATATATTATATATGCGATTCCATGATTGTCTTTTTTTACAACCGAACACTAGAAAATTATGAAAGTAAACAAAAACTAATATTGTATAAATATGATGCTTACGCTAAAGTCTGACAAATCAAATGAATTATCTTTAAGTAGCTTCATATATGCATCGATAATAAACGATCCTATACATCTGGTGAAATAATGAAAACTCATAAAAACAGATTGAGCAGAACGAGGAGCATATAAACAAGCAAATTCAAAACTTGCTAACAGAGCAAATAATTGAGCAAAACCCATGATAATATATTGTATTAATTGTACATAAATAGATAGATAGGAATATTCTGCATCGTTACGGCAATATTGTTGACGAATGATTTCGACGACACCTGCAACACACATTGTAAGAAATGCTAAACACATACTAAGAATAAATTTAATTGATATTGACAATGAATGATTTCGAGTTCGAGGATATTTGTAGAGAAACAAATTAAAAATAATAACGCCAACTAAAACACACGAATTATATTTTACACTAAAAAAACTTAATTTCTACCAATCACTGATATTGATTCACTAAGTATCACTATGTTCACAATTATCGGATACTTTTGATCATATAACATAGAACTAGCTTGTGCTGTAAAAGTATTATAAAGCTAAGAAAAAAATCTAATCAAGATTTGTTTGAATCCAATTGATTTTACTTGATAAATACTAAGTTTATATGGCAAAATAAGAGTAAATATAATAGCAGCATTTCGAAATAATTTCACATCATCTACAAATCGATCTTGAAATTTACCATTATTAGTCACTTTTGCAAAATCAAGAAATGTCAAACGTTGATCATCAATATCACTTTCATTTTGTCTTGCACGAGAATGTTTGTTCTTTTTGAATGCAATCCACGTTTCAAATGCATTTTTAACAACAGGAATTAAATTTGTTATCACACTATCATACGGATTTACATGTAGATAATATCGCCAACCAATAAGAAATAAAACAATAGTAATAGAAAGCATCACGACACTAATTAAATAGAATCGAAAAAAAAAGGATGACATATCAGCTTGCAGAATTATATCAGTTAATGATGTCATGATAGTTCCCATATGAATAGCAACGATAAATTTGTCAATATATCGTGATTTTATTATTGATCCTTGTATTTGATCAATTCCAAATGCAATTATATTTGATCGTACAGCAGCAGAACCTACAGCACTTCAAATGAATAAATAAAAGAGAATTATCAATCAACAAAATTGTAATTTTACACGAGAACAATTATTGGTATAATATGACTATAATAGTCATGATTATAATTATAAGTTATAATCGTTATCCATATAAATCCAATAAAATATAGAATAAAACCTATATAAAATACAAACTATCGTCACTAATTAGAACGCAATATTTTACCAACGATGATTGTGTTAAATCTCTTTACTTTTGCATCACTTATAATAGCAAATAAAATTAATGAAACCATGTTTATTCCTAACATATTCCTAATAAATATCATCTTATTCAGTACTTTAATTGATTACCTTCAAAAATATTATTTTTAGTAGTAACTTGATCGGATGTCATATTAAATGTTTCATTATATTGAAGAACACCGGATATATTATCTTCGAATGAATAGAATGCAGCTGTTTCAAATGCAATACTAACTAGAATCAGATGTACTGTCCATTGTTTTACTGAATTCTCAGATCTAGATGTCAATATTGTTGTATCTTCTTCGCATGATGTATCCATTTCGTATGAAAAAAGAAAAGGTTAGTCGTTACTAGAAATACATGCGATATAGATAAGATAAGGTTTATATTTATTTTTATTATTATTATACGAGATTTTTTTAAATCAATTGTTATTATATAAAGTATCGTGTAAACGAACGATTTCAATTGTATTTGCCAATAATTGAAAATCAGCTTGTTCGATAGCTTTTTCATTATCACTGTTCCATAGAAGTTTACTTTTAGATTTTCGTTGCATAACTTTGTATCCTCGAGTTAGATCAGTACGAATACTATCAAGAATTTGTTGAATATGAACGACGGTGATATCGGGTCGTTCATTGCAAAAATCATGAAGTTCAATAGTTTCATTCGATCGACCAAATTGTCCAGATAACTGAGAATAATGTTTATGAATGATCATCATTATTTTTCGTGCGTCATCACCTGGAATAGGCCATCCACTTGTTTCGTTTGATGAAAATACAATGAAACAATTGTGAATATCGAAGTCGTCTATATTTGCACCGATCGATTGTTCTTGATAATCATCATTTTCATCAAATATTCCAATACCATCTTGCCGAAAGATTTGACCAATAATAGCAGCTATACCTTCAACTCTGATCATAAGTGAACAGATCTGATGTGTAAAATCCAGGACGTGTACCTATATGAATTCGATATTTTTTATTCATACGTCTTGTCATGGTCTGGTTCGATGCCGAAGCAACAGATTCAGATTCCGCTTGAGATTCATTGTTTATTGTTTCATCGATAATCTCCAACCGTTCAAATCCATTGATATTCGATGGAATAGAAAGTTCAACTTGACTACGATGAATATCTAAAGTTGAAGGTAAAGCTGGTGCTGATTCGTTAATAATTGCATTTAGTACAGCTACAGCTTCATCGACTTCAATGATTGCATTAATATTATCATTGTTCTTCTGTTCTATTGAATCGTTGCTCGTCATTGTTATTGTAGAATCTAAACGTGTGAAATCCTATGATCACTATGTATTTATCTATCTCATATGTGGTTGTCGAGTTATTATTTTTTCCCAACTCTGTCTACAAAGACGATAATATATTATATTCGATCAATCAAAATTTGACAATACAATAGATTACATCAATCAAATATCGCAAACATCACGTTCAAATCACATAAGCAAGAGAACAACAATCTATATTTTTCTTGTCACTATCTTATTGTTTTTATTGAGACTGTTTAATGTTCTTGGTCGTATTCGATTGTGTCGATAATGTAGTTTTCTCTTTGCTTTTTCTTTTCGAATACGTTCTAATTCATCTTTGGTTATATCGATACCAAAAATATATTTCAAAGCATCCATAATAATAAAAAATAATGCCGTACAAACCAGGAAAATAATCGCAATATATCCAACGGACTTTGAAACATATCGAAGAACAACGATTTTCGTAGCTACATCTTCACAATGTCGACCAGAAAAATTGTCACCAAGACATTCACATGTATAATTCATAAGTAATGGTCGACAGATACCATTATTTTGACAATTTATGTTGTGACAGTAATTGATCATCGTTTGACAATATTTACCAGTCCATCCAGGTTGACATGAACATTCAAATGTTGTATTCGATGTTGCATTACATTTTCCTACGTGAGAAGATCGAACGACTTGTTATCAATCGAAAAAGAAAAAAAATGAAGTTGTTTACCATTATTCCAACATGAATTTGATTTACAAATTTCATGATCATACTGACAACGATAACCATAGATATTATCATTCGTATTGATACATGTGCCTTGATTCTTACAAGGATTTGACATACTACATCTAGTAATTCGAATATCACAATTTATACCAAAGGCATTTGAAACCGAACACTTGGGTACGATCAATGCTCCTAAGATAGAAAATATTATGATTGACGAATGCATATTAAAATCTTACCGTTTTCATCTACTGCCGGTGTTGACACTATAAAGTTCATTTGAAGTTATTTTTTTCTAAAATTAGCTGTGATTTACTTACTGCATAAATTTCCTCGAAGAGCAAATTTTTGAATTCGGTGACTCTGTTGGTCGCCAATAAATAAATTACCAAAACTATCAAAAGCAATACCTCTCGGTCCATTTAATTGATCAGTTGATGAATCTCTGAGAACACATCCAATTATGCATCGAAAGCCAAATGGTCCCGAAGTAACAATTCGATGATTGTTGTGATCTGCAATATAGAGATATCTGTTGCCATCCAATATAACGTTGAGTGGACCGCTCAATTCAATTGTTGGAGCTGTTGAACTTTTTCCTGCGACTGTTATACCATCTTGTTGTCCTAAACGAAAGAGTTGAATTCGATCATTGGATAAGTCTGCTACAAATAGATCAAAATTAGTATCAACGAATATTCCATTTGGATAATGAAGCATATTTGGAGCAGAACCTGCTGAACCATTTCCAGCAACTGTTGTTATGGTTGTCGAATTATCACCTAACCACTTTTTAAATACTTTATGCGCATTATCGACCGAGCAATATATGCTGTCAGCGATATCGACAAAAAGTCCGTAGCAGTTGCCAGGAACAAGCATAACTGGAACACTTTTGTTTGAATTTAGTGTAAACTTTTCAACTTGATGATTTGTTTCAGCATTATCAACATATATATCACCTGTTGTAGTAGCAAAAACAGATTTTGAATGCTTCAAGTTGCCGTATAAGATTATATATGAATCAAACTCGTCATCTAACCAAACATGAATTTGACCATTTTCATGATTAACAGCATAGATTCTATTGTGAGTATCGATGAATAAGGCATGAGGAAGACTACCAATTATACTCGCATTTGCCAATGTCATTGCATTTTGATCCCAAGTTGCATTTACACAAAATTTCGGTTGATTGTATGATCGAGCTAAAATAGAAATATATGTAAGAGAAAATGCGGGTAAATTTAAAAGTATTTACTATTTGTATTATTTAGACGAAGAAACTTTTGAATTCGATGATTAAATTCATCGACAACATAGATATTACCATAACTATCGAAAGCCATAATTGTAGGTTTATATAACATATTAGATTCTGAGCTAGATGATCCAGTACATCCAACAATACAATAAAATCCATATGGTCCAGAACGAACAATACGATGATTTCTATAATCGACGATAAATAAATATTTGTCTGCATCAAGAATAACTGATGATGGATAATTTAATGTAAGTGTTACGTTTATTGATCCAGCACCTGCTACAGTAATTGCATCTAAGCTTCCAGATCGAAAAAGTTGAATTCGATTATTACCAGAATCAGCTACATATAAATCAAAGTTGATATCCACAAATATTGCATGAGGTCTGTCAAGCATATTCATGGCATTACCATTGCAACCAGTACCAGCAACTATCGTTGAGATATTTGAGATGTTATTTAACCCTTTAAAACCGAAGAGGTTTTTTTTGACAATGAAAAAAAAGTGACCGCT
>ERZ781398.4088-NODE-4088-length-10925-cov-4.556762_pt1 | contig 10925 bp, 9 predicted proteins | sample MGYA00433077_ERZ781398 | MGnify/ENA primary metagenome ERZ781398 (study PRJEB29847, sample SAMN06458254) | wastewater metagenome | isolation source: Wastewater bioreactor | place: South Africa: Cape Town | study: EMG produced TPA metagenomics assembly of the... | reverse complement strand
CCGGCGCGGATCAGCCACACGCGCCAGTCGCCCGGCGGCGCATATTGCCCGTCATGCGCCCACGCCGCCCAGCGATCGCGGAACTCGCGCCGCTGCGCCGGCGTCATCGCCAGCAGCGCCGATCGCCGCTCGCGCGGCGGCAGCGCGAGCAGCCGGTCGATGATCTCATGCGTGGGGTCGACCTTTCCGCCGCCGCTCACTTCGCGCCGCCCGTCGCCGTCATCTTCGCGCGCCGCGCCTCGATCTGCGCGAGCCGGGCGAGGATCACGCGGTCGCTGTCGTCCTTGTCGGCATAGCGGCGCGGAAAGCCGGTGGCGCGGCGCGGCTTGCCCGGTGCGTCGCGGTGGCGGCTGAGCAGCTTGAACGCCATTTCGACCGACACCGGCGGCATCGCCTCGCCGCCGGCGATCGTGCCGCTCTGTTCCCCGCCGAGCGCATGGCCGACCAGCCGCGTCTCCAGCATCTCATAGCCGAGCGCCAGCGCCTCGCCCCACGCCTGCGCGAAGGCCACGTCCTTGCGCCGCCATTTGTGGACGGTCCGTTCGCTCACCCCGCCCGCGACCGCCGATGCCGCCACGTTGCACGTCGCGGCGAGGCAATCGAGAAACGCCTCGCGCCCCGCCTCGGACCAGCGCGGAAAGCCGCCGTTCCCCTTCGCGCCGGCCTGCGCCGGTGCGCTGTCTCCGTCCGTGCCCATCTCCGCTTCTCCCGCCCGAACCCGCAAACGGAGACGGGCCGGGCGCAGCGTGACTCCCGTCCGCGCGCACCGGCCCGTCTCCCCGCCGACGCGCGCCACCGGAAAGCCGCCCGCCGGCCCGGAGTCGCAATTCGTCAGCGTTCCCGTTATGTACCCAAACAGCGCCGCGCTGTCAAGCGTTTTGTGCCTATTTGGTTCTCAATCTCGTGAGCTACTCCCGTCTTACCAGCGAGGCTGGCATCACCCTCGAGGGGCGATTTCCTGGCGATGACATCCCAGTGCGATGCCACGAATTTCGCGGGGTGGCGGGGGTGGCAACTCACGCCACTAGCGCACACTCGCCAACGATGGCACGTTGCGACGATGATGCCCATTTTCGTCGAAACAGATGAAGCGTTGCTAATGTTTCCGTCGATCAAAATGGCCGAAAGATGTCTCGATGCGGAGGATGTTCGCCACGGCGTTTATGCACGCGCTTTTGGCTCCTCCGGAGAGAAATTCGCAATCGAGGCGGATGGGAGACGGGTGATCATCACGCCGATAGCCCATGCTGTGGATGTCAGTGGATTACGGGAACTTCTCAAAAGATTCCTGGAAGCTGTCGGTGAGCCTGCTTCCGATGATGCCAGCCTTAAAGAGCTGGTGGCGACTGCTGAGGCGTATTGGGAGGAGCGTGATCCACTCGGGGATCGATTTTCGCAACCGGTCCCATGGTGGGGCTGCCTGTGGTTCGTGGCGGCTTTAGCTGGCGCCGTTACGTTCGTGTGGAAACTTGCCCACTGCAGCTAACTACCATCTCAAGCCGTTCCGTAAGCGATGCGACCATAAGAACGCCGCGTAAAACCCTCACGATCGTTCTCGGTCACGGCCCACCTCCCCCCCACATCGCGCGTGACATCTCCGCCCGCCCGCTCCATGCCATCCGGCTGATGCGTCCCGTCCCGCACCTCCATCTGCCTCATCCCAATCCGCGCCTGCTGCGCCGCGTGCCGGCGTGGCTGCGCTGGCTGCGGCAGAAGGTGCGCGGCAGCGAATTCTCGTTCATCGCGCTCGCCATCGTCGCCGGCATGGCGGCGGGGCTGGCGACGGTGCTGATCGGCGGGATCGCGCGCGGGCTTCAGCATATCCTCTACGGCCTGCCCGCCGATGTCCGACTGAGCGGGGCGGAATCGCTCGATCCGTGGCGGCTGCTCGTGCTGCCGGCGGGCGGGGCGGCGCTGGCGCTGTTCACCTGGGCGGTGCGCGCGCGCAAGCGGCCGCTGGTCGACGCGGTGGAGGCGAACGCGCTCCACGGCGGCCGCATGTCCAAGGCGGACAGCAGCGTGATCGCCGGGCAGACGATGCTGTCGAACGGCGTCGGCGCGTCGGTCGGGCTGGAGGCGGCCTATGCGCAGGTCGGCGGGCTGTTCGGCTCGCTCGCCGGGCGCTGGCTCAGCCTCAGGCGGGCGGACATGCGCGTGCTGGTCGGCGCGGGGGCGGGGGCGGCGATCGCGGCGGCGTTCGGCGCGCCGATCGCCGGGGCCTTCTATGCGTTCGAGATCGTGATCGGCGCCTATCCCCCCGCCGCGATCGCCCCGGTCGCCGCCGCCGCGCTGGCCGGGGCGCAGGTGTCGCAGCGGCTCGGCGTGGTGCCCTATATCGTGCATGTCCAGCCGGGTCCGGCGATCCACACCTTCGGCTATCTGGTGTACGCCGGACTCGCCGCGATCTGCGCGCTCTACGGCATCCTCATCATGCGCGCGGTGACGCTGGTGGAGGTGCGCGCGCGGGCGTCGTTGCCGGGGTGGGCGCGGCCGGCGATCGGCGGGCTGCTGCTGATGCCGATCGCGGCCTGGTCGCCACAGGCGCTGTCCGCCGGGCACAGCGCGCTGCATATCGACATGATGTCGGCGCTGCCCGTCGCCTTCATCGCCGGGGTGCTGCTGGCGAAGAGCTGCGCGTCGATCGTGTCGCTGGGCTTCGGTTTCCGGGGCGGCTTGTTCTTCGCTTCCCTATTCCTGGGTACGCTGATCGGCCATCTCTACGCGGATTTCCTCGCGCTGGTGGTCGGCTTCCCGATCCTCGATCCGGCCAACGCCGCGCTGGTCGGGATGGCGGCGCTGGCGGTGGCGGTGGTGGGCGGCCCGTTCACAATGACCATGCTCGTACTTGAAGCAACCGGCAACTTCAGCCTCACCGGCGCGGTTCTCGCCGCCTCGCTCGTCTCCTCGACGATCGTCCGCGAGCTGTTCGGGTACTCCTTCTCGACCTGGCGCTTCCACCTGCGCGGCGAGACGATCAAGAGCGCGCGCGACGTGGGGTGGATGAAGGCGCTCACCGCCGGGCGGATGATGCGGCGTGGCGCCGCCACCGCCCCCGCCGCGATCACCATCGCGGAACTCCGCCGCCGCTTCCCGCTCGGCGCGACCAGCCGGGTCGTGCTGGTCGACGAGGACGAGCGCTATGCCGGCGTCGTCACCATCGCCGCCGCCTTCGCCGAGGGCGTCGACCGCGAGGCCCCCGCCGCCACGCTCGCCCATGCCACGGACGCGGCGCTGTCGCCCGACATGGATCTCGGCGTGGTGATGAAGGCATTCGACACCGCCGCCACCGACGAACTGGCGGTGCTCGACGCGGACGGCCATGTGCTCGGCATCGTCACCGAAACCTATGTCCGCCGCCGCTACGCCGAGGAACTGGACAAGGCACAACGCGCGCTGTTCGGCGAGGAATGAGCCTATCGGCTTACGCCGCCGCGCTCGCCTCCGCCACCGCCGCCCAGGCCGCGATCTCGTCGTTGAAATGGCGCGCGACGGTCAGATCGCCGGCAATGCCGGTGGAGAGATCGACGCTCACCGCGCCCGCCCACTCCCACGTCGCATTGCCGCGCAGCGCCACCATGCCGTCGCCCTCGGCGCGCGCCATGACGAGGCCGCCCTTGTTGCGCACCGTCACCTCGCGCGCGAACTCGGTGCGGCCGGTCAGCGCGGCGGCGAAGGCGGAGGCGGCCATCGCGCTGCCGCAACTGTCGGTCAGCCCGACGCCGCGCTCGAAGGTGCGCACGAAGATCGCCTCCGGCCCGAGCACCCGCACGAACGACACGTTGGCGCGGTTCGGCAGCCATTCCGGCGCCGCTTCGCAGATCGTGCCGATGCGGACCAGCGCCGCCTCGTCGATCGCATCGACGGACGCCACGAGATGCGGGTGGGGCATGGCACCGGCGGTGTAAGCGACGATCTCATGCCCCGCGCCGTGGAGCGGCCATTCGCCGACGTCCAGCCCCGCCGGCCCGGCGACCTCGCCCACGGTATAGACGCCGGGCGCAAGATCCGGCTCGCGCGCCACCTCTACGGTGGAGCGCATCAGATGCAGCGTCGCGCGGTCGATCCCCATCCGCTCGAACGCCAGCCGCGCGACGCAGCGCACCCCATTGAGGCACGTCTCAGCCTCGGACCCGTCGCTGTTCCACATGCGGAACCGCAGGAGGCCGTGATTCTCCTGCAGGACCAGCAAGCCATCGCCGCCCACCGCGCCGCGCCGGTCGGCCAGCGCGCGCGCGATCACCGGCCATTGCGCATCGTCCAGCGCGATCCCGCGCGCGTCGATCAGCGGGAAATCGTTTCCCGACCCGTGGCATTTGACGATCTCGAACCGCATCGCGTTCCTCTAGCGCAATCGATAGTGATCCGCGAGCCGATCCAGCGCCAGTGTCAGCACCAGCCGGCCGGAGCGGGTCGGCCAGCCGAGTGCGCGCTCCGCCTCCGGCAGCCGCTCGCCGGCGCAGACGACGCGCCACAATATGTCGGAAAGCCCGCGCCCGACGCCGGCCATCGCCGCGTCGAAGCGCCGCTTGGCCGCTATCCCGGCCATCGCCGGATCGAGGCCGTCGCCTCCGCCGCCGTCGACCCGCTGCACGTCCCAGCGCATCGTCGTCGCCGGGGCGATCGCCGCGCGCTCGTAATCGCCGCGCAGCCGCTCCCCCGCCTCGCACTGCCGCGCATCGACCAGCCCGCGCGCGGCGAGCCATGACAGCGGCGATTCGGCGAGGTTCACCGTCACGCTGCGCCCGCCGCGCCGCGCCGGCCCGCGCACGATCCCCTGCGCGTCGATCGCCCGTTCCACCAATTCGCGCATCCGGTTCCTCCATTCTCCGCGAATCATCGCTTGCCACATCGGCATTATTGTAGGACAGATGCAAAACCGATTTGGTTAGGAACATTGCCATGATCACCGCCATTCGCGAAGTGCGCCGTGCCAGGGGGCTGACGCTGGAGGAAGTCGCGCGCCGCTGCTCGCCGCCGACCACCGCGCAGACGATCGGGCGGCTGGAGATGGGCACGCGCACCGTGTCGGTCGCGTGGCTCAACCGCATCGCCGCCGCGCTGGAGGTGGAAGCGAGCGATCTCGTCTCGCTGCCGGAACGCGGCGATCTTCCGGTGGCGGCGACGCTCGGTCCCGATGGCGCGCACGCGCCGCGCAAGCCGGCGCGCATCGTCCCGCCGCAGCCTTCGGCGGGCGCGGTGGCGGTCACGGTCACGGCGGGAACGGGCGACTATCGCGCGGGCGACGAGATCTGGTGCGATATGCTGGCGCCGAATGCCTTCGCGGAGGCGCTGAACCGCGACGTGCTCGCGCCGATGCCGGCGGGACGCTTCGTGTTCGGCCGGCTGATCGCGACCAGCGGCTCCGGCGTCACCATCCTCCCGGTTTCCGCCGGCGCGAAGCAGCAGGTCATCACCGACCCGCCATGGCTCGCCCGCGCCGCGCGGTTGGTGCGGACGCTCTAGAGCGATTTCGAGGCAGGTGGAAACGCAGTTCAGCGCAGCTAATCACCTGCCGGCTCGGAAATCGCGGCAAACAAAGAAAATAGAGCGGCGATCCGATGCAATCGGATCGACAACCGCTCTAGCGCGCGCCCGGCCCGAAGCGCGCGACCAGATCATAGTGCGCGCCCAGGAAATGCTGCCGGACGAAGGTGACGCCCGCATCGCCGCGCCATGTCGTGCGCTCGATCACCAGGCACGGCGTGCCCGCCTCCACCCCCAGCCGCTCCGCGATCACTCCGCGCGCGCCGTCGGCGGCGATCCGCGTCTCCGCCTCGGTCCACGGCACATGATGCAGCAGCCAGCCGCCCGGGGAAACGCCGTCGAACGACGCGTCCGCCGCCTCCGGCACGCTGGCGAGGCTCACCAGCCGCTCCTCCGCCGCGAGCGGCAGGCCATCGGCGAGATGCACGCCGTCGAGCTGCAGCACCTTCCCCGCCCCGGCCAGCGCGCGCTCGGCGGCGTCGCAGGCCGCGCGGATGCGGCGCTCGACGAGGCGATAGGCATAGGCCTGCCCCCGCGCCGCCACTTCCTGCGCCAGATCGGGGATGTCGAGCACGACCGAATGGACGCGCGGCCGCCCGACGAAGGTGCCCGCGCGCTTGCGGCGATCGATCAGCCCGCGCCGCGCCAGCTCGCCGAGCGCCTTGCTCACCGTCATGCGCGAGCAATCGTAGCGCCGCATCAATTCCTGCTCGACCGGCAGCCGCGCCCCCGCCGCCAGAACGCCGGAAAGGATATCGGCCTCGATCTCGCCGACGATCCGGGCGTGGAGCGAGGTCACGCCAGCAACCGCTGCAGCGTTTCCGCATAGCGCCGCGCCACGCGATCGCGCGCGGCGTGCCGCCCGCCGCTCACCACCTTCGCGCCGCGCCGCCACACGCAATCCAACGCGCCGCGCGCGAACACCAGTGCGTCGGCCAGTGCCGCGCCCTCGCGCGCGACGAATGCGGGATGGTCGCGGTCGAGCGAGACGATATCCGCCGCATTGCCCACCGCGATCCCGCTCGCCGCGCCCAGCGCCCGCGCCCCGCCCGCGACCGCCCCGCGCCACAGCGCATCGCCGGTCGATCCGCCCCGCCCGAGCAGGTTGCGCCCGCGCCGTTGCAGCCGCTGGCCGTATTCGAGCAAGCGCAGTTCCTCCGCCGCGTCGATCAGCACGTTCGAGTCCGATCCCACGCCATATCGTCCCCCGGCCGCGACGAAAGCGACCGCCGGGAAGATGCCGTCGCCCAGATTCGCCTCGGTGATCGGGCACAGCCCGGCAACCGCCCCCGATCGCGCCAGCCGCTCCGTCTCCTCCGCCGTCATGTGCGTCGCATGGACGAGGCACCAGCGCGCGTCCACCGCCGCATGATCGAGCAGCCACTCCACCGGCCGCGCGCCGCTCCACGCGAGGCAATCCTCCACCTCGCGCACCTGCTCGGCGATATGGATATGGACCGGCGCGCCGGGCGCCATCGCCTCCAGCGCCGCCAGTTCCTCCGGCGTCACCGCGCGCAGCGAATGCGGCGCGACGCCGACCACCGCATCGGGCAGCGTTGCGCAGGCCGCCCGCGCTCCGTCCAGCAGGCGCGCGAAGCCGTCGAGGTCATGCCCGAATCGCGCCTGCCGCTCGCCCAGCGGCGTCCCGCCGAACCCGCCATGCGCGTAGAACACCGGCAGATGGGTGAGCGCGATCCCCGTCTCCCCCGCGGCCGCGACGATCGCCGCACTCATCGCCGCGCGATCGGCATAAGGCGCGCCGTCCGGGGCGTGGTGAAGATAATGGAACTCGCCGACACGGGTGAACCCCGTCTCCAGCATCTCGGCATAGGCCATCGCCGCGATCGCCGCGAGATCGTCCGGCGAGACGCGCGCCGCGAACAGGTACATCACCTCGCGCCACGTCCAGAAACTGTCGTCGCCCGGCCCGGCGGCCTCCGCCAGCCCCGCCATGCCGCGCTGGAAGGCGTGGCTGTGCAGGTTCGGCATTCCCGGCAGCGCGGCCGCATGGCGCTCGTCGCCGCCGCGCGCCGCGACACCCTTCTCGACCGAGGCGATCACGCCGTCCGCCACGGTCACGCGCACGTCGCGCGCCCAGCCTTCGGGCAGCATGGCTTCGGCAAAATGCAGCGTCGTCACGTCGATCTCCCGCTAGCGGCGCAATAATGTCTATACATTATTGGCGAAGGCTGCAATGATGCGCTTATGGCCGACCGTCTGTGGACCAATGCCCGACTCGCGACGATGACCGGCTCCGGCCTCGGCATCGTGGAGGATGGCGCGATCGCCTGCGCCGGTGGCGTCATCACCTATGCCGGTCCCGCCGCCGATGCTCCGCCGGCGCACGAGACGATCGACTGCGCGGGCCGGTGGATCACGCCGGGGCTGATCGATTGCCACACGCACCTGATCTACGCGGGCGACCGCGCGCGTGAGTTCGAGCTGCGGCTGGCCGGCGCGTCCTATGAGGAGATCGCCCGCGCCGGCGGCGGGATCGTCTCGACGATGCGCGCCACCCGCGCCGCGCGCGAGGACGAGCTGATCGCCGCCGCCCTCCCCCGGCTCGACGCGCTGCTGGCGGAAGGCGTGACGACGGTCGAGATCAAGTCCGGCTATGGCCTGACGCTGGAGAGCGAGGCGCGGATGCTGCGCGCCGCGCGCCGGCTGGGCGAGGCGCGCGACGTGGCCGTCGCCACCACCTTCCTCGGCGCGCACGCCGTGCCGCCGGAACATGCCGGCGAGCCGGACGCCTATATCGCCGAGGTCTGCGACACCATGCTCCCGGCGATCGCGCGCAAGGGGCTGGCCGATGCCGTGGACGCCTTCTGCGAGGGCATCGGCTTCACCCCGGAGCAGACGGAGCGCGTGTTCGCCGCCGCCGCCCGCGCCGGCCTGCCGGTGAAGCTCCACGCGGAGCAGCTCTCCAATCTCCACGGCGCGGCGCTCGCCGCCCGCCACGGCGCGCTTTCCGCCGATCATCTCGAATATCTCGACGCGGCGGGCATCGCCGCGATGGCCGCCGCCGGCACGGTCGCGACCCTGCTCCCCGGCGCCTATTACTTCACCCGCGAGACGATGCTCCCTCCGATCGCCGCGTTGCGCGCGGCCGGCGTGCCGATCGCGCTCGCCACCGACAGCAACCCCGGCACCTCGCCGCTCACCTCGATCCTGCTGGTGCTCAACATGGCGGCGACCTTGTTCCGCCTGACGGTGGACGAGGCGCTGCGCGGCGTGACCGTCAACGCCGCCCGCGCGCTGGGCCGCGCCGACACGATCGGCACGCTCGAACCCGGCAAGCAATGCGACCTCGCGATCTGGGACATCCGGCGCCCGGCCGAGCTTGTCTATCGCATCGGCTTCAACCCGCTTCACACCCGCATCCGGAGAGGAAAGTGATCGTTCTTAATCCCGGCCATGTGCCGTTGGCCGACTGGCGCGCCATCTATCGCGGCGCGCCCGCCACGCTCCATGACAGCGCCGCCCCGCGCATCGCCGAAAGCGCCGCCGCCGTCGCGCGGATCATCGCGCGGCATCAGCCGGTCTATGGCATCAACACCGGCTTCGGGAAGCTCGCCAGCGTCAAGATCGGTGATGCGGACCTCGCGACGCTCCAGCGCAATATCGTGCTGAGCCACGCCGCCGGCGTCGGCGCGCCCTCGCCCGCGGGCGTCGTGCGGCTGATGCTGGCGCTGAAGCTCGCCAGCCTCGGCGTCGGCGCGTCGGGCGTGCGGCCGGAGACGATCGCGCTGCTCGAGGCGATGCTGGCGCGCGACCTGCTGCCGGTGATCCCGTGCCAGGGGTCGGTCGGCGCATCGGGCGACCTCGCCCCGCTCGCGCATATGGCCGCCGCGATGATCGGCGCGGGCGAGATCGTCGCGAACGGCAAGACCCTCCCCGCAGCCGATGCGCTCGCCGCCGCCGGCCTCGCCCCGCTGGAGCTTGGCCCGAAGGAGGGCCTCGCGCTGCTCAACGGCACGCAATTCTCCACCGCGAACGCGCTCGCCGGGCTGTTCGAGGCGGAGCGCGTGTTCCAGGCCGCGCTCGTCACCGGCGCGCTGTCGACCGAGGCGGCGAAAGGCTCCGATGCGCCGTTCGATCCGCGCATCCACGCATTGCGCGGCCATGCCGGGCAGATCGCGGTCGGCGATGCGCTACGCGGGCTGATGGCGGGCAGCGCGATCCGCGCCAGCCACCGCGAGGACGATCCGCGCGTGCAGGACCCTTATTGTCTGCGCTGCCAGCCGCAGGTGATGGGCGCCGCGCTCGACGTGCTGCGCCAGGCGGCCGCGACGCTCGCCACCGAGGCCAATGGCGTCAGCGACAATCCGCTGATCTTCGCCGACACCGACGAGGCGCTCTCCGGCGGCAATTTCCATGCCGAGCCGGTCGCCTTCGCCGCCGACATGATCGCGCTCGCCATCTGCGAGATCGGCAGCATCGCGGAACGCCGCATCGCCATGCTGGTCGATCCGGCGTTGTCCGGCCTGCCCGCGTTCCTCACCCCGCGCCCCGGCCTCAACTCCGGCTTCATGATCCCACAGGTGACGGCGGCGGCTTTGGTCAGCGAGAACAAGCAGCGCGCCTATCCCGCGTCGGTCGATTCGATCCCCACCTCCGCCAATCAGGAGGATCACGTCTCGATGGCCGCGCACGGCGCGCGCCGCCTGCTGGCGATGGCCGCCAACGCCGCCAACGTCATCGGCATCGAGGCGCTGGCGGCGGCGCAGGGCTGCGATTTCCACGCCCCGCTCGCCTCGTCCGCCACGCTGGAGGCGGCGCGCGCCGCGATCCGCGCCGAAGTGCCGACGCTCGCCGACGACCGCCATTTCGCGCCGGACATGGAGAAGGCCACCGCGCTGGTGACGTCAGGCGCGCTGGTCGCGGCGAGCGGCGCGGCGTTGCCGGACGTGGCGGCATGAGCGCATTCGTCCATCTCCATCGCGGCGATGCCCCGCTGATCGTCGCCATGCCGCACACCGGCACCGATCTCGCCGGGCTGGACGGGCAGTTCGTCTCCCCGTGGCGCGCGCGCCGCGATGCGGACTGGCATATCGACAAGCTCTACGCCTTCGCCGCCGATCTCGGCGCGACGATCGTCCGCACCACCGTTTCGCGCAGCGTGATCGACGCCAACCGCGATCCCTCCGGCGCGTCGCTCTATCCGGGGCAGGCGACGACCGAGCTCTGCCCCACCACCACCTTCGACGGCGAGCCGCTCTATGCCGGCCCCACGCCCAACGAAACCGAGATCACCCGCCGCCGCGCCGCGTTCTTCGATCCCTATCACGCCGCCATCGCCGCCGAGATCGCCCGCCTCCGCGCCGCGCACCCCCGCATCGTCCTCTATGACGCGCATTCGATCCGCAGCCGCATCCCGCGCCTGTTCGATGGGGAGTTGCCGCAGTTCAACATCGGCACCAATGGCGACGTCACCTACGATC
>ERZ781398.4086-NODE-4086-length-10927-cov-4.635946_pt1 | contig 10927 bp, 13 predicted proteins | sample MGYA00433077_ERZ781398 | MGnify/ENA primary metagenome ERZ781398 (study PRJEB29847, sample SAMN06458254) | wastewater metagenome | isolation source: Wastewater bioreactor | place: South Africa: Cape Town | study: EMG produced TPA metagenomics assembly of the... | reverse complement strand
CTGTGTCTGAATTCGGTCGTCCCTACCGAAGCCGAACCCACGCAGTCCGAACCTGTGGCAAGCGACAGAACCGTTCGAAAGCAGCTCGTCCAGTCTCTCGCGAAAAACTCTCGCGCTTCCTTGCGGAGAGCCTGACATGGCGCAGCTCGGTCTCTTAACGCTCGGCGACCACGTCCAGTTGCTCGTCAATGCGCTCAGCCCCGAGCGCGACCATGCACCAGTGTTCAAACTATTCACGCCCGACGCCAATGCGACCTGGCTCATCAGCGAGTGCGATCCGGATGATCCGGATCGCCTTTTCGGCCTCTGCGATCTTGGCCTTGGCTTTCCTGAACTCGGCTGGGTCAGCCTCAAGGAGATCGAGGGCGTGCGCGGCAAACTTGGACTTCCCGTCGAGCGGGACAGCAGCTTCGTCGGAGATAAACCGCTTTCAGCTTATGTTACTGAGGCTCATCAACTCGGTCGCATTCAGGTTTAAGCGATGGCGACATTCTGTAATTATTACACCTGTTATCGGCGTGGCTATGAGTGGCAGGACGAATGGTCAGCCATTTGCGACGACGACTGTCCGGAGTGCGGCGCTCGACATGTTTCGCCGCTTAGGAGTGAGGATGTGGACACATCTGATACAACGTCTGATTTGCGCCAGAGGCCAACATTCGTGAAAACCAATTTTGTGAAATATGAAGGCTCGCTGAGCGCCATTAACTGGCATTGAGAGTCGCCCGTCCCAAGTCCGCTAGACATCACCGAGCCAGTATTGAGCGCTTACCAACGCCGTGTTCTTCAATGAAGAACGCCATTGGTACGCTTGAAAGGTGCCGTTCAGAGCTCGACATCAAAAGCAGGCGATTGATCGTATTGTCTTGGATGCCCTCGGGCGGCAAGATGCAAGATATGCGGCCTTCCTTTGCGAATACACCTGATTTTTTAAATGCAGCTTGCGCTGCCGCATGGTCTCTAGCGAACCGACCAGCAAACTGCGCTTCCCGGTTGGGCTTTGCTCCACGCTCCTCAAGGCGCGAGAGATACTTGGACAGGCCCCTGAATAAATCCGGATAGCCCGCACATGTCTTCTTCAATGCGTGGTCTACGACATCCGCAACGTTCTGCGGGAAGGCGAATCTTGCAGCCTTCAACTCACCCGAAAGGGTGGCGAGCCCGGGCGTTGCCATTGTCGCGCGTCGACGGATAGCTCTCTTAACCTCGCTCCAGCGAAAAGGGCTGTCCGTGACGATGCAGGCACCTGTAGCCTGGGCCAAGTACATGGTCATCTCGAAATTCGGGGCGAGTTTGAACATATTCATCTGCCCGCCCTCTTCGCCGCCTTCGAATGAACCTTCCTGAAGCACGGCTAGGGGATCAAGCTCCTTCTTTCGCTCAGCAAAACGCATTGTCGCATCAACTTGCTCCTCGCTCATGTCCGGGTTGAGTTTACGAAGTTGCCTGCGCATCGCATCCGGCGGCATCAGCATTAGGCTGCGCCGAGTATCCTCTTCCATCTGCTTTTTCAGGCGAGGCTCTATATCGGGGTTGAATCGCGTGACGGGGGCTCGCGCTCGTGCCATGCTCATCATCTGCTCTCGGAGATGGAAATCGAAATCGCAGGGGTCTGGTATAAGATTGACCAAACCGTATTGCACGAGTGGCATGATGTTCACGAAGAACATGATGCTCTTCAGGAATTCCTGACGATAGTGCTTCGGATTCTCCGTAGGTCGATATTTCTTTGCCATTACTCCAGAGTGGATGAATGGATGCGCCACGATCAACTCGCCGAAATACAGCGGGGCAGCCAACGCAAAGTCGGTGATCGACAAAGGGTGGATAGACCCGGTGTAGACCGCGCGAGCGACGCCATCTGGCTTTGGCAACAGCGCGAGCAAATCGGTTTCTAGCGGCCAAAGCGCCTCGTAGAGGAAGTAGATTTCCTTAATCTGCTCATCGGTTAGTTCGCGGCGGATTTGAACCCAGTTCTTCTCCCCGTCGAGTCCCAGGACCTTTTCAATCCCGTTTTGCAGCATAATGTTCCGTTCCCGGATGCTGCGCTCATTCCAAGAAGGACGGAGCACTTCGGGCTTGGCCGCGCAACACGCCTCGAAGGAATTCCCCGACCCGCACCCGCAGACGTCTCCTGGACGCAGCGGCTTTCCCGGCACCGTCTTAATCAGAAAGTCCCGCGGCTTCTCGGTTCTACCAAATTCGTCTTGATAATGGACATCCCCACTCTCGTATTTTACGAACATCTCGCCACCGAAGTGGAATAGCTCGGCCTTTGGGGGCAGAAATGTCTTCCTCAGATCGCCCCAAGTCTGGGAGACTGTCTTTTCTGGGTGCAGCCACTCTTTTCGACCGCCTCCAATGTAACGCCGCGCGCGGGACTTGATAATGAAGTTGACCTGTGTGACTTCCTCTGCAGTCAGCTTCCGAGTGCGAATGAGCGCGTCGACCCGGGTCATGGACTGCCGGTAATTTCGCGCGAAGGTTCTCTTTTCAAGCGGGTTGGTGCCTGGATCTTTCGCGTATTCCAGGTTCGACAGAATCAGGCAGAGGTCGCGGTTAAGCGGAAAGACTGTCTGAGACGCCCTCAATGCGATACTGGGATCAAGCGGATACGCGCCCATCTTGTGCGTAGGGGGAACGGCATAATTGTAGATTGTCACCGGGTGGTCGCTGAGGATGAACTTGACGTCGGAGTCCTCAGCAGAGACGATCTCGCGCACGCCCCCGACCCAGATCGAGCAGTGCATCATACGGATACCCTGCATCTCATACATCAACTCGTTCTGCGAGAGCTTCGGATACAGAGACTTCAGCCAGTCCAGTCCCTTCGGGGTACGGATTTTTTGGATATCGAGATACTCAAAAAGCGTTTGGAAGTGCTTATGCCATTCGCGCACGTCGGTGCCAGAGAATGCGCGTACGGCCTTGGAGCCCCTGCCGTCGATATCACCAAACAGGTGTCGCTCGATTTCGTCGTTGACCGACGTTCCGAAGAAGGTCGAATATAAATCCTTGTGAAAGAACGCTTTCGAGGTCGGCGTATCGTTCCATGTATCATTCTGAGTGATCACCCGCCCATCCGAAAGGACCTTACGTTCCGGCGTCATGTCTATATAGGCAAGTGACGAGCGGCCTGGTTCGAAGAACCCCTCTTGGTACCATTGCGGTACATAGTGATTGTTTCTTGTCTTGGACATCGCTGCTCTAACAATACCACAAATCGATCGATCGCACCGACGCCGATCCGGTGCAAGCCAATATCACTGCTGAAATTCATCGACTCTTTGATACTCTTGCGCGCACCGTCAACAAAGATAACGAAGCTGGTATATGAGAAATGCGCACCGCCCAAGATTTTCGCCGAGATCGACTGCTCGATCGATGCCCTGTTACCCTCTTACCTTCGAATTTCGTGACGACGCTCGCGGGAGATCTCGATGAGACTTGAGAGTTTCGAGGAATGGTTTGCCATTCGTCCAAACCATAGCGACGAAGCTGATCACCTATCCGGGCGCCTCACCTTCGATTTGGATACGGGTATATATCTGGACACAATCTGCTTCTCGGAGAGCAGCGAAAAACATGAGAGCTTTCTTGTAAGCGGCCAAACCTTGACAGGATGGCTAGACTATCAGCGGCCGACAACACTTATCCAGCCATGGCTTCAGAAAGTCGATGGACTGAGCATCAGTATGGATACCCCGGCAATGCGGGAGTCCCAGCGGTTCGTTGCTCGCGCACTCCTCAAGAATGTTTTCTTAGAGGACATCAGAACCCCCATCTTCACAGGGCTCGTGGTCGAACATCCCGCATTTCATGCCTGGGTAAATCCTTGCCTCGTCAATCAAGACTGGTCGCGACCCGAGAACGTCGGCCTCCCTTCCCTTTCTGTCGACGTTCAGCCGTCGCAGCAGCGCGTTTTCACCTTAGCAGATGGAACGCAGGCGAAAGTCACCAGCGCGACCCGTGTTGCCAGCGGCGAGGCCACAACGCTGGAAGAATACACCGTTCTGAAATTGCAGTTCCCCGAACCGATCGATTTCGACGCGACCACTCGTCTGGCATGGCGAGTTTCCTCTCTGTTCGAATTTCTGATCGGCACACGCGTGTCGGCACCTATCTATTATCTCCCTACGACGCATAAACGCATGTGGAATGACGAGGAGCGCGAGGTCATTGCCGAGTACTGGTATCACCCTATTTCCAGAAAGAAGCGCCGTGATGCGCTACCCGACGCATATGATCGTTTGACGTTCGAGAACCGGTCTCCTGTTCCGTTAGGAACGTTGCTGAACCACCTCGTGGACAGCAGTGACGAACTCATCTTCGCGGCCGACCAAATTCAGAGCGTGGAAGATTGCGATCTTCCTATCACTCAAGGATATGGTGAGCTTCTTGGCTGCCTAGAAGCCTTTGACGAGTGCACTTTCGGATCTGGATCGAATGAAAGCTTTAAGCAGGGCATGAAAAGCCTGAAAGATCTGGTCGAGAAACATGGTTCAATAGCGGACATTGACTTATTCAAACGAATAAGCGGCACAGCATCCAATAGATTTTCTCTTCTTAAACGTCTCGAACGCCTTCATCAGATGTGGAGAGAGGATGGGTTCAGGGGAAGTCCAAACCTTAAGCGTATCCGGGATTTGCGGAATGTTATTCCGCACGGACGAGGACTTGAAATGTCCAGCGACGTTGCACAGGAAATGGTGACCTATCTCCGCTACCTCACGGCGTTAGGCCGCTACCATGTTCTGAAAGTGCTTGGCTTCACCGGGGATCAGATAGGAGCCGCCTTTTCGTGGCATGCGCATCGCTATGGGATGTTTGTCCCGGAGCGGATGATCCCGTCATATCAAGGGATCGATCACGATATAAGGATTGGGGACGAAGCTGGGTCTTTGGACCTTGATGCCAAAACGCCGTCATGAAAAAGGGTCTCGCTCCCGCCACCCGCTCGATGCATGTGCCATCCCAAGAACGCTGGAGTTATTTTGCAGGGCGGCGACCACCCCGCAACGGAGCGGGCGGCTTAGTGCCGGGTTTCGGCTTCACAAAAAATTCGCTGATCGAAACCGCCAATGCTTCTGCAATACGATCCAGCAGATCGACAGTTGGGTTTTCCTCTTGCCGTTCCAAGCCCCCTAAATAGGCTCGATCAACAGCGGCGTCGGCAGCCAACTTCTCCTGCGAAATGCCTTTCAGCACCCGCAACCGACGAAGATTCCATGCCACTAGCGCCCGGCCGTTCATTGCCGGACGGCACCATTGTGCAGGCTATTAAACCACTGGATATAGCCATACTATTAAGCTATCCATCGAGCTACCTCGCAAATTTGCGGGGCGGTTATTGAATATTTTGCAGGGCGCCGTTTTGGCGCGGCGAGGACACAAATGCTTAGAAAAGCCTGGCCATGGGCGCTGATCATACTCGGTGGAGTGCTTTTATACTTGGGGGGCTACCGCCATATTGGCGGCGGAAGCGGCCCCGTGATCGCAACGGCTTTGGTGGTGGCAGCGATCGGCGGCGGCCTGATCTTGTTTGAGCGGAAGGGACGCTGGAAATGACCAACGCCGTTGAAGACAGAGGATTCGCGCTTGCGGGTTATATTCCTTACATCGTTGGCTTTTTTACCGGCATCGCCGCTCTGATCGGAGCGATCATCGCCTACGTGAAAGCGCCAACGGCCACCCCGGACCTAAAGACCCACTTCCAATTCCAGGCTCGGACTTTTTGGATCGGTCTCCTTTATTGGTGCGCCGGCGGCCTGCTGCTTTATTTCGGGATCGGGTTACTCATCCTCATCGGGTGGCTCGTTTGGACGCTGGTGCGCGTCATCAAGGGCCTGATCTTCCTGAATGACCGTCGTCCGATCGCCAATCCGACCTCCTGGCTGTTCGGCTAAGCAGCAATCACACAGAGGGCACTCCCGTGACTGCAGGCGTGATGCCCTCGCTGAGTGCCTTGAGCGCACTGATCCTTTTATGGGCGCCAACAGGTTCTACTGATGCAATTGCCGCTACAGGGACCGATCATCTGCAGCATCACAGAACCGCTTGGAGCCAGGCGGCGAGCAACATACAGGAAGGCATAAGCGGCGGGTTCGTATTCAGCCCCGCTGGGGTCACGGATCCTGCAAATCCATCGAACACGCTAGCCCTGGACGAGACGCTCCCGCCTCAACAACTACGCCATCGGTTTCATTCATACACGGTCAGAATAATAGAGGGCGAGGACTGCATTATCTGCGCGCACCTCACAGGCCAAGCCGGCGATCTGGAGGTCTATTATGATCCAGACGGACGAACCATCTCAATGCTTCGCTCGATCGATCCGAAAGCAGCGGATGCGGAGAACCATCGTGTCGGAAGTCTCCTTTCCGACGCAGTTGGGTCCTGGGCGAGTTGTGACGATGGCGAAAGCCTTACTTGCTCATCGGCCACGATCGAAGGCCTCTCCTATATCGTTGCCGATGATGAAAGCTGCCAGTTCATCGTTAAAAATAACAAAAATCCAACCGCTATCCCCGCCTGCGCAAAAATCGGCGGCTTCCAGCTGGAAAGGCCGCAAAGGCCTGAGATTTAAGCCCCACCAAGTCGTTGGCTCGAACTGCTTCGCGATTTTCGGGAGCGGCACCTAAAAATCATGTGGTTCTCGCTGAAGGAAGCTTAAGGGCGTTAGACGCGGCTTAAACGCCACCGCTACCTCAACTGAGACCAACATGCGCGCTGTTATTTACCATCGCTTTCGCTCTTGCGAGCCTCTCGAATCCGAAAAATCAAAGCTCGAACAGTGGACGGCCGCCGCAAGTTGGACCGCCGATCATTCTGAAGCGGAGGTCGTGGCCGAGTTCAATGAAGATGAAAGCCAACTAGATGGTAGACCCGCCCTCCAAGCGGCGATTAATCTGTGTCAAAAGCTCAATGCGACCCTGATCATTGCGAGCACCGAGGCGATCGGCCATGGACCGCCGTTCTACCCGCGCATTGCGAGCGTCCCGGTTATTAAATTGCCTCCACCGGAGAGGCCTGTGGGTAATACCAAACCGGCGCCGCTCAACGCTCCGTCCGGATTATCGCTGTACTTCGACAATCACGCCGAGCAGCGGGTCGTTGACGTCTACCTTTGCAACGGGTCTGACCACCCGGTAACGAGCGTGGCGCTGCAGGTCGTCAATGCCTCGCTCGACTTCACCACCTGCACACTTCCAATCAACACCACGCCCCGCAAAGGGGTCTACGTCACCACCACCGAGACGAAGCATGTCAACCAACTGCCCGCAAAAACGGCCTGCTTGATTACGAACTACGATATCCTTATCGATGGCGACTTCCTTCTGATCAGCCAGATGCAATGGGTCATACCCAACGGCGCGATGGTGGCGGGGCGGGCAATTGTCGATAAGGGGCATAGCGCGAAAGGCTTCGTGCGATTCAGCATCGATAATAGTGCTTGACCCGGCGTGCAGTAACTCGCGCTAAAACACGCATCAAGATCGGTAAAGCGGCCAACGTCGAACCGTGGCGAACTCAACGCCTGCGTGACCAAGAACCCTTACAAGCGCCCGTCGCTGTATGGGACAAAGTATGGGTACGACGATCTGCCACGACCGCGGATCGTTGATTTAAAAGGGATTTTTGCGAGGACTGGCGGAGAGGGAGGGATTCGAACCCCCGATAGGCTTGCACCTATGCCGCATTTCGAGTGCGGTGCATTCAACCACTCTGCCACCTCTCCAAGGCGCCAAATCGGCGGAGGACCGCCGGGTCGCGGGACTTTTAGGCGAGGTTGCCGCGCACCGCAAGACGTCCGGCGCGCCCATCCCGGTCGCGCATCCGGATTTTGCAACTCCCTGCCGAATCGGCCGTTTTCTTGCCGTTGCCGTTCTCGGACAATTTCCACCCGCCCGAGCCACGGCTGGCGAACGAGCGCATTGCCGAGCCCCGCGCCCATGGGTCAGGATTCCCGGCCTTTGTCGTCCTGCGTAAGGGCTCCCGCGCGGGCCCATCCACGCGGCTCCTCCGACATGACCGCCGGGATCGGCGAGATCGCGTGGAGAAGCCGGCTGGCCGGCGGCGCCAGCCTTGCGGATTCCGCAAGACAGGACGCGCCGCAAGAGCGCCTGCGCCAGCACACATCCATCATCGGATCGAGCATTCGGCGTCCTGCGCCCGCAGGACGCCGGGCTTCCCCATGTTACTGATGGGTGGTTCGTCTCGCGTGATCGCGAAACGCGCGCGGTGAGTTGCCGGTCCAGCGCTTGAACGCTCCCGTGAAGGGCGCGATTGACGAATAGTCGAGCAGACCGGCGATGCGCGAGATCGGCGCGTCGGACTCCAGCAACATCTCGATCGCGGTCTCGCGGCGAATGTCATCCAGAATCTGCGAAAACGTGGTTTCCTCGCGAGACAACAGGCGCTGCATCTTCTTATGGCTCATGCCAAGCGAATTGGCGACAAACTCGGACGAACACAGTCCCGCGCCGAGCATACTGCGGATCGCCGAGGCGACCATCGTCGTCATGGTCTGATCGTAGATCGGCATCCCGCGGATGCGGCTGCGGATATAGCGATCGAGAAGCCACTTGAAATTCTGAAGGCCGCCATTGGTCCGATAGCCGAGAAGCCGGCGCTCGAACAGAAATTCGTTATGCGCCGCATCGAATTCGACGGGACACCGGAAAATCATGTCGTGGAGCGACGTGTCGGAAGGGCGCGAATGCTGAAATCTGACGAGCGCGCGATTTTCGTCGGGAGCGGCCAGGACGACCCGTGCCATCCGCACGTTGTTGCCGAACGCGTATTCCACCTGTTGCCTCGAAGGCAACGCGCCGGAATCGATCTCATAGCGAAACATCGCCAAATCGCTCTCGCCATCGTCGAAAAAATGCAGCGTGAACGCGTTGGTATGACAGCGCCAATAGCGAATGCTGCTTTCGATCCACGCGCGGAAATCGCCGACGAACTGAGCCATCAGAACCGTCGGCCCCACGTTCGGAAAATGATCCGGAATGCTCAACGCCCATTCGAGCCCGAACGACGGCCGGTTCAGCCTTTCCGCCGATAATTCCATTAAATAACAAACGTCCCGCCATGGGAGCAGCTTGTCCGGGTAAGACAGCACCTTTTCGGTAAATCCGGCGCTTTTCAGCAAGGCGACAGCATCACCCCCCTGCGCCTCGACAAGTTCGGCGAAGCCCATGAGCGAATAAGCTCGGATGTATAAAGACCTCACCGATTATGTCCTGAAATATGAAATATAATGTCCCCAAATATAAACAGAGAAGGCCGACGAATAAAACAAACGCCAACCACAAAAACTTGGATCCTTTTTTTCATTGTTCAATAACGGGTCCGTGCGCATTGATGCAAGACAGAGCCAAAAAGGAATTTTGCGTATAGCTTTGTCGGAAATTGGTAACGTGATGATTGCGCAATTTTCATTGATCGACGAACTGCAGGACGCCATCGAGGGAAGCTCGGAGACCAAGCGCGTCGAGACGCTGCGACAGGTCACCGATCTCTTCCTCAGTGCGAACCGAAAGCTCTCCGAAAAGCAGGTCGCGGTATTCGACAACGTTCTCGTCCATCTGGTCGAGAACGTCTCGAATAACGGACTGGCCGAGCTGAGCGAGCGCCTCCAGGAAATCAACAACGCGCCGATCAATACGATTCGGCGGTTGGCAAATGACGACTCGATCGCGGTGGCCGGCCCGGTCCTCACCCGCTCGACCCGGCTGACCAGCACTGACCTCGTCGATATCGTGCAGCGTAAAAGCGAGGCACATCGCTACGCGATTTCCGAGCGGGTCGAGCTGGATGAAACGCTGACCAGCGCGCTTATCGAATACGGCGAAGCGCGGGTTCTGCACCGGCTGTCCAGCAATGCCGGCGCACGGTTTTCCGAGGAAGGGTTTGCCGCTCTGTTACGCAAATCCGAGGGGCGGGATGAGATTCTCGAGGCGCTCGGCCTGCGAACGGATTTGCCGCACGCTATTCTTCGCGACGTGATCTCCAAGGCAAACGAAACCTTGCGGGAAAAACTGCTCGCGGACGCGCCGGCCGCAGTCCGGGCGTCGATCGAGGAAGTTCTGTCGCTGCTGTCCGCCACCGTGGAGAACAGCGAGCGGCGACAAAAGGCCGCGCGCCAGGTCGTTCAGGAGGCCAACCGGGCGGGATTCCTCAACGAGTCGACGGTACTGAATTACGCGAATTTCCGCCAGAAAGACGAATTAACAGCCGCGCTCGAGATCATGACCGGCTCCAAATTCGACTTCGTCCAACGCGCGCTGGCTTCGGAGATGCGCGAATCGACCCTGATCGTCTGCAAGGCTGCGGGACTGGGGTGGCCGGTCGCGCACGCCGCACTGAAGCTCAATCCCGCCAAGCTGTCAGCGTCCGATCTGGCCGCACTGGAGCATTCCTATTCGAAGCTGACCGTCCCCGCCGCGCAGCGCACGCTGCGCTTCTGGCAGGTGAAGAACTCTCTCGCCAGTTGATCGCGCAGCTGCGCGACACGGAATAATTTTGGCGGTCGGAAGGACAGGCGCGCGGACGCGGCGCGCCTGCGCGGTCCATCGCCGCGAGGGCCGCGAAGATGACATCCTTGACGTGACGCTTGTGCGCACATTCGCGAAGCGGGCAAGCAGCAGCTAGGACGCCTTTTTCTCTTTGGTCTTCTTGCCCTTGGCTTCCGCCTTCTCGGCGGAGCTGCGGTTGGTGAACCGGGCATTGCCGAGCCCGGTGCCGATGGTGAGAATGCCCCAGCGTTTGTAATCCTGCATGAAGGGAATCTCGCTGAGGCCCTGCACCACGCCGTCATTGTGCATGAGGACCACGGTGTCATGCTCTCCGATGGCCGGAATCGCCTCCATCAGGCTCGCCGGCAGGTTGAACTTGCTGCTTTCCCAATTGCCGGGAAGGTTCT
>ERZ781398.4079-NODE-4079-length-10943-cov-3.619306_pt1 | contig 10943 bp, 8 predicted proteins | sample MGYA00433077_ERZ781398 | MGnify/ENA primary metagenome ERZ781398 (study PRJEB29847, sample SAMN06458254) | wastewater metagenome | isolation source: Wastewater bioreactor | place: South Africa: Cape Town | study: EMG produced TPA metagenomics assembly of the... | reverse complement strand
ATAAGCGGCAAAATTATGACCAAATACGGACAGTCGTATCGATAGATCTGGGTTTCAATGTTCTTTATTAATTTTTCTTTTCAACAAAAAAAAAAGAATAATCATTACAAATTTAGAAAACAAATTAAGCCCACATGCCAACAATAGCCATAGCACCAGCTCCCGCGTAGAATGCCACAAAATACCAAACTTTGAGTTGCGTACTTAATCCATGAAATGTAGTTGCATCTGGACCCATTTCCGTAGCAATTAAACTAACCAAAGCTGTATAAATGAGTATACCACCTGAAAGAGAATCTAAAATTCCACTAACAAGCAACGAAGTAACCGATTCCGGATCGTATGCACTCGATTGAAGGCCAATACCTATCCCAATACCAATCGGTGTTGTGACTGCAAAAAACAAGACCATGATTATAGCTGAACAGACAGATATTTGTTTTAAACGAGCAATCTGTGCGCCCAAAGCCATGCCTTCGAAAAACTGATGAAAACAAAGTGCAATAAAAAGAGGCACGAATTCCTCTGTTGCTGTGCCCAATGCCAAACCAATAAGTACTGAATGCATTGCAATGCCTAATTCTAATATATACGTTGTTATCTTAGTGGCTGCTTCAGGATTTTGAAAAGCTAAGCCATGACTGTGACCCACATGATCGTCATCGTTTAAATGCATTGATTGATACTGCTGATGAGCGATATATTCAATCAATTGTATTACCATAGCAGCTAACATTGCAAAGAGACCTGCGAATGCATCGTAGGCCTTCCAACCAGCCGGCAATGAATCGTCAGTCAATGCTTCCATTGCTGCAGGTAACATGTGAATAAAACCAGTTGCTAATATAACTCTAAATAGAATCATTGTATTTCTTGGTTTTATCGAACAAAAGTCGACTCAACATACCCGCTACCGAAGAATTTTCCCGTATTAATAATTATTGTACTGGTAGGAAAACGTTTCATCCGTGAAGATGAAAATACTACCGATATGGAAGCACCAAGAAATGATAAAATCAGTATAACAAACAGCGATATAATATGTAGTGTTAAATCGTACGATTCATCCGGCGGTGCAGTCGTTGTTGTATTCATGGTTTTTGTTTTGTGAATTTGTTAACTAATGTCTCTCTCTCTCTCTCTGTATATATACACATGTATGTTGAGTGTTTTATCTCTCTATTTTTCTCTCTCCCTCTGTCGTCAAACGCTAGGCGGTGTGAGAAAGATTTGCGGACATCTACAGAATATTTTTTTTTCATATTAAACTTTGTACTATCATTTCATCGTTATACTTTTTTTTCTACATTGACGTCAGTTTACCTGAATGATAAGAATGCGACAGAATGAACAGTATTCTCTTCGCCTTACATTTCTTATTATGTCGATATGTGCTGCAGATGTAGAATAATTTGGATTTAATTAGAAAGAAGCTGTATTAAGAACAAAAAAAAAAGCAACTGCATCATGCAGAAATGCATACACATAAAACAATGAAAAATATATCTGCTCGCAGTGTTCGAATAAAAGAAGTTTCACGTAAAAAATGCTTTCTTTCTATTAGAAATTTTTATCTCTAGTCGTTAAATATAATTTCATCGAAACGTATCACACATAGAAAATACGAAAGTATTAAATTCATTCTTTTATCATTTGAAATAAACGACATTTCAGACGGTAGGACAATCATTGCTACATCCGTTATTTTATTAAAAGTACAGAAACAGCATCAATACCTTTGGAGTAAACCTATCTTTTGAGGCACTACGACGATCACTGAAACCACGACAAGTGACATTTCTTTGCTGAATAAACTACATACGATGAAGAAATAAAAGTTTTATCTTATATGTGCGTACTTTTCTTCACATCTATTTGCTCTTGCAGTTAGATAAAAACAAAACAAAGTATATATTTGCGCAAGAATTTTCTCCTTTGAATATTTCCATGCAATGTTTATTCTTACATTATATCGAATTCTGTTATTTTTATCACTACTAATTGTTATTTCATCTACCTCTGATGATTTATATGTTGTTCCATATCGATTTTTCGTAGGAATCAATTGTAATGGTTCACTAACACATCCATATTCATCATTACAACAAGCACTCGATCATATCGAATATCGAACAAATTTAACATATCGTACAACTATTCATCTTTATCCTACGTATCATTTCGTTAACAATACTCTTCATTTAACACAAGCTCATAGTCATATACAAATATCAACAATGAATGATGTAGATGTCAAATTTTATGAAAAGTTCATATCACAAGAATATCTACATGAACGACTAACCACTGCAGTTATTAGTGGAGGAGTAAAAATCAATAATTGGACGAGAATTAATGGAAATACTTATAGTGCTCATGTTCCAACATTAAACTATGTCAATCAATTATTTATTAATAATCAAAGAATTCCTCGTACTCGAATTCCAACAAATTATTCCGAATATCTTTACTACGCTGCACCTCTTAATGATCCACTAGAAGGACGATATGGTTTTCAATATGCTCCAGGACAATTCAATTATACATCATTAGCTGATGCAATGGTAATTGTCTATCATAGTTGGACAGAATCGCATCATTATATTGATCGAGTAATTCCATCGAATAATACAATTTTCTTTACTAATCCATCAAAATATCCTATTGGACAATTTCCACCTGAAGGCAAAAAACGATTTCATATAGAAAATCTTTGCGAAGGTCTAATAGCCAGTTCATTTTGTTTTGTTAATGAAAGTAAAACAATTTATTTGATGACCAATGGTTCCTATGATCCACGCAATGTTAATAATATTATAACACCTGTCAATGAAATTGTTGTTCTACTTGCTGGTGATGAATGGAGTCGACCAATCGAAAATGTCATTGTTAATAATGTTGCAATAGAACATGGTGCATGGACAATCGACCGAACTGAAGAAGCCGATGGATCTGAAGCTGTATTTCTTAGATTTGCAGCTTTTGTTGTAGCCAATGCATCGTCGATAATCATTTCCAATGTAGAAATCAGTCATACAGGTGCATATGGATTATGGATCAATGCAGGAACGGAAAAGATTGACTTTCTGAATTCATTAATTACAGATACAGGTGCTGGAGGTTTATGGATCGGTCGTGATTTAGCTCCGATGCCAAAAGCTGCAAATTCATTAAAAATAATCTCGAATGAAATTAGTTACGGTGGAAATGTATTTCCTAGTGCAGTTGGTCTTGTTGATAGCACATCATTCGATGTTATTATCATCAATAATGTTATACATCATCATCGATACAATGGAATGTCTATTGGTTCAACTCTCGGTTATGGACCAACAGGTACGAAGAATATTTTAGTTCAAGAAAATTATATTTATAATACTTGTCAACATATTCTTTGTGATCAAGGTTGAATTTATACAATTGGAATTTTTCCTGGAACTATCATTCATGGAAATGTAATTAAAAATGTTTTTAGTTATTCAATGTCAATGTTTGGTATTTATCTTGATGAAGGAACATCGGATATCGTTGTTTCGAATAATATTGTCTATAATACAGGATGGTGTTCTTTATATCAACATTATGGTGCCAATAATACGATTATCAACAATGTATTTGCACGTGCATCGATAAATTCTCCACCACATTCAGATGATCCACCACCCATGGGTGATATTTACATTGGACGTGCTGAAAATCATACATCATGGATATTTACACATAATATTATCTATAATACAGTCAATCATTCACAGACTACAGTTTATCGTCCCGATAATGGTACACTAGCTTCGTTTGATTCGAATGTTTACTATAATCCTTACAATGCTCAACTTTTATTTGGATATGCACAAATGTCATTTTCTGATTGGCAAAAAACTGGACAAGATAATAATAGTCTCATAGCAGATCCATTATTTCTTGGTGATGTGAATCAATGTGACTTTTTTACAATACAATCGAATAGTCCAGCAGCTAGATTAGGTTTTACAAATCTTACTAAACCATTTCAATGGACTCCGGGATGTAATACTGATGACGAGATTAAATTGAATCAATTCTATCATTGGTAAAAGAAATTGCAACATTACTATTTGTCATTAAATAAATATAGAAAAAAAGGCATATTGTGAAATTACGATAGATAAAAAGTAGAAACAAGCGCATATTCTATCTACAGAATGAGTAATTTCATTGAAATAAATCGTTGTTTATGGAATGCGAAAGTTAATTATCATGTGGCATCGTCAATGTATAATGTCGAAGGTTTTCTAGCCGGTGATGATTCGTTAAATAAAATCGAAATTGATCTATTAGGTGATGTAACAGGCAAACGTATTCTTCATCTACAATGTCATTTTGGACTTGACAGTCTATCACTTGCACGACGTGGTGCACAACATGTTACTGGAGTTGATTTATCGGATAAAGCAATTGACAAAGCTCAAGAATTAGCCGAGAAATTAAATCTTAGTAATTCAACACGATTTATCTGTTGTAATATTTACGATTTATTACAACATCTATCGTGTGATCAAGATCAATTGTTTGATATTGTTTTTACATCCTATGGTGTTCTTTGTTGGTTGCCCGATTTAAATCCGTGGGCTTCGCTAATTTCTCAATATTTAAAACCGAATGGTAGATTTATTATAGCAGAATTTCATCCAGTTGTATCGATGTTCAACGAAACATTTTCGTGTATTGAACAGTCATATTTTAATCACAACGTAATTCTCTGTCAAGATCAAGGCACTTATGCTGATCGTAATGCACCAATATGCAATCCAAGTGTCGAATGGAATCATAGTCTTAGTGAAATTCTACAAGCACTTATCGATCATCATCTTCAAATCAACGTTCTACAAGAATTTAACTATTCACCGTACGATTGTTTCTTGAATAGTGTCAAAACAAACGATGGATTTTATCAAATTAAAGGATTAGAAAATAAGATACCAATGATTTTTGCAATAAAAGCTATTAAATACAGTACGTGTACCGATTGAAAAGAAAAAAAATCTTGTATAATTCTTGTTAATGTCAGTGAATAGAAGAAATATAAAAAAGATGAACTTTAACTATCGTAATAAGAAATGGCATCGAAGTTGAGTACACTCGATATATTCTTATCTAAAAAAAATGATTTTTCTTCTGGCATTTGTTCGTTTTCAGTTTTCATGCATCGAGAACATGCACATTTAAACGAAAGTTTCTTTTTATCTTAGAAAATAATGAAAAAACAACCAGTAAACTGTTTTATTATTGATTCAATACCGAAACATCTTGATGAGATTAAACCAACAATCTGGCAACGAATTGTTAATTCATTCAAACGGCCATTACCATCGAATACAGAATTGTCGAGTGATGGTATCGAAAGAAATGAATCCGGTTTACAACGAAGATTAACCAATCGTCATCTACAAATGATAGCAATCGGTGGATCGATTGGTACTGGTTTGTTTATTGGATCGGGTTCAGCTCTTGCTACTGGTGGTCCTGCTTCATTATTAATCGCTTTTATTATTATTGGTTTTATGCTTTATAATGTTTCGATGGCATTAGGTGAAATTAGTGTTGTTTATCCGATATCAGGCTCGTTTGCTACGCTTAGTAGTCGTTTTCTTGATCCAGCTTGGGGTTTTGCTATGGGCTGGAATTATGCACTCGGTTGGTTGACTTTGATACCACTTGAATTAACAGCAGCTGGTTTAGTGATTGAATATTGGACGAATTCGATTAATGTTGCCGTTTGGATAACTGTTCTGTTAATCATTATTCTATTGATAAATTTCTTCGGTGTTCGTGGTTACGGTGAAATCGAATTTATTCTTTCGGCTATTAAAGTAATTGCTGTGTTAGTATTTATTATTCTTGGTATTATTCTGATATTCGGCGGCGGACCAAATCATAGATATCTCGGTGTGAAATATTGGCGTGAACCAGGTTCATTTGCCAACGGATTCAAAGGTCTATGTTCAGTGTTTGTAACTGCAGGATTTGCATTTGCCGGTACAGAACTCGTCGGTTTAGCTGCTGCTGAAACCACTCATCCCGAAGAAGCGATTCCTCGAGCAACAAAACAAGTTTTCTGGCGTGTGACACTATTCTATATCGTTTCTTTAGCGATTATCGGCTGTTTGGTACCTTATACATCATCACGCCTTCTCAACGGTTCGAATAGTTACGATGCATCGGCAGCTCCGTTCGTTATTGCAATTGAAGAAGCAGGCATTCGAGTTCTACCGTCGATAATTAATGCGGTCATTCTTTCATCGGTGTATGGAGCTTCACGGACGTTATGTGCTTTGGCTGAATGCGGACAAGCACCGAAGATTCTGACTTATATCGATCGAAAAGGTCGTCCATTGGCTTCAATCGCTCTATCCATGTTAGTAGGACTTATTGCTTACATTAATTGTGCTCATGTCGGAGCTCAAGTCTTCAATTGGTTACTTGCAATCTCTGCTCTATCGTCGTTTTTCACTTGGGCTTCGATCTGTGCTTGTCATATTGTTTTTCGATCAGCATGGAAAGCTCAAGGTCATTCATTAGACGAACTCCCATTCGTCGCACCATTTGGTGTTGTCGGTAGTTATATTGGTTTTGCTTTGAATATGTTATGTTTAATTGCTCAATTCTACATCGCATTATTTCCTGTGGGTGGTTCACCAAATGCTGAAGCATTTTTTCAAGCTTATTTAGCAACGCCTGTTATTATTATATGTTATATTGGTTGGAAACTATGGAAGAAAACGCCTTTTATGAAACCGTTAACAATCGATCTTGATACGGGTAGACGTATATTTGATGTACCGAAATTAAATGCTAACAGAATTGCTGACCGAAAAACTTGGTCTTTATGGAAAAAAATATACTATTATTTATGTTAAAAACCGTTTTTTGTTTGACTAATAAATTAGAAGTAACTAGCGCCCTCGATATAATATATCTGATTAGTTGAATACGGTAATCATAGACCGTATCGATTGATTTGGGTAAACAAAAACAAAAAACTATTTTGTTGACGATGAATTCGAGTTATTGGACTTGTTCTCTATGCCATCGACAGATTCCGCATGGTGCAGATCGGTACAATTGTACCGTTTGCAAGGATCATGATGAATGTGAAACATGTGCTAAATATCTGCAAATTAAACATCCTCATCGATTAGTTCGTGAACTAGCTTATGGTAGTCCCGAGATAAATGTACGAACTGGACCAAGTATGGCTGAATCACTGCATGCAGTGATGAATATGTATTCCGATAGACATTGCTTAGGAATTCGAAATACAGATTCTTACACTTGGCTCAAATATAAGAAAGTATATAAACGAGTTCAAAACTTTGCCAATGGATTACGAACTCTAGTCGAATCACGAGAGTCTATAGGCATCTGTGCAGCCAATCGTCCCGAATGGATTATTGCAGATTTAGCTTGTTTACTCAGTAGCTTCATTAGTGTACCAATCTACAATAAAATGAGTGATCGTGATATGACATTCGTTATTAATAATACGAAAATCTCGAGCATAATTTGTGACAAAGAAACACTACCGAAATTCATTGAATTATGTTCACAATGTTCGTCTCTACATCGAATCATTTGCATGGATTCACTTTCTCAAGTCAATCAAACCGATAATATTCGATTCTACGAAATGCAAGATATTGAAAAGAAAGGTTCTTCGGGCAATTTCCACTTAATTCCAACGAAACCATCGGATTGTCTGACGATAATCAACACAAGTGGCAGTACAGATGTGCCTAAAGGTGCGATTCTATCTGATCAAGCATTCCGAGCTATTTTTCCAGATCCGTTGCCAAATATACGTGAATCGATTCTGCTTCATTATCAACCTCTTGCTTGGTACGGCGGACGAAATAGTATGTTATATCAATTTTTCTTCGGAGGACGAATTGCCTTTTCAAGTGGAAATATTGATCAACTGATGGAAGAAATTGCTTTGGTTCGGCCAACAATTTTCGGAGCTCCACCGAATATTTGGAATAAAATTTATTCCGAGTTCAAAGGCGCTCTTGCGTTGAAATTAGCGGAAACTAAACCCGAACAGCACGCGCAAATCGAAGAAGATTTACTAAGAAAATTCTCGAAATTAATTCCAAATCGATGCATCGAGATTTCAATTGTCGGCGCGCTAATTAGCCCAATTGTTCACGAATTTATGCAACGATGCTTTCGACATTGTCGTGTCGTTGATGCGTATGGCATCACTGAATGCGGTGGCATAGCTTTTGGGCAGATTCTTGATCCTAGAATAGCTTATCGTTTAGAAAACGTTCCCGAAATGGGTTTTACAGTTAATGATAAACCGTATCCTCGTGGTGAACTTTTAACAAAAACGCCTCAATTATTTTCAGGATACGTTAATAATTCTAAAGAAACTCAGGCAGCATTAACGGCTGATGGTTTTTTCCGAACAGGAGATATTGTTGAATTACGTCAAGTTCCAAATCGTCCACCACAAATTCGTATTATCGATCGAAAGAAGAATTTCTTCAAACTTTCACACGGACAATTCGTTTCTCCTGAATATCTCGAAGGAATCTTCACTCAAAGTCCTCTGATCGATCAAATCTACATTCATGCCGATCTACAAGACGATTGTATTCTCGCTGTCGTTGTTCCCAATCGAGAACACGCACAAATCAATGAATCAGATCCGAAACTCCACGAAATGATTACAAACGAATTGCAACGCGTAGCCAAGAGCGCTTCGCTGCAAAAACACGAGATTCCTTCGCGAATTCTTATTGATTTCGAAAGATTTACGATCGAAAACGGTCTTTTGACATCGTCGATGAAACCGTGTCGACCTCGATTAGCCGAGCATTATAAAAATTCAATCGAACAACGTTTAAAAACGCTCATTGACAATGAATTCGTTATCTCTGGTGGAAATTCTTTGCAAGCTTTGCGTCTATCGAAATTAATCGAGAAAGATCTCGGTCTCAACATCTCAGCCGATGTTTTTCTCGATCCAAATATGAATTTCAAACGATTGGCAGATTTTGCCATGAGATCTGATTCGATTGTCTCACGACTTCTCGCCGATGCTGACGTCGATTTAAAGCTAACTGTAGGGAAACCAAAAGATATGAATTGTCAACCATCAATAATATTTATCACGGGTGTAACGGGTTTTGTTGGTGGATTTTTAATTAAGGAATTACTGCGCAAGCATCCAAAAACGACGAAATTTCTTTGTCTTGTTCGATGTGAATCTTCGCAGGATCCATTAGATCGAATTAAGAAGAATCTCGTTTTTCTGGGCTTATGGAAAGAGGAGTTTCGTGAACGAATTGTTCCTGTACGTGGTGATCTAAGTCAACCACAATTCGGACTCACAAACGAAGAATTTCTGAAGTTCAGTAATCAAACTGATCTTATCTTTCATTGTGGTGCTGTCGTCAATTTCGTTCTTCCGTACAGTCAACTCTACGGACCGAATGTTATTGGTACGAGAGAAATACTTCGTTTTGCAACATCAACATCCTGCATACCTATTCAATATATTTCAACGATTAGCGTACTTCCAGCAGGTATTCGCGATGAAATATCGATCGATCAGATTCCGCCACATCGGCTAACCAATGGCTACGGACAGAGTAAATGGGTAGCTGAGAAACTAGTCGCCAAAGCTATTCGATCAGGTCTACCGATTGCCATCTATCGGCTAGGTTCGATGTGTGCTGACACACATACAGGCGCATGTAATCCATTGGATATTTACACGTTATTTGTCAAAGATATTCTCAAAGTTCGTTGTTATCCATTGGAAATCATCGATCACAAACTCGACACTCTTCCGATTAATTTTGCTACGAAAAATATCGTTTATTTGAGTCAAAATCACTTGAAATCCTACGGACAAGTCTATCATATAGTTCATTCTGATGGTGGAATTCGATTTGAAACTATCGTTCGAAGTGAATTTCAATTGCACGGAATTCCGATGAAACAATGGCGAAATTCATCATCGGAATTTTTAATCGACATAGTACTCAATCAGCATAAACATAGTCTATCATCGAAACAATTCTATAGCGCAATTCCTCAACAAGAACTTCCGTCGATGAACTCGAAATACGCAACGAAATGGTTGAATTTTATTGCGCAAAATCTTATCAAAACGCCTTGATTCGTTTTTTTTCTCTCATCAATTATGCATACGCACATGAGTGCAATTATCGAGAACGAGAAAAAGAAAAAAAAACGTTGTACAAGTTTATATTTAAGAATAAATTGCATACTTTGTAACCAACTCATTTTCATACACATATACGATGTTTCTTCTCAAGGTTCTTACATTTTTCTTCATCGTTTTAGCTCTTGGTAAGCATTCGAAAACGACAGGAAGTGTTCTTTGTCAATAAATCAGTGTTTTTGTAGTTTCTCCTCGGCCAGTTCGTAAACGACAAGTCGATCCACGATCTAGTGCTTATTATTCAACAAATGGCATGAGTATGTCGTCATACGTTGGCTATCTGTTAGGTCTCGCAACGGCAGGCAATAGTTTATATCCCGTTGGAAATAATTGGTTTATACCGAATAATCTTCCTTATCCGTATAATTATCGTAAGTAATCATATCATTTTGACGACAGTATGATTTCTGTTTGGTTTTTCGGTAGAATATGGTGTTGGATTTCAACCTCAATTTACAGGATATAATTACGGTTATCCGATTTCTAATGAAGATTCTCAAATTGTACAGTACGGAGGTTCAGGCGTTGGCCTAGGACATGGAAGTAATATGCAAGCATATCTTGGCCAATCGTATATACCAAGTAATCAATGGTTGCCATTGCCTAGTGGTGCTCGACGACGACGACGATAACTCATACATGAACTTATAAATTTTTTTTTTTTTTGGTAATAAAGCTTTTATTTGTAAAATCAACATTTCATGTGCAC
>ERZ781398.4074-NODE-4074-length-10953-cov-4.510828_pt1 | contig 10953 bp, 13 predicted proteins | sample MGYA00433077_ERZ781398 | MGnify/ENA primary metagenome ERZ781398 (study PRJEB29847, sample SAMN06458254) | wastewater metagenome | isolation source: Wastewater bioreactor | place: South Africa: Cape Town | study: EMG produced TPA metagenomics assembly of the... | reverse complement strand
TCGTTGTTCGATCATTCTAAATATATACATATATGAAAATAGAAATAATTTAATTTGAGAAATAATCCACACACACACACACACCTTGTGCTGGTCCGGCCAGCGATATATTTTCGGAATTATTCTGTTGTTGCGTTGATGTTAAAGATTTCGAATCAGTTTCTATCGATGTTAGTTGTTTATCAGTATTGGTTAGATTTCCTGGACGGTTATGACGATATGATTGATTGGATGTTGAATACATAGTCATACGTGGTGTATTTGTTGCACCATTGGGTGATTGTACTAATGGTCTACCGATAAAATTTCGTTGCGGATTCGTATTTGTCGAACCATTCGAATGAGAAAAACGTGTTGGCGGATTTGTAATTAAACGTCCTTGATAATCATCATGTTGATTTTGTAAATTTAAATTCGATAAATGATTAGTTGCATATTGGACTGATGTACCATTATTATTCACATTAGATTTTCCTGCTGTATTTGTTACTGTTGAAGGTGTTGGCGTTGTATTCGGACCGTAGGCATTGTACGGTATACTATTATCATATGTTGAATATGCTTGAATGCCACCAGCAGTTTGTGGAGGAGGAATCATAAAAGGTGGACCTGAAAATTTTGAAATTTGTATAAAGAAATGATTGTACTTTAATAATAAAAAATAACCTGGTTGCACGTATGTTGCTTGTGGAGGTGTTTGATAAGGTGCTTGAGCATAAGGATGGGAAACATTGCCAGGTGTACCCGTAGGATATAAACGAACGAAAGGTGCTGGTTGTGGATTAGGATTAGATTGAGATGGTGGAACTGGTTGCTGTTGTTGTGAGGGTGGCGGTTGTTGTGGCGGTACTTGTTGAGAGATTTGATGATGATGATAGGCTTGATTTTGAGGATATTGATGATGATGGGTATTATTATTGTCAACAACTGATGCTGGCGGAACAGTTGCTGGACCTGGTATAGATAGAGGATCAGGTCGAAAAAGCTATACAAAAAAAAAACTTGAGGAATGGATGGAAAGATGGGATTCGTGAAATTAGAATTACCGGAACATATTGTCCTTCAGGTGTTATTGGATAAGAATTCGATGGTGGAGGAGGTTGTTGACCTTGTTGTTGTTGTTGTTGCGGTAGCGCATGCGCAGGAAATATATATTGTAATTGTCCAGTAGGTTGTTGAACAAGAATCGGCATGCCCATGCCAGTTCCATGTTGAGATGGTACTTGATTCGGACCTGTACCTGATGCTAATTGTCCATGTAATGATTGCGTTGCTTGTTGAGATTGTTGTTGTTGTTGAATAAAATTCGATGTTGTTGGAGGTATCATAGAAACATAATTATAAATATGTGCTGCACCACCTGTTTGCTGTTTATAATCATAATCAACAGGCGTTTGCTGAGCTTGAGGATAAAATGGCGTTCCTGCTTGTGGACGTAATGCTGTTGCATTAGGATTCGATGGTACCATTGATGCATAGATAGCTGCTGACTGAGCAAGATTTAAATTAGCTGAAGGAGGTTGTTGGGCAGAATAAATAGATGGATCTAATAGGAAATAGATAATGAATTTTTATTTGTTCGAAAATCTGATTCAATTGATTTTTACTTCGACTTGCAGACGTATTGAGCATATGACTAGATGGATCGATTATTTTTCCAGCTGAATACTGTTGCATATGATTGTGTGTTGTTTGTTGATATGTATACGATCGATGTTGCTGTGCACTGTTCGGATGATTTTTTCGATACGATGATCGAGGATAATTATTCGAATATTGTTTGACATTATTATTGTTATGATTATTTGCTTTATTTGTTTTATTAGTTAGTGTTAAATTTGATGAATCAGATGTATCATTAAATATTCGTGCGCGTGTTTCAGCATAATGATTAACACGTTCCGAATAAGGTTTAATTACTTGTTGAGATTTATTTGTTGTTTGATGATTTGAATGTTCATCATTAACACCGTTGCGTTGTGAATGTTCATGATTAGGATGTTTTTCATGTCGACGTAAAATTCTACGTGTTGGTATTTCAGTTGAATTTATTGTTGATGCAATGGGATTATCTGTTGTCGAAGCACCACTTGTTAAATCGATGGATTCATCGTCTGGAATGCATTTTTGAAAAGAAAAATCAGGGCTAAAAACGACAACAATAACATAAAAACTACAATTCGAGTTTATTTGTTCGTACATTCGAGTGTTGGCTGTTTTACTGACGACAACAGCTTGTCCATTTTTATCAACATTATGATCGAGACCAAAGAATGCGGCTACACGATGAACAATCATTCGTTCATCTAGAAAGGATTGAAAATCAACGACACGAAATCTTGGCATTTTGATTTACATGAATTCATTGCTTGAAATTGATGTGTTGTCTGTTCCTCGTTTTGAATAAATTGTTGAAGAACATTTTCCAATTTTAAAAGTAATGTTCGATCCTTAGGATTGTTTCGTAATGTTGTCGAAATAAACGATTCCGTATCGACACCCGAAAAATCTTTATATGGATCAGTGCTTGTCGTAGATGTGTTCGCATTTAAATTATTCGAAATCGTTGATTCATTATTTAGGACTACTTCAGTTTCATCATTGGATGATGATGATGAAGCAGCAACATCTGTTGATTCGGTTGTAACCGTATGATTGTTATTATTATTATTTCCATCGTCGTCAACACCGGATGAAAGACGATGAGTATCATTATCACCAGTCTAGAAAAAGAAAATTCATTTTCCCGAATTTTTTTTGTCTCAATTATATTTTCATCTTACATTTTCCGATTTACCATCAATTACATCGTCAATCACATCACTCTGTTCGGATGTTGAAATAATTTCTAGAGGAAAATCTCAAGAAAATATTCAAATTTCTTTCGTTCGTTCACATACCATCATCGACATTAGCTGTTGTATTATTATTTTTATCAGGTTTTGTCAATTGCCCTGCTATTGGCGATTGAACACAACATGAATCGACAATTTCTGCCATTTGTGTTTTCAAATAAATAAGAAACGAATTGTTTACTGTGTTCGAAATATTATTATATTCTAAATGATAACTTTAGGCAAGCACCATCGGCACGCGGTGTATATGGAAGCAAGACCAAAAACTCTATGTGTATAAAGAACGATGATCACATGAAATAAATTCGTGTAGCTAAACAGAACAAATACGTTGAGAAAAAGAAAGTCTCATTGTTTTATCTTCGCAAGTTTGTCTACCTGTGTGATGTATGTCAGATAGATATTTGATTTGAAAGAGAGATAGAGCGAAAAAGACTTGGTAAAATGTACAAAACAACAGCGAATATGTAGATTCGATTTGTTTTATTTTTTTTTGTTTCTTGTTGATGAACTAATTTTTTCTGTTTAAGAATAAAGTCGAACAGACCAAGCAAACAAACAAATCGGAGAAAGAACGAGAGAGAGAGACAGACAGACAGAAAAAAAAACAATATGTCAACAATTGAAAATAAACAAATCGCTTATGATTTTTTGGTTATTTCGTAGTTGAAGTGAGAATTTATTTTCTTGAAATGAATTTTTATTTTTTACGAATGCGAAAATTTTTCAAATGAATTTCGGTTAATTAATTCTACGCGTCGCTAATAGATATTTTTCATTGATTTAATGAAATGATGAATTTTTTTTTCGATTGTATCACAAGAAAATAAATTTCTGAACGAAAATATTCGATTTTCAATCAAGTTTTTTTCGTTTAAAAAGATAAGATAGAGGTCATGACTAAAGATCAATGGTTTTTTCGTTCGAACCAATAGGAAAACTTGCTCTTTTTATTGCGTCAGAAATCAGTTTTCTTTTAAATCAATTGACAAACAGTTAACTAAGATAAACATGGCCGACGCAGCTGACGGACCCGATGACGTACGTTTTCCGTACTAAATGATTTTCTCGGTTTTAATTTTCGTTTCAAAATCATTTTTAGTCGATATTCGATTTGAGTAAAAAGAAGAAGAAGAAGAAACCAAGAGATGATCAAACCAATGCAGAAAAAGAAGGCGATGAAAACGAATCGACTGAACAGTCGGCAACAAAAGAACGAAAAAGTAAAACCGTTGCATTTGCTGCCGAATCCAGTCAAGTAAATCGAATTTGAACATTAAAACAAAAACACCTGAATTTCTGCTGTTCAGAATCAAGAAAATGTGAATGCAGATCAAGGAGGAGCAGCAGCAGCGGCTGGAGGCGAAGATGAAGACGAAGGCGATGTTCTCGCACTTCGAAAAAAGAAAAAGAAGAAACCAGCTCGTGATACAACAGGAGCAACCGGTGAAGGTGACGTTCAAGTAATTAACCATTCATTTTACATTTTCAAGTAGAAACGATAATAATTTCCTGTAGAAAGATACAACAACTGGAACAGCTGGTGATGAAACAACATCGGATTCAACATCTATTCAAGGCGAATATTCTTACGATGAAGTAATACGATTGGAAATTGATTTCAATAGCCACCTTTGAATTTCTAGTTGTTGACTCGAGTGTTTAATATTATTCGCGAGAAAAATCCAAACGTAAACGAAAGTGAAAAGATAAAATTAACTTTGAAACCACCTCAAGTTGCACGTATCGGTACTAAACGAACATCGTTTTCTAATTTCGGTGAAATATGCAAATCGTAAGTGAACACCATTTTCCGAAAGATTAAAGTCAATCCTTTGGTTTTTCTTTTCTCTCTCTTCAGACTCAAACGACAAGAAAAACATTTACATCAATATCTACTTGCTGAATTGGGTACTAAGTATGTTCGCATGATTTCATCTTGATATTTAGTTCATTTTGAAAATCTTTCTTTTTGCGCAGTGGTTCGATCGACGCCAACAGCGCATTGATTATCAAAGGACGTTTTCAACAGAAACAAATCGAAAATGTACTCCGATCATATATCAGTAAGAAAATTGGTGTTGAATTTCCAAATGATTGTCGTTGGTTTTTGTTTGTGTAGAGGAATATGTTATTTGTAAGACTTGTCGTTCACCGGACACAGAATTGCAAAAAGAAGAACGTCTTTCCGTACTATTGTGTAAGAACTGTCGATCGCGATATTTTGTTTCTGGTATCAAAACTGGTTTTCAAGCTCAAGTCGGCAAACGTGCAGCAACACGAGCGAAAGCTACATAGACAATTTCGTTTGTCTTTTTTCTCTCTCTTTTCTGCTCTTGGTTATTTTTCATTTTCTCTCTTTTTTTTGTGTTATCTTGGATTTGATCAGTCTATTACTTTTTATTTAAATAAAAAAGCCAAGCATGAGAGACAAATTTCGAGATAAAAACAAATTCGAACTAATTCTTCTTCATCCTATGACTTTTGCAGATGAATAATTTTCCGAGATTTTATTCATCTTTGAAGTTTTTTAATCGGCAAAATCATTCAATTCTAAGTCATTGTCGAAGATTTCAACATACATCGTAGGTACAAATCGACGAGCGTATCTCTACGACTGTATTTTGATCATTTAGACCGGTGAAATTAACAGAAGATGTTTATGAGCCACCAAAAGAAACCGATGATTCTGAGCGATGTCTGATTATAGCGTATGTTTTTTCTTTGCTTTCATAGAATTCGATTGAGGGTGTTCGTATTTTAGACATGGTTTATTTGGTTTTCGAACCAATTGGCGATCATTAGCAAAAGCATTCAGTCATCGTGCAAATATAAAAGTGGGAAAGTTATACTGGATTTTACGATAGTTTTTATCAAATCGAATGAAATTTTCAGGTAGTTACAGTTGACATGCGTAATCATGGTGATTCACCTTCGACTACATCAATGACATACGCTGATATGGCAAGCGATTTAATTGAAACAATTCGAAGACATAATAGACCAAAAACCATTCTAATGGGACATAGCATGGGTGGAAAAGCATCGATGTTAGTTGCTTTACAACAAGTCAGTGTTGTGATTGCACATTTGATTTGATCTGGATTCGTTTGTTTAGCCTGAATTGTTGCGGAAATTAATTGTTGTGGATATTTCACCGACAATTAGTGCATCTGTGGGTGAGATTCCATCGTATACAAGAATTTTATTAGATAATATTCATCGAGTACAACATGAAAAAGATGTTGTTGCAGCTCGACGAACAATGGATAAGATCTTTCAAGAATCAGCTGAATCTTTACGAAAAGTTAGTCGAACTAACAATGATGATGTTTGAATATGTTTGTATTTTAGGATAAAAGTGTTCGTGATTTTCTTTTAATGTTAATCGCTTATGATGAAGCAACTGGACGTTTTATTTGGCGAGCAAATTTAGAAACAATCGAAGAATATATGAATGATATTATGGAATTTCCCAGTCAATTTGACAATGCAACAACAAATACAGACACATTGTTCATAGCTGGTGGCAAATCGAAATATATCGAGTCTGAATTCATTGATTTTGATTTATTAATCTGTTGTTGTTTTTTTTTCTTTCAGTGATAAATCAATGCCGAAGATTAAACGTCTATTTCCTTCATCTCGTCTTATTCGAATTCCGAATGCCGGTCATTGGGTGCATGCAGAGCGACCGCAAGATTTTCTGAATTGTGTTTTGCCTGAATTAGAAATAAAATAAACTAAACTTAAACAGTCAAAGATTTTAGATACAAGAAAATAATATATACGTATATACTTATATATTAACAACAACGAAAACAACAACAACTTATAAACATCTGACGTAAAAATTCATTGGAAAATTATAAACAGCAAAAAAAAATACTAATAATAAATTTAGATCATCGTCATCATTCGTTGACGATGTAATGGAAGAAGATAAATATTAGTTAAGAAGAATATTGAAACTGCTAGTAGTGTAATAATGAAACACAATAGAAGAATATTTCTTTTCGATGATGATGACTGTTGAAGATGAATATCTGTTTTATCAATTAATTTTTCATAAATCTTCGGACAATAGATTTGAGCAATACGAGCAAATGGAGACTGATTTTCGATCGGTAAATTCATGGTCATATGATGAAAATAATGTATCGAATAGACACTTGAATTCTGAATGAGATATTTCACATCATTGAATGATTTTGTTCGACGAAAGAATTGAGGTATTTCCTTGATAAAAATCGAAATAAATCAAGGTTAAATTAAAAAATCAAATTTTGATTTTACTTGATATTCAATTGGATAGAAAACAAACGATGGTTGAATGTCAATTCGATGACATTTATCTTTAGCATGCACATGCAGAATTTGATTATCACATAAACGTTTCAATGCTTGCGATAGAGCCGATGGACCCACACAATTCCAACAAAATGCATTGAAACTACTCTTGACTAATTGCAATTGTATATCCATTTGTATATCTAAGGCAAGATGTTGTCTTTCGAAAGCTAAAACTGCAACATTAACACCATCGTCTGATTCGAGTGCAACTGTATTCGAAAACGAACGAAAATCTCTCAATGGAATAACATCAAGATCAAAATAGATACCGCCGTATTTGTACAATAAAGCTGTACGAAGAAAATCACTCAAATGTGAAATAGCAAAATAACGTATGAACTGTTGACGTTTTGTTTGATTAAGATGTTTTAAACTTGTATCGGCATAGATTTCATGTTCATTAAAATGAACAAAACGTATGTTTGCGTATGTTGATAAACGAGTAAATGAGCCTTTGTGTCGATGTATTGTTTGACTACGCATGAGAACAAATACGCGACTATTTGGATGTAAACGTGCTGCAGATTCAATTGAGCAGCCATGTCGAAAGAGAATATGATCGTTTTCAGATGTTTGAAGAAAGAAGATGTTTACACGATTAGTTAACAATTCATTTTCATACGAAGATAGATTTTCCAGATAGAAATGAGTTCGATCTGTTTGATTAATATCATCGACAAGATTTTCATCGATAAAATCAACAGTAAAAATATTTAATGCACCGTATAAACTTGCTTTCGATAGGCAATTTATTGAAAAGTAAGTGAGAATAAATAAAACTAGAAAACAAAAGAAAATTTATTCAAATGAATGCGGCTTGTTTCGTTTGATTCTACCGAAAAATGTGAGTACCCATCGAAAACTATTGACAATTCGAGAAATATAACGCATTGAATGTCGAATAATCGCCTTGCTATCATCAATCATTTATAATCTTATTGAGAAATAAAAAAGAAGCATGAATAATGTCTCTGGCGTTTTTCTTTGACAGATTCCAATTACATCAACATCTGGAAAGAAAAAAAAGAAAATTCATCAATCTTAACGAAATAAGAAAGTCTTTGAATAGGTGGTCTTTGTGTAAATAAACCTGTTTGCACAAGTCGGTGAAATGCAGACGACGAAGAAGAAAATTTTTTGCAGTACTTGTCTGTTATTTGATATAAAAAACTTCCGTGTTTGCTAACTTTCTTTCTTTTTTCTCATTCGATTACAAAATTCAAAGATCAAATGAGTAATAATCTTGAGGGTGAGATTAAGATTTCGCCTCTCGCTCTTTTCTCGTAAAGAATTTTGTCATTAAAACTCAAGATTACTCTGTCAAGAAGGAAAGAAAGAAAAATGCACAACGATATGATAGGGTGTACTATCGTACTCTTTCTTTTTATTCTGACGAAAAAGAAAATTTATTCCTTTTTGAGTCAAAGAACGAGAAAGAAAGAGAAATTCCTGCCATTTGCCTGTTTCAATTCAATTATTAATTCTCTGATCGTAATTTCATATAACAAGAAAAAGAACGTATTGTACTTTTTTTCCCTCTAGATCATAGCAATCCGCGTCTTAATTCAAAATACTCATATTTTATGACACCTCTCGTTAAATCACATTTGCCTAGAGGTAAAGTCAATTTACATAGTGTTCTTTACTGTGATCGAACGTAAATATTGAGATGAAAGGAAACATATGTGTGAATAATAGAATTTACAATCACATATTTTCTTCTTATAGAAAATCGAATTATTCAATGAGTTTTGCTTTCGTTTGTTTTTCAAGTCCGTTAAACTTTTCGTTTGAGTTTTTATTTGTGAAATCAAAGATTACCTATATGAACAACATTTATGAATACAAACATTAATACAGAAAAAAAAGACCGATGAAACACAAGAAAGTTTATGTTTTTTTTATTCCGATTAGAAAGCAAATCGTGTACGAAGATCTTCTAATTTTTTTGCCACTTCGCTCGTTGTTCGATCGAGACCCTCGGCAATCATTCGTTGTTTGTTGATGTCTAAATGATTATATTGTTCGCAGAGATCTCCATCGATCACATTCTTCAAAATAAAAAAATCAAAAAAAAAGAAGACAATCATCTCGGCTTTTACTTTAACTGGATAGTAATACGATCGATACGCTAGATGATCTCGTCCGACTAAAGTTTGATATTCAGCACGCATGTGCATTTCCAAATGTTGGAAGAAGTCATAATCCTAGAAGAAAACGAAATTTATAGATTTGTTTGTTTTACATTTCGATGTGTGATCAGAAATCAATGGATTTTTTATCGTCAAAGATCAATATCAGAATTGTAAACGACTTGATCTTTTATTCATCATTTCACACAGCAAAATCGGTCAATTTTCATACCTCATTCGATGAGAATGGTAAAAGTACACCGATCGATCCTGATAATGTCGTATAAACGAGAGATTCAAATCCACCTGGAATCAAAGTCGCACGTTGAACTGATGTCACAGTTTCTCCAATATAAAAATGTGCCAATAATTCGCACTAAAAACAATCGTACATATTAATCGATGTACTTTTCGTTATTTCAATTACTTTATTCGATGCACCATTTAACAAACCCCGATCCCAAAGACCTTTACTTCCAGTTGGATCGATTTCAACATCATCATTTGCATCGACAGGAATACGTAACTATTTTTAACAAAAAAAAAACCTCATTTTTTTTCAAACGAAAAGGTAACGATTTCTGTGTGACATACGATCGCGATATTTCCGAATTTATCTGTTACACAGGCGGTACTATAGTCGAGCAAACACGCTGCAACAGTAAATCTCGGGCAAGTGTCATCAGCGAATGTGACAATTTGATTTTCCATTGGTTTATATCGAAATATATGTACACTTTCTTGAACATCAGTGGCGAAAATTCGATTGCCTAATGTTTGAAGAGTCACAACTTGATTTGGAATATTCTGAAGGGAAAAATAAATCAACGTCGATTTTGTTTTTGTTGTTTTTCGTTTGTTACTGATTTATACACGTCAGAATGTATAAAAGAACATGCTAACGAGCTAAAATCAGTACGATTTATTTTCTTCTGTTTCATCTCAATATTTTCATTGGAAAGAAAAATACTGAATTTCATTGAAACCGAAGATTTTCAGTCGATTTACTTACCTTATTCTCGCATTTTTTTAGTAATTTTTTCTTTCCAATTTCATAAATTCGAATACAAGGACCGACAGCAATCAGAGCTTTGCCAATAAATGGATAAATCGCGGCTAAAAAAAGACAAGAGAATTTCTTTTTCATCGCACGTTTTTTTTTCTCTTTTTGCTCTTACTTGGAATTTCATCGACAACAGTTCGATGAATAAAATGTAATCGTTCGCCATTTTCCAACACGAGAAAACAATAGATCATGCCGCCTGAATGCGAACGTGGCGAGAGAACGAGATCACGCGCTACGCCGACGAGTAAAAACGTGTCCGCTGGTCGCGTATCAAATCGCATTAAACTCAAACTAAAACAGACGAATTAAAGAAAAACACATGTCGGTTCGTTTTTACCAAACGGCGGATTCGTTCTGTTCGAATTCGTAGATAAACTTCGTTTCTCCGCTAATCGGATCCATGATACGTAGCTGTGCAGCCCAGGCACCATTGCCGGCTTTCGGTGCGCCGAATGTTTCCTCGGGAATCTTCTCGGCTAACATCGTGTTCACGACTTAGATCGGAAGAGCACACGTCTGAACTCCAGTCACGTTTCGATCTCGTATG
>ERZ781398.4072-NODE-4072-length-10955-cov-4.298165_pt1 | contig 10955 bp, 16 predicted proteins | sample MGYA00433077_ERZ781398 | MGnify/ENA primary metagenome ERZ781398 (study PRJEB29847, sample SAMN06458254) | wastewater metagenome | isolation source: Wastewater bioreactor | place: South Africa: Cape Town | study: EMG produced TPA metagenomics assembly of the... | reverse complement strand
GACATGGAGGAGAGAAAACGGGTCTTCTTTTATATCCAACGGATCCTCAACATAAAAATGTTGCTTTAGTAGTTTGTGATAAACATTATAATTATCATCGATACGCTGGAACCAAGCATGATCAATTACTAAGATGGTATTACAATATATATAAAGACAGCAAACAATTTCAAGCGATCGCCAAATTTTTCTTGCGAGCAGATGGAACTTTACGGTTTGACGAGATTCCAGAAGGTGAAAACCTGTACTATACTAATCATATTCACAAAATGGATGTTTCGGAACGAGATATTCTTCAAAGAGTTATCGATGGAAGAATCCATTCTTATTCAGTATAATCAACTATAACAACAACGAAAAACTTTTCTTTCTCTCGAACATTTATAGTTGAAATAATAAAAGAAAACGAAAAATATAAAATATTTCCAATCGTCGAATATGATCATTTATTCAATACATTCGTGTCGTTTTTGTTCTTTTTGAACTATCATTAAATAATAAAGAAAAGAAGGAGAGAAAAAAATTGACATAAAGATAGAGCCCAATGAAAGAAACTACTGTACACCGAGAACAACAATAACAACAACAACGACATTATTCAATATACAAATAACATATCGGAACAGTTTGCGATTATCGATTTACAAATCAACTAATGTTGATAATGAACGATTTTTAATATCTTCAGGAGATGTTGGAACTATCGTAGATGTGGAATTCGATCCATAGAGAATCGAATCATATTGCTGAACTTTAATAACACCAACACCGCCGCCCAATCGACGATAATTCATTCCACCATGTAATTTCCAACAATTCGATTCACTATCATACAATTCGACACTTTTCAAATAAGCTGCACCCTACAAAACAAATTCAATCAAAAAATTTGATTTCACAAATCGAAACCGCCGATTGCCATTAGATGATTATTAACAACTGCTAATCCGACCTAGAAACGAACATTTCCATAGACATAATTCGAAAAACGAATGATCTTACTCCACTTCTCCTTGAATTCATTGCAACAACTGGTGACCATTGATTTGTCTTTGGATTATATCGTTCAGCTGTCGATAATTCAGTTGCATCATCTCGACCACCAACCGCATCTAAAATTTAAAAAACAAACAAACATTCATTTCGAATTGATCATCTATGAAAAAAAATCTACAAATATATCCATTATAAACTGCACAACCAAGATGTTTTCGTCGAGTATTCATCGGTGACACTGATAGCCATTTATTGGCTTTGGGATCGTATCTTTCAACTGTACTCAATGGACATTGTCCGTCAGATCCTCCGATAGCATACAGATATCCATCGAGAACTGCGACAGCCACGCCCAATCGTTTGGTTCCCATTGATGCAACACGAATCCACCGTTGAATCGACGGATCATATCTTTTTACATCAAAAATTAACAAAAATCAAAATCAAAAGTTCGAATCTACTTTTCAACGAGATTTAAACACGAAATTCCATCTTGTCCACCGACTGCAAACAGACAACCATCGAGAACAGCAACACCAACACTCGTTCGACACGAACTCGTTGGTGCTATTTCATTACTCCATTGATTCGTTTGAGGATCAAATCTAAATTTCACACACACATCAGATCAAAACTCTTCATCTCTCTTCATTCTTACCGTTCAACACTGTTCAAATAACTGACACCATCATGTCCACCAACAGCATACAAAAGATTATTTAACACGCCAACACCAACGCCACATCGTCGTTTTGACATTGGTGCTACAGCTCGCCATTCATTCGTCGTTGGATCGAACATTTCTACACTGGCTATTGCATCGCCTGAACACCATCCGCCAACTATTTAGACAAAAATTTACAATTATTTCGTTTCTTTTTTCAAATTTCAATTTTCAACAAACCAGCAAACAGAACTTCGCCTGATTTAATCGGTTTTCTCGATCGTGTTCGCGGTCCTTGCATAGTCAATCGATCTTGCGGCAATAAAAGATAATCTTTAGCTTCGTCGACTAAATCTCGACAGGCTTGATCAGATCGTATCAATGGATCTGAACTAACTGTATTCACAATGAATCGAGCATTCATCAATGGAAAACGGACATGTTCAAGGACTTTAAAAAGATATTGTTTTCTCTGTTGAAGATCATAGGAAATCCATTGCATAACAGCATTGAACACGTCTTCTTCACAAGTCATATTCAATTCATCCGAGGAAATAATATCTATTAGTTGATTAATTGGTAGACAAAGAAATTCTTCACTTTCTTTAACATCAATAAAATGTTGTTGTGCATAACGATCAGCAATACGTAGAAGTTCTCGACAGGAATGTGTGTCGGCAAATGCTCGAATGCCGAGACAATTCGTGGGATCAAGTTGTTTTTGAAGAAATTCACAACAAGTCAATTGAACTTCTTCAATCTAAATTAATCGATTTTCGTTTTGTAATTTTCTGTTTTTCTTTTCTTCAAAACTTCTACTTGGAGAATACAAGCAGCTGGTAACAACATTTGAACATTTTTTTCATCGACAATTATTCGTGATGTATAACAAAAATCGATCAATAATTCCATAGCATATTCATCGACATCATGAATAATAATTTCTGTTTGACGACTTTCAGCTAATTCGCCTGTGAACATGGCTCGGAAGTACGGACTACATGCTAAAAATAAAAACCAAACGAGAAAAGATTTAAAAGCTATTTGACATGTATGTTTCGTTTTACCGGAAAGAACAGCTCGATGAGCAGGTATTTGACTTTGTCCAATAAGTAAAATGACATCACATAATTCTTTTTGTTTTCGTAATAGATTGAGATTTTCAATGAGAAATTTCGCGTGTTTATCTGAGATTTTGATGAGTTTATTATTGCATGGTGAACAATCTTTAAGCATATCGATTGTCGTCGTACTTTGATTTTCATGATAAAGTAAACTAATTAATAGAAACAATTCAATTCGATTTCAAATTCAATTTGAAGAAAAAAGACAAACTTTGATGATTGCGTCGTGTCCATTTTCTCCATTTGACAAACAAGACAAGAAGAAGGAGAAGAAGAAATGCTTATACACAATCATTCGTCTAAGCTCAACATCATCCGATTGGTAAATTCTCATGAACAAAAGAATTGCATTTGATATCTATCAAACAGAGACATCTACCGGGTTGGACATTTTATTTTTGAAATTCTTGTGAAATATTGCAGTAGTGTCGAACTTGTAACTTGAATTCAAATTTAAATTCGAGTTTTAGAAGAAAACGAAGGAATTAATTTTTAACTTTCCATTTTCGAATTTGTTACCGTGGACACAAGTCCGCCTTCACTATAAGATTTGGAATTGAAGAAATAGATATTTGAGTTTGAATTTGAATTCAAGTTTCAAATTCGACACGTATGATCAACTGTCGCACCATATTCCCAACAACAAGTTTTAATTCATGGAAATATTGCATCACATCCCAGGTCGAATTAGTACGGCCATAAACAGTCGTGATTTATCGTAACTGATCCGTTTGGTATGCACCGTATACGCTGTTCGTGTGACTATTTATGTCTGGTGACTGGATGATCTTGGTTTACGAATATTGAGGCACCAGCCACGCTATTACGCACATATATATGTGTAGTTTCTGCGGTGTTGTTTATTTGAAACAAATAAACTGAAACTTGTTTCCAAGTTCCATACACACAATCCACCGAGACTTACATACGCTACGCTATCGTTTTGTATCATCACGTCGACCGTATTGATCACTCTGGGTATAATCAATGTTTTATCTTCTATCGATCTAGCTTGTTCTAAAATTCTTACTATAATCCATCTCTTCCTTTTAGACGAGAATGGCAGAGATGTCAGAGGTAAGCGTTTTTCGAAAAAAAATGTTGATATTTGTGTACGATACCAGCTCTAAAAACTTGAAATACTGCATGCTTTTGATCTGTTTTAATGAAACAGTTCATCAAATTTTTCCTCTTGGGTATTCTAGGAAAAATCATCACATGAACAAGTGTTCAACGAAAATGCAGCAGTAAGTTTTACCACTATAGATTGGAAATGTGTATGTTTAGAAAATTCTCTTTTGTTTTTTTTCTGTATTAATAAAGAATAATTAATAGATATTTAAATAAAAGTTTTCTCTAACCTTGCTCTCTTTGTAATTCAATCGTGAGACACCTCGTGAACCACTTTCATTGATTTTTTCAATTATGAAAAAGCTCATCTTTTTTCGAAATGAAATCACGATTTAAACAATCAAATAGATTCTACTTTTTACTAGAGGAGATCATGTTGGATCAAACTAAACCACTTTAAACCCCAACATATACATGAATAAAAGAATAACCTTTTTCTTTTCATTTGATTTATACATAACAGAGACATCTGTTCTTTTTACAGCGACATATACAGAGGATAAACGAAAAAGAAAGAGTTCGATTGGTTAGATGATTATTTTCCTGATTTTATTATGTTTTTTCTTTTAACTTCATATTTGATTGTGTGTCGTGTCACTTACTAGTTCGAATCAAAATGTCGTCGTCATTCAAAAAAATGGATAAAAAAGATGAAGAATCTAGTTCAGGTGGAAATCCATATCGAAATATTGAAAAAGCTTCGGTCCTTCAAGAAGTAGGATATATGTCAATAGAAAATCTCAGTCAACGAAATTATTTTTTAGGCTCGAACATTCAATGATACACCAATAAATGCTCGAAAATGCATTCATGTTCTAACCAAAATCATCTATATGATCAATCAAGGCGTTCAATTAGGTCCAACCGAAGCAACTGAAGCTTTTTTTGCCATGACAAAATTGTTTCAATCGAAAGATGTTTGTTGATTTTGTTTGTTTTGAAAGTAAACGATTGTTGTTGTTGTTGAATAGATGATGCTTCGTCGAATTGTTTATTTGGCCATCAAAGAAATGTCAACTGTTGCCAATGATGTTATTATTGTAACATCGAGTTTAACTCGTGATATGACAGGCAAAGAAGATTCACATCGAGGACCGGCTATTCGTGCTTTATGCAAAATTACCGATGTAAACAAAGTCTTGAGAAAATGAAGAAGTTGAATTAAGTTGATTTGTTTAGGCATCGATGATGCAAAGTGTTGAACGATATATGAAACAAGCTATTGTCGATAAACTTCCATCAGTTTCATCAGCCGCTTTAACATCATCAGTTCATTTGATGCGTCAAGGTCCTGAAGTTGTTAAACGTTGGGTCAATGAGGTTCAAGAAGCGGTTAACAATGAAAATATCATGGTTCAATATCATGCCTTGGGTCTTCTCTATCAAATTCGTCGAATGGATAAACATGCGATTAGAAAACTAATTGTCAAATATTCGAAATCAGGCCTTCGAAGTCCGTATGCTTATTGTTTCTTAATTCGTATTGCTGCAAGTTTAATCAACGAAGAAGGCGAAGGAACCGACAGTCCAATGTACGATTTCATTGACTCATGTTTACGTAATAAACACGAAATGGTGACTTATGAAGCTGCAGCAACCATTGTTTCTCTCAAATGTGTGACGCCGAAAGAATTGAGTTCAGCTGTGAATGTTCTTCAGCTATTTATTTCCTCGCCTAAGCCTGTTCTTCGTTATGCTGCCGTTCGAACATTGAACAAAGTCGCAATCGAATATCCAGCAGCTGTCACAGCGTGTAACGTCGATCTCGAAACGTTAATCACCGATTCGAATCGATCGATTGCAACATTAGCGATCACAACACTTCTCAAAGTAACTTTCGAGAGAAAATCAGTTTTTGCTCAACAAAAAAATCGTTGATTTAGACGGGCAATGAAGCGGGTGTCGATCGATTAATGAAACAAATCTCATCATTTCTATCGGAAATCTCCGATCAATTCAAAACTGTTGTTGTCGATGCAATTAAGTCAGTTATTCATTGTTTTTCTTTCTCGATAAAAAAAAGTTTTCTTCTTCAGATCGTTATGTCAAAAATTCCCTCGAAAACACATCGTTTTAATGACATTTTTGTCGAATATGTTACGTGAAGAAGGTGGTTATGAATACAAACGAGCGATTGTCAATACGATTATCAGTATAATCGAAGAAAATTCCGAAGCGAAAGAAGCTGGCCTCACACATCTCTGTGAATTCATCGAAGACTGCGAACATACTTCGTTGTCAACGCGAATTCTTCATTTATTAGGCCGAGAAGGACCTCGTACGACGACGCCTTCGAAATACATTCGATATATTTACAATCGGGTTATTCTCGAAAATGCAGCTGTTCGAGCTGGTAGGTCGAGAATTCGTTTGTCGATCAAGAGAATTTGAATGTTTGTGTTTTCGTAGCTGCGGTTTGCGCATTGGCAAAATTTGGCGGAGCTTCCGAAGAGTTACTGCCGAATGTTTTAATCCTTTTACAGCGAACAATGTGCGATCAAGATGATGAAGTTCGTGACCGTGCAACATTTTATTATCAATTGTTAAAATTAAACGACAAAGGCTTGAATTCGGCGTATATTCTCAATGGTAAATCGCAAAACAAAGAAGTTCATTTCAGTTTTTTTTTATTGTTTTTTTCGTAGCTTTGAATGTTTCGTTGCCTGCACTCGAACAGCTTTTACACCGTTATACAATGGAATCGACGACGAAACCATTCGATGTTCGATCGGTGCCCGTCCAACCGGTTGTCGAGCCGACGAAGAGTACGATTGAAAAGGTTTCTGGTGTTTCTCAAGGACCAACTGACGTTGTTCAACAACGAGAAAACGCCTACAATGAAAAACTCTCTTCCATTCCGGAATTTGCTCATTTGGGAACGATATTCAAATCTGCATCGCCTGTCGATCTAACTGAAAGCGAAGTTGAATATGTTGTTCGATGTGTCAAACATGTTTTCGGTCATTATATTGTTTTTCAAGTAAAAAAACTTCTTCATTTTTTTTCTTTTTTCGTGTAATATCAATTTTAGTTCGACATCAATAACACAGTCAACGATCAATTATTAGAAAAAGTGACGGTTCAAATGGATGGATCGAATGATGGATTCGAAGTTGTTCATTACACTCCATGTCCGTTGATAAAATGCAATGATTCGGGCACAACATATACATTAGTTAAATTGCCAGATGATTCATCAGCTGTCACGGGCACATTGGCATGTACACTCAAATATACAGTTAAAGATTGTGATCCAGCAACGGGCGTGCCGGATGATGACGAAGGCTATGCTGATGAATTTGTCGTATGTCATTCATTTGTTTGTTTGTTTGTTGGATTGAGTTGATTTTTTTGGTGTTTTGTTTAGCTTGAAGATGTTGAAGTAGCGGTTAGTGATCATGTACAAAAAGTACTCAAACCGAATTGGTCTGCATCATGGGAAGAAATTGGTGGCGAAAATGAATTAGAAGATACTTATACACTCTCATTTCCAACTCTTGAAGGTTCGTTTTTTCTCATTTGATCATCGAAATCATTCGTTTTTTCCTCTAGAATGCGTGAAGAAAATCGTTAGTTACATGGGCATGCAAGCGTGCGAACGTTCGGATAAAGTTCCCGATGGTAAAGCATCTCATACGCTTTATCTCGCTGGTGTCTATCGAGGTGGACACGATGTTCTCGTTCGCGCGAAAATGGCGTTGAGTGGCTCATCGATGGACCCGAGTTCGCAAGCCATTGCCATGCAATTGACCATACGTTCAACAGATCAATCGGCTGTTCAAGTTATTGCATCGGCAATTGAATAGACAGTTTATTTTAAAACAAAAAAAAAAGAAAAAAGGTTTTTTTTTCTCTCTCTCTTACTAACTTATCGTTATTTAAAAATTACAAAATAAAGGTTTTTTTTAGAAATTTCAAAACACAAAAAAGCGCTTGTTGATTTAACTTTTTTCTTCTTTGCTTCTCAATGTTCTTTAACAAACTTTTGATTTTTTCATGTTTATCAATCATTTCAACTCTTAATCTTCATTTGAATTCGTCGATAAGAAATTATTTTCTTCATCGTCATTGTATAAAATATACTGGTAGCGAGCAAACATTTGAATTCGATAATCGACAAGGTATCATTGATATTACCAATAAACTACGTATTGTCGTATCGATCAATGCTCTCAATTCGTTGACTGATCGATATCGAGGCAAATTCGATCGAAGTTTTCCTTTGTACATTTTAATTGTAAGATTCATTTCGAAATGAATTCATCATGATTTTAGCAGACTTGTACAGGTTTTTATGTACTCATTTGTTTAATTCTTCTGCTATCGACTTGGTAAGCGTGTGAATATCGATTCGTTGAAAATATCTATTGAAGATATTTAGGATTCAAAAACTACGAACGAATTAAGTTGATAATATATTTTATCAGTTTTATCTGTAAAAAGATAAAGTTAAGTTGTTAATAAATTACATAAGGGGCGTTTATTTGAAACGAAAGTGAGTGTGCGACACAATGACATTTGGTATTCGTAATCTTGTTGGAATTCATCGACTTCATAATGGAGAAGCAAATTATTCAACACCATTGATTTTCAAAGGCTATGCTCAATGGTCGTATTGGCAACGAAAAGCTTTTGATTATCTTATTTGGTGTCATTTAGCTCATTCGTTAGATTTTCTTGTTGCACTTTTATGTTGGCTTTGGATATTCCCTTTAACATTTCCTCAAGCCAATGAATGGCATTGGGAATGGGTATCGAAAGTCTTTCTTTTTAATTTAGCATGTGAATTTACTGTTTATCCATTTTGGCATTTTATAACACAAGCTCGTGTGAGTCCGTATGCACGAGGACCATTACATGAAAAGAAATTCAATCCCAAATATCCGTATGATGAAAAAGGTCAATATCATTTGCTAAGAGAAATGACGTTTACAACACTTGGCTGGCTGCAATCAGCCTTTGTTCAATGTGTTTTCATGTGGTTGTGGGCAAGTGGTCGATTGCCGTATTACTATGATTTTTGGTCTCGACCCGTATTTTCTACGTTTATTCTTCTTGGTGTGACATTTTGGAGAGAATTTCATTTCTATTGGGTAAAAATTCTATTTCTCATTAAATTCTTACATTCTATTGAACTAAAAATACGTAGGTTCATCGTTTTATGCATCCATGGTGGTCAGTAACAAATGGCTTACGTGATGGTGATATTGGTGCATTTCTCTATCGTCATGTTCATAGTCTTCATCATAAAAGTCGTAATCCTGGCCCATGGTCTGGTTTATCTATGCATCCAATTGAACATCTTTTCTATTATACATGCGCATATTTTCCACTTCTGTTTGCTTGTCATCCACTTCATTTTCTTTATGCTAAATTTCATGCTGATATCGCACCAATTGGTGGTCATGATGGTCATGATGATCCAGCTGGTGGCGGAGGTTTCCATTATTTACACCATGCACGTTTCGAATGTAATTATGGCGTTCCATTAATTGATTTCGACAGTCTATTTGGTACTTATGAAGAATATGTAAAAAAACCAACAAAAGACAACTAAGATTTACATTAATTAATTCTTGAAATTGTTTTCTATATTAAAATTCAACTGAATACAATAAAAAAAACCATCTACTCGGTCGATAACTATTGTTTTCACAAGGTCAACTGAGATAAAGGATATTGTGAAACAGAAATCATATGAAAGAGAAATAAAAATTTCGGCATATTTTCACTGTGCATATGTTCTTCGTATGTTTTTAATGGTGAAACAAATACGGTAGTATAATAAAAGTTAATTATTCTCATTACAACCGTATGTTTGATTGAAATTAAATTGAAAACAATTGACATTTCGTGAACGACAAGGTTCATAATAAGATTTTAAGCAGAAACTGATTTTTTTTCTTTTATTGTATGAGAGAAATTATTCAAGAAAACGTTGATTTTTTCAAACTGATGAAGAAAGGTCACCAAGTTGTAAATGTCTTTTTCAATTAAAAGATACTTAATAATAAGTAATTGATTATGCTCAGCCTAATTCATTAGATTCACTCTTTTTCGTTGCATAAAATTAATAAGAATTTTATACTAATTGAACGCAAAATCTCATTTTAATTAGTTTTTTTTTGTTCTGAAAACAGTTCATGAATAAACCTGTAAGTCACATAGTACTATAGAATCAATGATATATAATTTTAAAAAATCTAATATGCTTTTTATTTTTCAAAAGTCAGTGATATCATAGATTTTAATTGTTCATGTCTTCAACTTCGTGAATCTCGATGTTCATAAACGTAGGATGATGATGGAGTGAATGTACTGCTTGGAAATGTTTCAATAAACTTGCAGCCGATTGCCGTTCGTCAAAACTAAAGAAAGATTAGATTATTTATAAATATAAATTATTAACAAGGTTGTTCATACTAAATGGTGAAATCTAGGAAATTTGGAAATGTTAATGATTCGAACAATTCTATTTTGATAATTGAACCAGCACCACTAGCAACTTCTTTTAAATTATCGATGGCATCTTTATAAAACAAAATAAATAGAAACATTTAGCGATCAAACTGAATGATATGATTTATTTACTTTGCCAGTGATCAGCATATGTATTGAATAGACTAGCTTTCAAATAACTCTTGGACACTCGTTCAGTCTAAAAACAAAAATAACGTTATCAGTATTGTAGAAAAAAATCTGTGTACCTCAATTATACACATATTTTTAGATCAATCATGTTACTTACTTTTGGTTGACCACATTGTTTATTAGTTTTGTTAAAAAAATAAGTTCGAATAGTTGTTGAATCATTTGTTGCATTCATAGTATCGATAAAAAGAATATCTAAAACTATTGGTAGAAACGAAAATAGTGAATAGACTTCGATCCGTTATATATAACGGTATTATTTTCGTTGTTTTCTCCTCTATGACAATTTATTCTATTCGTCTCTTTATGAAAGAACGGATCACCCTGGGAAAGTATATATATGAATGAATTATCATGACGATAAAAAATCTCGATATGCGAAGAAGATG
>ERZ781398.4059-NODE-4059-length-10988-cov-3.227568_pt1 | contig 10988 bp, 7 predicted proteins | sample MGYA00433077_ERZ781398 | MGnify/ENA primary metagenome ERZ781398 (study PRJEB29847, sample SAMN06458254) | wastewater metagenome | isolation source: Wastewater bioreactor | place: South Africa: Cape Town | study: EMG produced TPA metagenomics assembly of the... | reverse complement strand
CCACGCTGCGGCAGCCGCCGATATCAGCATATCGCGAGCCGTTGCCCCGGCTTGTCGCATCGTTTGCTGGAGTTCCCGGATAGAGCCACTGCCGCCCGTTTGAAAATCGCCGTAGACATCGGCACGGGCCTGGCTGGCACCGGGAAGAACGAAATCTGTCTTGACCTTCGCCCAGTCGCAATCCAGCTCCTCGGCCAGCATCTGCGCCAGGCCAGTCATGGACCCCTGCCCCATCTCGGCGCGGGTGATGCGGATGAGGACGGTCTCGTCCGGCGATATCGTCAGCCACGCATTGATCTCGTCGGGCGATGTCGTCTGCGCCGTCGCGGGGGCTAGCCGAAAGCCAAGGGTGAACGCACCAAGCGTCGCGGAGGCGGCAATTATAAAATTGCGACGGGTGAGGTCGACGGTCATCCTCGCATCCTCACTTCCGGGCTTGGGTCATGATGTGGGCTGCCAGTTTGATCGCCTGCCGGATCTGATTGTAAGTACCGCAACGACAGAGATTTCCGGACATGGCCTCATCGATATCCTGGTCGGTGGGTTCGGGAATTTTCGAAAGAAGTGCCGCCGCCTGCATGATCTGCCCGGTCTGGCAATAACCACATTGTGCCACATCGAGCTCGATCCATGCGGTCTGAAGCGGGTGGAGCTTGGCATTCGGCTGGACCAGACCTTCGATGGTCGTGACCGATGCGCTCCCGATATCGCCGATTGGCGTCACGCAGGCGCGCCTCGCCTCACCATCGACATGGACCGTACAGCAACCGCACAAGGCTGCGCCGCAGCCATATTTTGAGCCGGTAAGCCCGAAATCCTCACGAAGAGCCCACAGCAAAGGGGTGGCGGGATCGCCATCATATCTATGGAGTTCACCGTTTATCGTGATTTCCAACATTCGGTCCCTACTCCCGGAACAGTATCGCTATGCCTTTCTAACCCAAGCTTTTCCCGGAACTTTGTCAGATGTGAGTGAAAGTGTGCCAACCGGCTCTGACAAGTTGACGATGGCTACGATGGCCGGCGGTTCAAACGTCGAAAACTGCCCGAGTTGGTCGCGGCGACAACTCCACGGGCTTCTCCGCGAATTTGGTCGATGTGATGCCGCTCTGCACACCCAGAAGATGGAATTCCGCAGGTATCATCATCGCGACCGGAAAGAGCCATGATCCATGGCATCTACCGTATTGTGCCGACGCGAAAATCGAGTAATAGTTGTAATTCCATGTCCACTCAGTCTACCGATGCGATCGGCGGGGACGTGCCTGGGGCTGGCAATGGATCAAGCACAGCAACATCATAATTTGACGGGCAGTTTTTCCGGTTTTCCGGCGCGCAAGAGGCCGTTGTTGCGACACAGCAGCTCGCGGCTGGCGCTTGTGGTCGCGCTGTCCGGCGTCTACATGACGGTCTCGATCGGCGATGCCCACGCCCAGAGCGCGCCGCTGCCGACAGGCGGCGCGGTGACGAGGGGCAGCGCGGCGATCTTGCGGCTGGGCACGGACATGACCGTCTTCCAGCTGTCGCGCAACGCCATCATCGGCTGGAACGGCTTCTCCGTCGGTTCGGGCTACCGGATGCATTTCGAGAACGGTTCGGGTGCGACGCTCAACCGAGTGACTGGCGGCCTGCCATCTAGCATCGACGGCCGCCTGACGGCGACCGGCTCGGTCTATCTGATCAATCCCGCCGGTGTCGCGGTCGGCTCCAACGGTATGGTGCGCACCGGCGGCTCCTTCGTGGCCTCGACGCAGGATATCGACGACACAAATTTCCTGAAGGGCGGCGACCTCACGCTGAAGGGATCGAGCCGGGCGACCGTCGTCAATCGCGGCACGATCGTCTCGGATCATGGCGACGTGGTGCTGACGGCGCGAAAGGTGGTCAACGAAGGCAGCATCGATGCCCCCAAGGGCAGCGTCGGGCTGCTCGCCGGCTACGAGGTGCTGCTCAGCGACATGTCGACGGCGGACGGCAAGTTCCAGGTCAAGGTCGGCGGCGCCGACACCGAGGTCGTCAACAAGGGCACTATCCGGGCGGCGGAGGCGGAACTGCGGGCCAATGGCGGTAGGGTCGAGGCGCTGGCCGGCAACACCAAGGCCATCGTCAAGGCGACCGGCGTCAAGCAGAGCGGCGGCCGGATTTTCCTGACAGCCGGCGACGGCGGCTCGGTCCAGGTCTCGCAGCGCCTGGTGGCGCGCCGCGCGGCAACCGAGGCGAAGCGCCGTCAGGTGGCCGCGCTTCCCGACTACGGTCCGATGCCGCGGAACCGGCCGGACTATACGGGCGGCGAGGTGACGATATCAGGCGGCACGATCGTGCTTCGGGGCGCTGTCATCGACGCCTCTGGCTCGACCGGCGGCGGCCAGGTGCTGATCGGCGGCGGCCCGCAGGGATCGGGCGACACATCGCATGCGCAAGCCGTCAGCATCGATGCGGCGAGCGTCATCGACGCCAGCGCAACGCGGCAGGGCGACGGCGGCAGCATCGTCGTCTGGTCGGATGGCGCAACATCGGTTGCCGCAACACTGACCGCCAGGGGCGCGGGTACGGGATCGGGCGGCGCGATCGAGACCTCGGGTAACGCGATCGACTTTACCGGCGTCAGCGTCGATGCATCTGCGCCGGGTGGCACGGCCGGGCAATGGCTGATTGGCACCGGGGGTTTGACGGTCGATGCGGCCAGTGCCGCGACCATCGCCGGTTCGCTTGGTGGCGACACGAACGTCACCTTGAAGACATCGGCGACGGCGGCCAATGGCGACATCACAATTGCCTCAGCGCTCGGCTGGTCAAGCGGAGCGGCGCTGACGCTCGACGCCTACCATTCGATCGCCATCGCCGCGCCGGTGACGATCGGCGGGGCAGGCAAGCTCAATCTCCTGTCCAACCAGGGCGGAACCGGCGGTACGATCACCTATGCCGGCGGTGTAACCTTCACCGGTGGGGCAGGCTCGGGCGCCGGACTGACGGTCAACGGCAATGCCTACACGCTGCTCTATTCGATGGCCGACGTGCAGGCCATCAATGCGTCGGACGCAGCACTTAGAGGTAACTACGCGCTGGCCACCTCGCTCGATGCCACCGGCCTTGCCGGCTGGATACCGATCGGCACCGATGGTCAGGGCAACATTCTCAACCCGGACAGGTTCAATCACAACGGCTTTACCGGCCAATTTACCGGCCTTGGCCATACGATCTCCAACCTGACGGTCGGCGTCGGCAATACAGGCTACGCCGGCCTGTTCGGATATGCCACGAATGCTACCATTTCCGATATCGGCCTGATCGGAGGTTCGGTTAGCGGAAACTATAATCTCGGCGGGAGTTCAGACGTGTGCTCTTCCGATCTCGGTGTTGGCGGACTCGTCGGTGTTCTGGAGGGCAGCACGATCAGTCAGTCCTATGCAACCGGTAATGTCAGCGGTAACGACGACGTCGGCGGGCTCGTCGGTTTTGCCATGGGCTATTATTATCCTCGGCCTATAGGCCTGATCAGCCAATCCTACGCCACCGGCACTGTGCACGGCAACTACTACGTCGGCGGGCTCGTCGGCGATCAGAGCGGCACGATCAGCCAATCCTATGCCACCGGCGCCGTCAGCGGCATCAACAGCGTCGGTGGACTCGCCGGTTGGCAGAGCGGCGGTCCGATCACTCAATCCTATGCGACCGGTGCCATCAGCGGCGGCAGCTATGTCGGCGGGCTCGTTGGCTTGATGACCGCTGATCTCGTGACGATCAACCAATCCTATGCCACCGGTGCCGTCAGCGGCGACAGCTATGTCGGCGGGCTCGTCGGTTCTTACGTCGGTACCTCTCATCCTCAGCTACTCTTGATCAGCCAATCCTACGCCACTGGCTCCGTCAGCGGCAACAACTATGTTGGCGGCCTCGTCGGCAGCTCGTACCTCGCCTCTCCTTATCCTCCGACTCTACTCTTGATAACCCAATCCTACGCCACCGGCGCCGTCAGCGGCAGCAGCGATGTCGGCGGCCTCATCGGTTATCAGGCTGGCGGCACGATCTCGTCCAGCTATTTCGACAGCTTCTCGACAGGGCAGGCAAACGGTGTCGGTTCTGGTTCGCAGGCTGGCGTCATGGCGGTCACCAGCGATCCGAGCCAGTCTGCCGCGGAGAATTATGCCTTTACGCAGAGTGCTTATTCCGGCTTCGACTGGACGATCTGGTCGCCGCCTGAGGCAGGTGCGGTCAATTATTATCCCAGGCTGCTGACGGTGCCCGGGGCGGACACCGTCGGCCAATGACATCATCGATCTTGGCGACCCGCGCAACGGCCGCAGCCCTGCGCGCCGGCATGACGCTTGCCGCGTTCATGGTCCTGCCGATGACGCAAGCTTATGCGCAGGCCATCGAACGCAACCTGCCGCCCCAGCCCGCACCCTCGGACCGCGCGGCACTCACCGTCGACCAGGCCGACTACGGCAAGGGCGACGACACCCCGCTCGGCGTCGATGTGACGGGTGTGCGCCTGATCGGCGCGGACGAAGGTTCCGAGGGTAAGGCGCCGGACGGCATCTCGCTCGGCAGGGTCGTAGCCGTTGAGAACGGCGCCCTTCAGGCAGCGCTCTCGCCCTATCTCGGCAAGCCTCTGACACGTGGCGCGATCGCCAGGATGCAAGCCACCGTCTCGGGCCTATGGCGCGATGCCGGCCACCCCTTCATGTCGGTGACCGTGCCACCGCAGGAGGTCACCTCGGGCGTGCTCAGGCTCAGGGTCGTCGAATTCCATGCCGGGACGATCAAGACCCAAAATGCCGGCACCGGCGCCATCGAGCGCAATCTCGCCCCACAGGTCAGGTTCGAGGCCGGAAAAGACATCGATGCAAGCGCGCTGGAAGAGGATCTCGATTGGCTCAACCGCAACCCGTTCCGCCATGTCGAGGGCGTCTTTGCCCCGGGCGCGGACACCGGCGCCAGCGACATGACCCTGACGGTGACGAATAGCAAGCCCTACTCCTTGTTTGCCTCCTATGCCGATACCGGTTCGCTAGCTACCGGCCGCGACCGCTGGTCGACCGGCTTCGGCCTCTGGCTTCCCGAACTCAACGACATGACGCTCGCCTACCGCTTCACCGGCTCCGACCAGGCCTTTGCCTTGGATGGAGACGGGCCACTCAGGCTGCAGTCCGGCAAGCCCGGCTATCTCAGCCACGCCGCCAGCATCACCCTGCCGACCTTTTCGCGCCAGACGCTGTCTATCGCGCCCAACTATGTCGAAACCGAACAGACGATTGCCGGCACCCCCTTTTCCTTTCGCAACCGGACCTTCGAGCTGCCGATCCTCTATCGCAGCGCCATCTCCAACATTCTGCCCGGCCGCTACTGGGGCGACGTTTATTTCGGGGTGGAGCCGAAATGGGTCAGGCGCGCCACCGCGTTCGACGGCATCGAGGTCGCCACCGGCCGCGCCGGCCTGTTCAATCTCGTTCTCGGATGGGCCGACGATGTCTCCGACCGCTATGGCAGAACCGCCGTCGACGTTCGCCTCAAGGTCAACCCCGGCGGCATCGTCAGCGGCAATACCGCCGCCGACTGGACAGCCTTCACCGGCGGCCGTGTCACCGACAACACCTATGTCACCGCCGGCCTCGACATCAGCCGGACGACGGTGCTGCCCGCTGGCTTTGCCTGGAGCAGCCAGCTGTCCGGTCTGATCGCCAACCAGGCGCTGCCGGACACGGAACGTCTCGGGCTCGGCGGCTTCTACGCCGTGCGCGGCTACGACAACGACGATGGGGCAGGCGATGCCGGTCTTGTCTGGCGCAACGAGCTCAGGCTGCCCGCCCTCTCCCCGCTCGCCAAGCTCGGTGCTCCCGACACGCTTTCGCCCTTCCTGTTCGTCGATCTCGGCTACGGCCACGATTTCGCCGCCCGCGCCAATTCCACCCTCGCCTCTGCCGGTCTCGGCCTCGACTATGCCATCGCCACCAATCTCTCGGCAAACTTCACCACCGCCACCGCCCTCAAGGATGCAACGCTCACCCGAGCCGGCGACTGGACCTTCTACGCAACAATCAGGGTCGCATATTGATGGAAGAAAGTTCGACCGCGATACGGTCCAGCGGATCATCAACTGCCATGGATCGAAGGATGCGGTGTCGTTGGCAACGCCATCTCCCCACCGCACGAAATGGGCGACACGCCACCGGTAGCGCGGCTGCCAGCGCGGGAAAGCGAGGCCGTCAGCAGGAAATCCCTTTTCGACAAACTATCAATTCTAATTAGTAAATCATGATATTGACATTCAACCTAAGCAGGCAAATTATACACAAAGAATCTACCGAGAAAGTCCATGCAAACGGAGCGATACGAAGCACTGGATAGCTGGCGTGGCCTATGTGCCTGCATGGTCGCTCTGTTTCATTTCAACGTCTTCAGCCACATCCAGTTCACGCAGATCGTTCTGAACGCCTATCTGTTCGTGGACTTCTTCTTTGTGCTCAGCGGATTCGTGATCGCGGCAAACTATCAAACGCGGTTGCTGCAGGGTTTCGGCATCAGTCGCTTCCTGTTTCTGCGCTTCGGCCGAATCTATCCGCTGCATATTCTGACGATGCTTCTCTTCATCCCTATCGACATTGCCAAGGATGGATTTCCGGGTAACCTTCCCCGGGCCGTTACGACCAATGTGCTTCTATTCCATGGTGCCGGGATCAACGACGGCCTTTGGCTCAATTTTCCCAGTTGGAGCATCAGCGCCGAATTTTTTGCCTATCTCGCCTTTGCCCTGATCACGATTGAGCTGGGGAAACGGATATTTCCATGGGCCATTCTTGCACTGTTTGGCTTTGCGACTCTCCTGTTCTTTAGCCCTCACAGAATGGATTCCACCTATGATTACGGGCTGATTCGATGCCTCTATGGTTTCGCGCTCGGAGTGATTTGCTTCCGCGTGCGCGAATGCTGTGCGTGGCTTCGCGTGCCCTTGGGAACAGCTGCCGATACGACGATCGAAGGCATGGCCGTCGTTGTGCTCTGCGTTTGCTTGAGCACGGTCGATGGACATGGGTACTTCGCGGTCGCCACCCCGCTTCTCTTCGCCGGTCTGGTGCTGCTGTTCGCTCGCGAGCAGGGCCATATCAGTGGAGCGTTGAAGATCAGGCCGCTGCTGCTGATCGGCACACTGTCCTACTCGATCTACATGGTGCATGCCTTGGTGCGAGCCTTGGGCCGAGCACTTGCCATCATTCTTCAAAAGACGACCGGCATGTCGTTCTTCGTCGACTATCCTGTCGCGGTGAATGACGAAGTCCCGCATCTATTGTCGATCGAGCGATCCCTTTGGTTGGGCGATCTTCTTCATATATCCATGCTTTTCGCGACCATTGCCCTGGCTATGCTGACTTATCGCTATGTGGAGGAGCCGGGCCGACTTTGGAGCAGAAGCTATGCCAGCCAGCGCCGATTGCAACAGTCCGCTGCAGAAGCGTAAATACTTGCTGGTTGTTGATTACCTCTCAGGGCTGCCCCATGTTTGAGCCTTCCCTTGCATGTTTTCAGCAAGGGCTCCGGGTGATCGAGATGGCGCTGCCCAGCGTGAAGCGAGATTGTGGAGTGGGTCAGGCGCGAGTAGCGGGTCGACCACTGATCTTCTGAGGCCGTCCTGTTGATGGCGGATATGATGCGACCGATAGAGCGCTTCGATGAGTCCGCAAGTCATCTGGCTTGCCGCTTAGATCGATCGCCGGATGGCGCCCGGCTAATTTCTCGGTTAGATCAACATGTTGAGCCTAGCGGGGAGGACTGACCTCGTTTCGGATGTGATGAAACATCGGCATCACACCATCGAAACTCGCTTTGGTAGCAGTACAGACGACCGTCGTCCGGCCCCTGGGAGTTTCAAGCACAGACATCATCAACCGTACGTTTTCGTGATCAGGACCGACTTTAGGGATGCCCGTGAACTCTACCCCAGTGATGCCATCGATATGGAAGGCATTCGCAGTCTCCAGCGTTATGTTGGCCGACAGCGTTCTGCGGGTCCTGCAGGTTCCATTCTTCCCCCATGGTCATCTCATTAATCTGATCCTGAGTGAACTCGGTATTCTGCGGGGCGGCACGAAACGTCACGCCGCAGAGGTACCTTGAGGTTCCCACGTGAGGCGGCTGACCGGACGCAGGGTCGATCCCGAAAAAGACATCATATGCCGGGTCCTTTGTGGGATCGCGCTTAACCACGAAATCGCTGCCAAGGCTGATCTTCAGCCCTGTAGCCGGGTCTTCGACCCCGTACGCAGGGAACGACACGCAGATCGCGGCAACAAATGGCGACAGCAGCAACAGATTGACCCGGGCCCAGATAGAGCGTTTCCATGACGCTTCAAAAACCATGCACTGGCCTCTATAACCTATGCACTGAGAGTTATGGCGAGGAAGTTGGGAGTCAACTAATCGTCAAAGCGATGGTCTTTGCATGCGCCCGCTCACCAGAACCATCGCGTTGCAAGGTGGCGTTCCTGGTCTGCATGTTGAGTTCATCAATCCCGGTCAGGATTTCCGTGCAATGTCCAGGCCTGTTGATTTTCCAGGTCACGCGCACGTATCTCATGGATCATCCCCGCGTAGTGGGTATCTAAAGCTCTTGGTGGGATCAGAACCGGTAATCCGGAGCTTCAGGCACCAACAAACCCACTACGCGTTCAAGATATTACGCTCTGGATGAGGCCACTCGAACTGGCTGTCCCAAACGACAGAATAAATGGGTGGTATCCGCAGGATTTGGGGTCGCCTGTGGGTCTCCTCCGAGCGCTCTTGGATGCCAGCTCAGGCCTCGAGCGGCCTTGCCCTGATGGTATCTTTCTCTTCAAGAAGTGGAGCAGTCGCCGACATCTCCCTATCCACGCCGGGACCTCGTCAGTCTGCGCACGCTTCCGGTTGACCTGGCGATCAATGGAGGCAAGCCTCTCGGCTTGTTTTGGGACACTCGATAAGCGCCTCGACGCGCGCCGAACGTCATCCGGCAAAACTAAATTTTTTTTAAGAAAACATGCGTGGCGCTTTGATCTCGGTCGATGTATTTTTAGTTAGCTGGAGTCAAAATCTTCGGCAAGTCCCAAGCCCTTCTCGAGAACGCTGAGCCCCTCGTAAACGCAGCTCCCCGTGCCTCGCTGATCACCTCCTTTTGATCTCTTTGGATAACTACGTGTCTATAGTCAGCGAAAGCCGGGCTTTCATTAGCATCGGCGTATCTTGCCAAACCGCTCAACAGTTGCAGCGACATGCGGAGTTTCTTTCCTTGCTCGTAGATGATGAGCTGCGCGCACGGTCCGGATTCTTCAATTGGGTATTTGTCAGCGCATCAGATATCGCAAGAGTTGCGGACCGCCTGGTCGCTGCGCCGATCACCCCCAAATCCCTGTACGTCCCCACCCACGCTCGCGAAGCTCTGCGTTTGGAGGATTTCAAAGTCTGGTTCTGGCACGAGAAATTCAGCGATGAGGTAAACCAGGACGACGTCCAGAGAATTGCGACGAAATATGAGCGTCTTCGCAACAATTTCCTGAAAATGCTTGAAAAGCCAGTCCGCTATATCGTCCTCAGCAATACGCAAAACAATTTGGAGAACTTCTATCCCTACAAGAATCAGGGAATGAGTATCTCTCTTAATGCTGACATCGTCTCCGAGATTGCCGACGCGCCGTGGGCAACCAACCAATATGGCAGCGCCCAAATGATAGCGCTGAGTTATCCCCGCCGATGGACGGGCAAACCGCATAGGTCAGTTTCGTACTTGCAAGAAGACGATACCGAATGGGAAGGTAGCGTGACATCCTGGGACCAGGCGTTACCGCAACATCTGATCTCCGACCTCACGCCAGGAAAATGCAAACCCAACAACACTTGCGATCGTGGCAACGGCCTTCACATCAAGCCTTAGCGACTAAGATAAGCTTGAGAATAACTGGAGGCCACGCGGCGGGGCCGAGCCTTGCCTGTTTGAGCCGCCCGTTGGCTGTCAATCGGTACGGGGGATAGCGGTAAGCCTGCACCAGCACGATCGCTGCAGAAGCACAAGAACTTGGCTGGCGCTTAAGCGAGCGTCTTTGCAGACGTTATCATGTTATCTCACGATGCCTGTTTACAGCTGAAATCGAAAGCCAGCTCAACGAACGGCAGATGTTCCAGACGATCGCAAGCCATGCAATTATGATTGCTGCAACCAAAAAGAGTGCACCCCTCAAATTCCCTAAGGGCTCGTTGAAACCCGCGACAATGTCGACCGTATCGGAGGATCTTACTCTTGCCACAGCCGATGCCATTCTGGCTATTAAGCGACCAAGCAAACTAGATCTCTTAAAGTATCTCCGCGTCGCTACTACGGCATCAAGCAAAAGACTGACCGTGATGTCAGCAAGCCGTATCTCACTATGAGTGACCATGCGTATCGCCGATAGCCTCGCTCAGATCAGCGCTCATTGTCCGGTTCGGATGATTTTACAAAGGCGAGGATTTTTGCCCGCAACCGCTTGTCTTCGATCCCCGATAAGGCTGTTCGCGAACGGCTCTGTGATGCCGCGCAAGTCGAAACCTAGCGGGCGTCTCCCTTGAAGAAGAGATGTCGTCCGACGTACTTTCAAAGAAAAACATGGCCGGGACACCGAGGATTTCTGAAATACGCAGAAGACGGCTGGCGCTGATTTTCTCAAAGCCGCACTCGACCTTCCCTAGCTGGCGGGGGCTTATACAAAGCCTCTCGGCCAATTCAGCCTGCGAAATTGACAACTCTTCTCGGCGTAGTCGGATACGCGATCCAACTTCAACATCGATTGCATCGGGTCTTTTGTCCATGAGGAAGCCGCCAGGAGAGAGATTGCGTTCATGCTTGCAGGATTCTCTCGACGCCACAATCCTTTAGCAAGACATCGATGTGGCGCACATTTGAAAAGTCGCTGCGTAGCAAAGAGCGTTACACTCCATTTGAAAACTATCCTAACGGGGCCAATCTGAACAGCCATTGATCTTGC
>ERZ781398.4058-NODE-4058-length-10991-cov-4.346562_pt1 | contig 10991 bp, 7 predicted proteins | sample MGYA00433077_ERZ781398 | MGnify/ENA primary metagenome ERZ781398 (study PRJEB29847, sample SAMN06458254) | wastewater metagenome | isolation source: Wastewater bioreactor | place: South Africa: Cape Town | study: EMG produced TPA metagenomics assembly of the... | reverse complement strand
ACATTAGTTTTCGGTATTATACGTATTGTTAATACAGCACTGAGTCGAGTTCTAACAACAACTCAAGCACCTGTTGTTCTTGTAAATCGAGATGAATCAGTCGATATTATTCCGACAACAGGAGCAAATGCTGCTCAATCTCAATCGGATAAATATGCATTGGCTGAAGATGTAACAAAGTTAATCATCGAATTAGTTTTTACACTTTTTGCTATCCTAGCCACGTTTGCTTTGTTTCGTTATGTCAAAGCGAAATACGCAGCTGTACCGACACGTGAATAAACAAAGAAGAAAAAAACGTCTTTTTTTTCCTATTATTTTCTGGTTTATGGGTTTTATAATTATTTAGACTTGCTCTTTTTTTCACTCTGTTCGTTTTTTTATTGACAACCAGACGAATAATCTCGTAAATAAAATATTCAATTATTTCATATCGGCATTGGTCACTTGTATTTGTAGATCTTTAGCAGAATTTTGAATAACCAAATCGAATCTCTCGTTCGTATGAATATGTTTGATTTGATTGAGACGTTGAGTTTTATTGGCTAAGAATTTTGCTAGATCTTTATGTTTAAATTGATTGGACACGCAATTTGACCAGAGTGGAATTGTTGGTATATAATCTTTGAGCAATAGATGCAACCATTTCCAATTGCCTTTTATCTTTTTCAATATCGTTCGATCAGAATTCGATAGAGTTTCCCATGACGAGATTAACATTGTTTTTGATTGATTTTTCTCATTAAAAATCTCGCGTAGATCAGTTTCATACGGTGATACGTAACGATTGTTTTCGTTTGTAATCATCTGCAAACGAGATTCAACTATTTTCTTTTTATTCAAATAAAATTTTACATTTTTTGTATAGAAATGATCATTTTGAAAATCGGAAAGATCGATAATATCTTCAGTTAACTCGTCATCGACATCATCACCCTCATCATCAATTGATGGTTCATAACTTTCATTCGTATTCGAATGATTATTATAAATTAAATCAACTAAATGCTTGAGATCGGATTCATTTTCGATTTCAGCTACTTTCGCACATAATTGTTCGTACGAACTTAACGAAACATAATTCGTACCCCAATTAAGAAAGATTTCGCAGATTAACGACCAATTTTGTCGAATATCAGGCCATGTTGATGTATAGATGAGCAATAAACTTGACCATAGAGCTAATTGTCGAAGTTCAGTGGAAACATATTTATTTACAAGTGTTCGAAATTCAACGAGAATTAACGATGAACTAACATGAAGAATATATTGGCAATTGTTCTGTTCGTAGGAATAAGTTCGAATGATGTACTAGAAAAATACGATATGTTTGTTTGTTTTTTTTCGAAGGAGGAGGAGGAGGAGAGTGAATGCAAACTTCTTTGAATGTTTCGTGATTGAAAAACTGAAGTAATGAATTGTTCAATGGAGTTTCACGATGATCATCGATGAGAATAATCGACGGTTGAGAAAATGAATAAGTTTTCGATTGAGATTTGTACAAATATTCATAATCAAAACGAAAACGTTCGAGCCATGACTTGAGAACATAATTTTCTTGTTGAAAATCATCGAATTTGTCTGTGCAAACCACAGTTATTGGAATCATTGATGTATCACCAATATTGCTTAACATGAATTCACAATACACAAGTTTCTTTTCTTCAAACTAAACCCAAGAATAATAAACAGAAAAACATATTTCAATGATTCAAAACTTATGAAATACTTCAATAGGCTCGACAATGGCGTAAGCTACTCTCGGACGATGATTGTTAGTTAAAATCGAGTGATAATATCGAACGGATTTTTCTGTATGAATTGTAACATAAAATGGATTGAGCGAGATTTGTTGAATAGCACCTTGAATGGGACCAGAGGGTTCAATGTCTTGTCGTAGATTTTCCATTAATTGAAGAAGATTTGAACATGATTGAAGAAATGATTTCGTCGATTGATTTGAATCTTCTCGATCGAACAGATTTAAATCTTCGGTTAATGTTTGATTCCATTGTTGAATCACCGAGTTCGCCGGACATTTCAGTCGTTGATTGGATTTATTCAACGAACGGTTCGGTCGACCGACACGTTTCGCATTTCGATGATCGACAAGATTTCCATTCGAAAACCGTGAACACAACAAACCTTGACCCGTTTCTTTTATTGTTACACTACAATTAAACGGACAATCTTGTCCTTGACAATAGAAATACGAACGCAACAAGTAACTATTCGCCGTATCCAACCGACGGCCGTAGTTTTTACTCGATGCACAAATTCCACAATGCGGATTATATTTTTTAACAAACGGCAAAACAATCGACAACCATTCCATGTCTCGACGTCGAATCGGTGGTTTATTTGTTGATATCGATTCGTCGAAATTGGATTTGATTAGTTTACGTTCGCTTTCTTTTTCGTAGAACATTCGTCGCATTTCAGCTAGCCGATGAAGATCTTCGGAATTGATCGCAAATTGATCTCCGAAAACGAAATTAAACAGAGAAATTCTTTTTTTTTTTATAATATCGTCATCTCACATGAAGTCGGTAGAATAACTCTCACAGGTACAGGTAAATTGCTCGCATTCGCTGTTGAAATACTCTCAACTTCCATCTAAAACCTCAGTTTGTTTTTCTTTAGTTTTGATTTATCAATTCAAAATACTTCTTCGTTTTTTTTCTGTAAACTAAACAAATTTATTTCATGTTTAGACATACATTCATATATATATCTATATATATATATCAATATCAAGAGAAACAAAAACAATGACTGCAATACACACAGAAGAAGAAGAAAAAAAGTTAAACGAAACAAATACGTCGATAGAATTGATCTTCATCCTTTGTTGCAAACTATCTACACGTTTATGTATATATATATATAGAAGTAAAACAAAACGAACACACGCACACACACAGAGTTAATAATGTTTTTTGTTTGTTTGTATAATAATAAATGAAGAGAGAGAGAGAGAGAGAGATAAACGGAACAACAAAAGACAAGAAGAAGAAAAGAAAAGAAAAATCAAATTTGCTGTTGAATCATTCGTTTTAAATGAGCGAATTGAACTGAACATGCGTGTAAACTATCACGTGCAAGATCTAATTGCTTTTGTAGTAGGATAGCCGTTGTTTGTAAATGTTGATTGAGAAAATTCATTTCATTATTCATCATTTGTACGATTTTCGAAAGCTAAAATAGATTTAAAACAAAAAACTCAAATACAAGAGATGATTTTGCATGAAGATGATTTACGTCGTCGGATGTTTCTTCGGTTTGTTGTAAAGGCAAAATTGGTTGTTGCGGGAAAATCCCCGAAGCCGCTGTTTTAATGATCGTTTGCGGTGGTTGTTGTTGAAGAACGACCGATTGTGTTTGTTGATTGGCTTTGTTTCGATTTTTCTTCGTTGATTTCGTGTTTGTTGTCGATAGTTTCGAGTTGTCCATTAGATCGAGACGAGATTTTTTATTCGGTGAGAACGGTCCGTTAAGTAGTTGACTGGTTTGTTCGTCGATGGGCCGCGTTCGTTTGTTATTTGTTGAGTTCGGCGGAGATGTAAAATGAGGCATCGAATGATTAAGAAGAATATTTTCCGGCAAAGTCACAGTGAATTGTGGCGATGCGTCTTGTTCGTGTTTGAACAGAAGATTTTCGATTTCGTTATTCGATGTTGGCAGACCGTTCGAAAGCAGATTTCGATTGCCGCTGCTTGTTGTTGTAGTTGTGGTGGTAGTGGTCGAGGATGATGAGGGATTCGTCACTGATTCGGTCATACGACGTTTTTCTAAACGTGCCATGCGAAGTAACGGTTTTCGATCGACGGGCGAGGCGATTCGATGAGTTTTTCGTAAATGATCGCTTAGATTGACCACCCAGGTGTCGCAATTCGGGCAACTGGAAAGAGAAAAACAAAGATTTGGATTCGAATTCGATGAATTAGGGTTTTTTTTTTACCGTAGACGAGTTTCGTAATCATTCGGATGTATTTGTTGACTTGTGTTGTTCGAATCATCGTTCGAGAGTGTTCGCTGTTGCTGACTCGATGATGTCAATTGTGATTGAGATTGCTGTTGTAATGATGATTGATCATCGATTAGATTATTATTATTATTGTTATTATTATTTGGTTGAAAGGTAAATGTCGTTGGCAGCGATGTTGCCAAAGGAACATCGCTCATAAGAGAATTAGTAAAATGAACCATGCTTGTTAAATTAAATTATCCATTGAAAATGAAAGAAAATTCTTATATCTGAATTAGAGAGAAAAAAAACATTATTATTTTTGTCTTTTGTTTTGCTTTTCGAACAACGATTGATTCCGTCAGACTCATTACATCAGATGTAAATCATCACATTTCTTTTTCGAAATGTTCAACATCGAAAAAGACAAATTTTCCATCATTAGAATCTCGTTGTTCGATTGGATTTTTAGTTGTTTGATCTTTCACGACAAATAACAACAGCGCAAAGCTTTTTTTTTCTTCTTCTTTTCTGCCATGAATCTATTTGCCTTCGTTTTGAAGGACGCTCATTTTTTGCTTCGACCCGAAAAAAAAAACTTCGATTTTTTTGATGGAAAAAAATAATTCGAATTTTTTTCTGTTAAACGAAAATTTCGACAAAAAGAATTTATTTTCTACTTTAATAAATTTATAGATGTCACTAGTAATCGAATAAATACTTTAAAAAAATATATATATTGTCTGTATTTGATACAGTGTTGTGCCGTGCATTTAAATTTTTGATTCGGAAATTAACATTTGTTGTTCATAGGGATGAGAAGATTCGTTGTTAAGCATCGGTGATGGTACAACAACATTTTGATTAACAGTACTGCTAATTTCTACGGAGATTTTCAAATCATATTTTAATAAGATACGTTTGGTTTGATTGATAGGCAAACGAGGAAACAATGTTCGTACTGTTTGACCACGATTGCAATGTCTCAAACGGCAAATATATTCTTTGAGAAGTTGTCGAAATTTTTGTACGAAACAAAAATACAACGTACATTCGGATAATGGATCGAATATATCCAAAATTTTCGATATTGCATACAGAATTTCATAGAGTATCATTGTAGTTGAATCTCGAAAAAACGATTCCATCCAAACAACAAGAACGATTTCAACTAGGCCACTTAGTATTGATATGGCGATGTTCATGACAAACATCAATGTAATATTAACATCGTTGTGTCGTCGACGTTTAACATCGACACGTAGACTTTGCTTTTGATGTTTACGTGTGATTAAATTGCGTAGAATTTGAATATTAATAAATGTTAAAATTAAACACGGAATAATACGAAGAACAGGCAAACGATAATATTTATGAAATTTAATTTGATTACTAAGTTCGTATTCACATTTTCTCTCTTGAAAATCATAATCTTGTAAAAACCAGTAAGGTATTGAATAGATTAATGATGTTAGATAAATTGCAAATATAACAAATATTGCTAAACGTTTTGTTGAAATTGTCTTTGCTTTTAACGAATATTTAACAATAATAAAACGATCAATTGAAAGTGCAATTGTTAAATAAATGTTCGTGTAAAGTGTAACCATTAACAACGGTGAATGTGGTAGACAGCCAATTAAACTAAATAAACTTTCATAGAACGGACTCTTTCGATAGTCATTATGAATTAAAAGATTGCCGAGAAAATATTGAAATATATGTAGAATAAGATAGAGTATATTCGAAAATGATAATGCTGTTAGATAGATATTAGTTGTAACTGTACGCATCGATGGCGAGAGAAAAATAAATATAGCGATTATATTACCAAATAAACCGAATATACTTAAAATTAATGTTGCATAAGCAACACTCACGTCGATATAATATTTACTATCGAAAATTTCTGAAGTTTGTGTTGTATTCATTGATTCATTGAACATATTTTTCTCGTTCGATGAAACAAGAAGAAAAAAAAACAAAATATCTGAAACAAAGTTAAGAAAACTATTTTGACCGATTGATCCCAAAAAAAACGAAATGTTTCTATTTGTTGAGATACTTCAAACAGCTGTCACAATTTATCTAATCAAAATTTTCAATTCTGCATTCTCATCATCAGAATCCATCTTTCTCTCGTTTTTTTTGTACTTGACTACATGAGATAAGAAGAACAACATTATTTTTCTTCTCCTATTTAATCATACTGAAATTGTTATGAACATTTTTTTATAATTATAGCACGCAGTAGCCTATCAGTTATCCTTTTTAAATCAATGGTTTAGTTTTTGAGAAAAGAAAAAAAAAAACACGTCTATTTACCAGTTCCTGTCAGACGACTATGTGCACTCATATTACTTCTTCTATCACTAAGTAGTGCGGTACACACACGAGAGAGACTGACTTCGATTTGTAGAAGAAAAATATAATTTTCGTTCGTCTGTAATATAAGTTATTTTGAAAATGATTTCCTTCATTAGACATTAAATTCAAAAAAGAAAAAAAGAAAACGAGAAATATTATATTTTAATTATTTTACGAGTCTGATTTTTTTTTTCGGTTATCATCAATGTCGTCGAATGAAGAAAAGAAAATATTTTTTTTATCTAACAACGAATAAGAAGAGACAAGCAAACTGATCATTAGTTTTATTAATACTCGTACTCGTGATAGTCTGCTTAAGTGTGAAGATTTAAAGTGCGATAATAATAATAAACTCGATGATGGAAATATATATTTCCCTTGAAAATTTTCAAGTGTCATCTAAGCAGAATAGACGAACGAAGAAAAAGCACAATAGTTATTAGAATGTGTGACAGATATATATTACATATATCTTTTTCGAACATATAATTATTATTTGAATATTTATAATGATCTTCTGCATCTATTAATATCGTTGAAATTGAACATTATTGTGAATAATTAAAATGACAAATTTATTTTTTTCTCATCACGTGAAATAAAACATCTGTTGTTTTTCTGTTGATAGCTATTTGATCTGTTTGACTTTTTCTTCGTATAGTACTTGTGCGATCATAGTTTGGTCGTTTTTTTTTTCGAAATTTTATTTACACACATATGCGTACAAGTACATATTGGGAAAGAAGAAGAAGGAGAAGTTCAATAATCACTTTCTTGTCTAGGCCGTGAAAGAAGAAAACGTGTATACAAAAAAAACAGAAGAAAAACGAGAAACAGAAACAGTTCGTTCAATTGAAATAGAAGCCTCGTTCTTTGCAAGCTGTCATCAAACGAGTTTTGAGAATGTCTTCACTTGAATAATCGGGCAATTTCAAATAATGATAACATGTATTCACTGATGGATAGGAATTATCATCGGCTTCGACTTTTCGTGCAACAGATAGACGTGGCCGAAGATTAGCTAAACCGCCCGGTGGTAATGACGAACAGCCAGTTATGAATTGAACAACAGATTTACGTTCGACACCATCTAATGCTAACATAACATTTAAAAATTTACTAAAACCAACACTTTCACGTGTGAAACCATGGCTAGGTTCGATGTATGTTAGTAAATCATCTAATGTCCATGTTGGCCATTGATTACCACAGAGAACTAATTGTAATTCCGATGGATTGAAACATCGGAGATGTTCGAGTGAAAATACTTTATTGAAACCATGACGAAATGCGTCCATTTGACGACGAATACCATCACGAAAGATAAAGTCTAATGATAATTGAACATATTGATCGAGATTATCGATTGTAACATCGATATGTGAACCATTGGGAAGTAAATCAATTGATTGATAACCATACGTATTCGATGGTGGCGAGTAAACAAAAGTTAAACTAAATTTAAAAGAGAAGAAATGTTGTTCAGAACAAAGGAAAAAAAACAAAGATTACAAACCAGAGATGTTCGATATCGATTGGTTCGTGAGCATCGTTTTCAATTTTTAATTGTTGACATTCGATTTGTTTTTGTTGATTTGTTTTTGTAGTATCAGCACGTATACTATTTCGTTTTTCGATTAATTGTAAAAGACTTCGAAAGAATCGTCCACGTGATGGTTCAATAAGAATCAAATCATTAATATCCAATATGCCATCATACCAAATCTCATTATTCATCGATTTCGTACATAATAATTTCAAAAATGATATCGATAATGGCATATCAATAAGATATTTGTCTAGCAGACATTTACCAAAGAAAATGCCAATCATTGAAAAATAATTACAAATCTCCTCGAGTCTCGAATGATCCTGCGGGTAAGGAACAGGAAAGAGACCTTCTAACTTTCTAACATAATCCGTTTGATGATGATCGAGATCGTCATGATTCCACCAGAGACCTAATTGATATTTTTGTAGTTCTTGTGCGACTAACGCATAGAATTCGAGTGTTGGTCCATCGCCAGTACCTTCTTCATTGAGAAATTGTATTTCTAATTTTGATTTTGATGCTGCATGAAAATGAAAGAGATTCATCGCATCATGAAGTATATTCTCTCGATCGATGGGTCCAGCACGATCGATTTTCAATCGACCAAATCGAAATTCATGAAGAGAATTTTCATTTAGAACTCTCGTTCGACTTTGATTGCCATTTCGAACTGTTCGAATGAGTTCTTCGCGACGTTCTTGAAGCCAAACAATCGAACGTGATGTACCGAAACTGGTCGTTCGAAAATATAATTGTCGAGTTTCGAATGGATAGAGAAATTGAAACGATTGAGTTAACCATGATGTCCATGATGGTAAACTTGACGACGCAATAAGAATTGAATCTTGTATTTGTTGAAGAAGTTTATTATTGAGTTTTTTCGAATAGAAATAACTATCGATTGAGATATTATGTTCATCGGCATGAGGATGAGTTTGAATATAATCTGTTGAAAGTTTGTATAATTGACTGAGCAGTTCGAGAATATCTTCTATTGAACAGATTTCATTCGAAGAAGATTCACAAATCGGTAGGTTGATTTCAGTTGAAACTTGTTCGTTGGTATTCTCAGTGTAAATAATTGTGTATGTTGGCTCGAAGATTTTCTTAATACGTTCACAGCGTTGTGATGATGGATACGGATTGATTAATTGCTGAACGTAATTGAATATTGTCGCATCAGGATCGGTCATTTCGATCTCGATTTTTTTCAAGCCAGGCAAATTTGGTGTTGGTCCACAAATGAAAAGACTCATATTAGCAGCGGCCAATGCATCGACATTTGTCATTCGTTTTGTTGAAGATTCTTCTTTTGGCGTCATACTCGTTGGTACAGGTATGTCTTGCGTTGCATTGATATTCGTTCGACCTGGCCGACCATCGAACGCCGGAAGTAGAACGGAAAATTGTCGTTTTAATACGAAATCATCGTCCCAATTTCGTTGTGTCACTTCCTGTTGTCGACCGTGAAGATGTTCTTGCAATTCTTCGTTATATTCTTCTTCTTCTTCGTCGGGTTGTTCTTCCTCTTCGTCTTCATCGTCCTCGTCTTCATCTTCATCTTCTTCGACCGGTGCTTGAATTTGTTCATTCGTTGATTTCAAACGTTTCAATTGAATATGTTCTTCATCATCATCGTCATCGTCATCATCATCGTCATCGTCATCACTCATCGAACAATCATTCGTTGGTTTCGTTTGCTCAGTCGTTTGATTTTCATCGTCAATAATCGGAATATTCGCCAGATTGATTGTTGTCGGAGTTGTTAATGTTAAATTCGGTGAACTTTGTGCTGCTGTGAGAATATTTATCGATGTAAGATTGCCTGATGATAGATTGGGCACACTCGCATTCATATCGTTTTCAATTAGAATACGTTGCTCGGATGAGTCAGTTGTACTATTTTTCTTGTTATTTTCTTCTGTAGCTGGACAAAGTGATTCAGCCGATTGTTGTAATTGTGTACTTAAAATCGTACTTTCATCATTGAATTCTCCCAGCTCAAGCCAACTATCTGAATCAGTTAGATCGGTTCTCGTTGGCGTAACAAAATCATCGGTTGAAATTGTTGTTTCACCTTGTGTTTGTGTAACAAGTGTATCATATTGTCGAGCTATTTGATCGCAATAACCTTGCATTAATTGAACAACTTGATCCGATGTACGTGCGAGATTATCTGCACTCGATGCTTGTTCACTTGTCGACACGGAAAATGTCGATTGACCATTGCTTATATCCGGTGTTGATACACTTTTACGTTGAGAAATTAAATTAAGTAGATTGGCATTATCATTTAAATTTGTGTCGCCAGTTAAACGTGTGAGTGTTTCTTCGATGACGACACGTAAACGTTCGGGATCGTCGGATTCCAGTGCAGTTGAGAAATCTGTTGGAATCGACGAAAGATCCAAAAGAATTCGATCGATCGTTGTCTGTCCCGATGATGTCAATGTCGGATCCATGCTGACCAACCGTCGAATAATATGCGATTGCATTTTATTCGTTCGTGAACTTGTCGATGAAGTCGAATGCGATTGACTATAGGACGGTTTCGAACGTGTTCGAGCTAATTCAGTTTTCGAACGAATATCAATGGCTGAAAGAACTTGACCGTAGATTTCCATGCCCGATATTAACATTGGATGTCGAGCACATTTTTGATAGATTCGAATGTAACGATAACCTGTAGAATTATCCGAAAGATTTTTAATTGACCAAGTTGCAGTCGGTGAAGGATTTGTTTCATTGACTATCGTTGTGTCACATGATGAAAAATGAATTGTATCTTTGGAAAATTGAAATAGAATTGTTTTCGTCCAATTTGTATTACCACCTGTTGTATATCGTAATGAAATATGTGTTGGATAAATCATAAGACCAAGATCGAGAATAATCCAATTGTATCCATGCGTTGTTTCATCATTATCATCGTTCGATAATGTATGAGAAACGATATCAGCTAATTGTTGCGATGAACAATTCGTATCCGAACAATTGATTGAAACAAGACCTGTTGTAATTGGATTTGTATAATCGGAACTTGTCTTTCCGTTCGTACCAATCCAATATAAAATACCGTTCTCATCGAAATCATTCGTATATGTA
>ERZ781398.4056-NODE-4056-length-10998-cov-3.260989_pt1 | contig 10998 bp, 8 predicted proteins | sample MGYA00433077_ERZ781398 | MGnify/ENA primary metagenome ERZ781398 (study PRJEB29847, sample SAMN06458254) | wastewater metagenome | isolation source: Wastewater bioreactor | place: South Africa: Cape Town | study: EMG produced TPA metagenomics assembly of the... | reverse complement strand
AGCCACGAGTCCATCGACGAGCGCACGCACGCCGATGCGGCGAACCCGGCGAGATCGTCGTCGTCGAGCTGCGCGGAGCCGGCCGCAGCGAGGTCGGTGCGTGCGCCGTCGACGGGCTGTGCCGTGACCGCCGAAGGGCCGGCGCCGTCGGTGACGTTCTGCGGCGAGAGCGTCGCGATGTCGATCGGGGCAGCAGCCGCGCTCGCGGTGACGTTCTGCGCCGCGGCATCCGTCAGCAGCGATGCCTGCGTCGAGTCGCGTCCGCTCGCGAGCAGCGGCCCGGTGCAGGTGGCGACGGATGCCGTGGCGGGCGGCTGCGCCGACAGCGAGACGGGCTCACGGGTGATGCCCGGGGCGTCGACCGTGACGAACAGGACGGCGGCGGCTACCAACGCGGCCGCGACGACGACGCCGACCGCGACACTGGCTGTGCGGGCCGCAGACATGGCGCTCATGCGGATCCTCCCTCGGCCGGCGGCCCGGCGGCGGCAGGCGATGCGTCGGCACGCGGCTCGGCGTCGGCACGCGGCTCGGCGGCAGCCGGCGCGGCAGCGGCCGGCACAGCCCCCGTCGCGGTGGCCGGCACCCGCCGCGACGCGGCGCGGCGCGGCCGCGCGAGCCCCACGACGCGCGGGCGGCGGCGCGCCTGCGCGAGCGAGAGCCGCGTCGGCAGCGCCAGCAGGAGCGCGGCGAGGATGATCGCGCCCAGCAGCAGCGCGACGCGCCAGATCTCCCCCGCCGGCGTCGCTGGCCGGTCGGTGACCTCAGACGTCACGCGCCACAGCTTGCCGCGCGCGGTCTCCCCGACGATCTCGAGGTCGGCGCGCTGGTCGAGCGTGCTCTCTGCTTCGCTGCGGATGCCGTCTGCGGCATCCGTTCCCGGCGCGCTGTCGTCGAGCAGGATGAAGGCGATGCCGTGCGCCGCGAGCTCCTCGATGACGGGGCCATCGGGGTCGGTGATCAGCTGTGCGGCGTACTGCGCGGTGAGCTCGTCACCGGCATCCGGTGCCGTGCGCGCCGACCGCAGCGTCGTCTGCCCACCCAGTGACGCCGTCTCGCCCCAGACGACGTCGGTGATGACGGCGCCGTCGCCGGTCGGCGTGAGGATGAACGTCGCCGTCGACAGGCCGTCGCGCCCCTCGGCTTCGACGTAGGCCGGCAGGGTGCTGCTGGATGCCTCGGTGATGTCGGCGGCGCCGCGCAGCGGCGCGGTCAACGCGGGAACGGCACTCGCCGCGAGGGTCAGCATGACGAGCGCCGCGAGGTTCGGGCGCAGGTGCACGCGGTCGGGCAGGGCGTCGAGCGCGAGCGCGGCGGCGCAGACCGCGGCGAGCCAGTAGAGGCTGATCGCGGCTCCCGGCCACAGCGCGACAGGCGTCGCACCGTCGGATGCCACGGTGATCCCGAGCGCGCCGATCGCGGTCGCGAGCCCGGCGAGCCCGGCGATCGCGAGCACGGCGGCGGGCACGATGCGTCCGATGATGGGTGCGGCGATCGCGAGGACCAGCAGCGGCGCGACCAGCACGGGCGTCCAGACGGCGATCTCGGTGCCCGACAGTGCCGCCCAGCCGTCCGCCTGCGGGAATCCGAGAGCGAGCAGCAGTCGGCGGCCGGCATCGAGTGGGCCGGAATCGGCGAGCGGCACCCCGGGGTCGGCCAGCAGCGCCCACGCTTCGCCCGCACGCAGCCGCTGCCAGACCAGCGGCGCGAACACGACGGCCGTCGGGATCACGAGCCAGATGACGCGCGCGAGTCCCGCGCCGCGCCCGACGGTGGCCGTCAGCAGCAGCGCGATGACCCACAGCAGCACGAGTGCCGGCGCGATCGAGGGCGCGCACGCGACGACGGCGACCGCGACGATGGATGCCACACCGGCCGCCCTCCACGAGCGGTGCGCGACGGCAGCCGTCCACAGCAGCCAGGGCAGCAGCAGGTGCAGGATGACGACCGTCGGGCGCCCCGTGACGAGCGCGTCGAGCAGAGTGGGGGCGAGCGCCCACGCGACGGCGGCGACAGCGCGGACGATCGCGCGGTCACTGAACCGGGTCGCGGCGAACCAGCCGCCGAGGGCGGCCAGCGGCAGGGCGAGCACCCACAGCACGACGATCGCCTTCGACGGTGCGGACGGCGACAGCGAACCGATGACCGCGACGACGGCACTGAACGGGTCGGCAGCCCCGCTCGTGGCCCAGCCGAGCGGGCGCAGGCCGAACGCGGCATCCTCCCACAGCGCGCCGACGGTCGCCCGCAGCGGGGCGAGCGCGCCACCGCCGAGCACCGGCCAGGCCAGCAGCGACAGGAACGCGACGACCGAGACCACGAGTGCGGCCAGCACGATCCATGCGCCGCCGCCGCTGAAGAAGTGCAGTTCGCCGCGGCCGGAGCCCGCCGGGATCTCGTCGTCGAGGCGGTGCCGCAGTTCGGTCGAGCTGACCCGCAGCGGGGCAAGCCGCGCCCACGAGACGACGCGACCGGTGCGGATGCCTCGGCGCGCGCGCGCGACGCCGCCGAGTCGGAACATCGCGGTCAGCGCCGCGCCCCATTCGGGCAGGATGCGCGACGGCCGCTTGCCGAGAAGCGCACCGAGCGAGCGCAGCAGCGCGAGTGGTAGAAGTGTCAGCCAGTGCAGCGGGACGGCCACGGCGGGGGCGTAGACGAGACGGCGGTGCAGTTGGGCCGTGCGCTGCGCATACGCGGCGCGCAGCGGCGAGGGGTTCGAACCTGCGATCGCGACGAGCGCCGTCGGCGCCAGCACGATGCGCCCACCGCGCAGGCGCGCACGGATGCCGAAGTCGAGGCCTTCATCGGCGCCCGCGAGGGCCGCGTCGATGCCGGCGAGCTGTTGCCACGCGTCGGCACGCACGAGCACGCCGCGGATGTCGGTGCCGAGGACATCCTCGCTGCCGTCGTACTGACCCTGGTCGTGCTCGCCGTCGGCGAGGCCGACCGTCCGACCGAACCGTGTCATCGACACGCCGAGCGACACGATGCGGTCCTTCTCGTCGGCGCGGACGAGCTTGGGCGCCGCGAACGCGACCGACGGCGCGGTCTCGAGCGCGCCGGCGAGCCGCGCGAGGGCGTCGGGCTCGGGCGTCGCGTCGTGGGTCAGCAGCCAGATGGCGTCACCCTCGAGGCGGTGCGAACCGAGTGCGACGGCCTGAGCGAAGCTCGTGCGCCGGTCGGCGGTGATGACGCCTTCGGCGTGGGATGCCGCGGCGACCGCACGCACGGATTCGTCGGCGTCGCACAGCACGATCGTCAGCGCGTCGACGGGGCGCGACTGTGCACGGAGCGCAGTGAGCGTCCGTTGCAGATGGATGTCTGCGGCTACGCGCCCCTCGGGGCGGACGACCAGCAGCGCATGGACTCGGGCGGGCATGACCTGGTCAGCCTATGCGGCCCCACCGGATCATCCCGCCCGCCACGCCTGATCGCCGTGGTTTGGTCCGTGAGGTTCGGCGCGCGATCGCGCCGATGCCGCCGCTCAGGCGCGGCGCTTGAGCTTGCGGCGCTCGCGCTCGCTGAGACCGCCCCAGATGCCGAAGCGCTCGTCGTTCTGCAACGCGTACTCGAGGCATTCGCCGCGCACGTCGCACGTCGTGCAGATGCGCTTCGCGTCGCGCGTCGAGCCGCCCTTCTCAGGGAAGAACGCCTCCGGATCGGTCTGTGCGCACAGCGCGTCGGCCTGCCAGGCCAGAGTGCTGTCGGCTTCTGCCGGTTCTTGGCGTCGCACACCGGGGACGCCCAGGTCCACCGGATCGACGAACCAGTTCTCAGGAACCCCGGAACGGTAACCCGTCATAGCGCTCTCCCCCGTCGATTCCCGTCACGCTCGTCCGCGTGTTGGAATAATTACACCGCTGTCATTCGCTGGGGTCAAGTCGCAGATGTTAAACCCTCAAGGCGTGATTGAACCTTCACCCGCGCCACGCCCGGCGTGTCGCGGGTGCGGCTCACGCCTCGCCGCGCTGGGCGACGAACGCCTCGCCGACGCCGGAGAGGACGACCTCGTCGCTGCCGCCGCCGACGTAGACGGCGCGGCCGGGGGCCAGCGTCACGGCATCCGTGCCGTCGGATGCCGTGACCTCGCCGGCGGTCGCCAGCACGATCGCCGGGCCCCGCAGGGCGACGGGCACGGGGGCGCCGGCCGCCGTCACGCGCGTGAGCGCGAAGTCGGGGACGGCGACGGCGTACTCGACGACGCCCGGCGCGACCTCGCGAGGGATGACGAGCGGTGCCGGCCCGGCGGTCGCATCGAGCACGGCGAGCAGTTCGGGCACGTCGACGTGCTTGGGTGTGAGGCCGCCGCGCAGCACGTTGTCGCTGGCCGCCATCAGCTCGACGCCGAGGCCGGACTGGTAGGCGTGCAGCACGCCGGCGGGGGCGAACAGCGCGTCGCCGGGGCGAAGCGTCACGAGGTTCATGAGGAGGGCGACGTAGAGGCCGCGGTCGCCGGGGAAGTCGGATGCCGCGGCGCGCAGCGCCGTGATCTCGGGCGCGAACTCCGCGTCATCCGACGCACCGAGCGCCGCCGTCAGCTCGGCCACGTCGGCGTCGGTGGCCTGCGACAGGGCCCACTCGAGCGCTGCGCGCAGGCCGTGCTCTTCGTCGGCATCCGCCAGCAGTCCGTCCAGGTGCGCGATCGCGGGGCCGCCCGCGAGCCGCGCCAGCAGACGTCGGGTCGCGGCGACCGGGCGCAGTCCGACGAGCGCACGGAAGGGGTCGCTCAACGCGACGATGATCTCCGGCTTGTGGTTGTCGTCGCGGTAGAGGCGGTCGCCGGCGTCGCGCGGCAGACCGGACTGCTCTTCGCGTGCGAAGCCCGCGACGGCCTGTGCCTTGGTCGGGTGGGCCTGGATCGACAGCGACGACCCGGCGGCGAGGAGCTTCATGAGGAACGGGAGGGCGGGCTCGGCGGCGCTTGTCAGCGCGGCATCCAGCGTCGTCTCGGTGCCCACGACCCGCGACGGGCTGCCCGGGTGGTCGCCGTACCAGATCTCCGCTTCCGGAGCACCGGTGGGCGTGCGGCCCTCGAGGCCTGCGATGAGGTCGACGGAGCCCCAGGAGTAGTCCCGCGGCGTGTTGGTGATCGCGATCAGCATGCCCTCAGCTTATGGCTCGCCCGCGATAGCCTGATGTGACCATGGCCGTCCAAACCCAGCACCCCGTCTCGGCGCCGCCCACCGCGCCGATCCGGGAGAAGACGGGTCATCTGCTGCTGCGCGGATGGTGCATCTTCGTGATCGCCGCCGCCCTCGCAGGCACGTCCTGGCTGATGGCGTTCGGGACGATCGGCGCGGGGATCGCGGCGTTCGGCTCAGCCATCGTCTCGATCGTGCTGTGGATCGTGCTGCGCCCCGAAGTGCAGTGGCCGCGCCTCCCCTGGTTCGCGGCGCTGTACGTCGCGTGGGCGGTGGCATCCCTCACCTGGACGGCGTATCCCTCCGCGACGCTGCTGACGCTCGGGCTGCTGCTCGCGACGACGGTGCAGGCGATGTTCGTCGGATCCGTGCTCACCTGGCGTGAGCTCGTGCGGGCGATCGCGTCGGCGCTGAAGTGGATCCTCGCGCTGTCGATCGTCTTCGAGCTGTGGGTGTCACTGGTGTGGGGCGGGCCGGTGCTGCCCGAGTTCGTGCGGCCCGACGGGCCGGTCGACGACCCGATCGTGTACTGGTCGCGCGACAACCTCTTCGAGGGCGGGCGCATCCAAGGCCTGTTCGGCAATGCCAACCTGCTGGCCGTCGTGGCGTTGCTGGGCATGATCATCTTCGCCGTGCGGTGGGCATCGCACGCGCCGCGGCGCCCGCTGCTGGTCGGCTGGTTCGCGCTGGCCGCGGTCCTGTTCGTGCGCGCAGGGTCGGCGACGGCGTGGCTGACCGCCGGCACTGTCGTGGTCGTGCTCGTCACGGTGCTGCTGATGCGCACCTCGACACGCGCCGGCGGCCGCACGCGCTACTACATCGCCTACGCCGTCGTCGGCCCCGGCGGGCTGACGGCGCTGTGGCTCACGCGCGACTCGATCTTCACGCTGCTCGGCCGCTCGTCGGATCTGACCGGCCGCGAGGGCATCTGGGCGGATGTGTGGGCCAAGGCGATCGAGCCTCCCGTGATCGGCTGGGGGTTCTCGACCCCGTGGGTGCCGACCGACGCCTTCTTCGACGGCTGGATCACCGACCACGGTCAGACCGTCATGCAGGCGCACAACATGTGGCTCGACGTGTTCTTCCAGCTCGGCGCGATCGGGCTCGTGCTCATCGTGCTCACCGTCGCGGCGTTCGTGTGGCGCTCGTGGTTCTTCGCGGTCGACCGCCCCCGCTGGGACCTCGTCGCCGACCGCCCGTACTCGCCGCTGACGCTCGTGCCGACGCTCGTCGGCGCCGTCGTGCTCGTGCAGGGCCTCGCCGAGACGGGACCGCTCGTGGGCTGGGGCTGGATGTTCATCGTGATGCTCGCGTTCAAGATCAAGCAGGCGCCACTGATCGGTCGCGGGCCCTCGGAACAGCGGCTCGTCGGCGAGCAGGGCGAGACGCCACGGGATGGACGATGACCCCTGCAGCACCGATGACGACGGAGCGCCGATGACAGCGGAGCGCCGATGACGACGGATGCCCGCAGCGCCGGCGCCCGCGCTCTGTCGCGCCTGCTGGGCTCGGCGGATTTCGCGCGGGCGCTCACGCTCGCGATCCTCGCGACGCTCGTCGGCTCGCACCTGATCGAGGCCGTCTCGGGCACCGTCACGCTGCGCACGATCATCGTGGGGCTGTGCGTGCTCTCGGCGGGCGTGCTCGTGGTGCGCCGTGAGGAGATCTCGCTGCTGCGGCTCGTGCCCACGACGCTGCTGATGGTGCTCGCGTGGGCGTTCGCGAGCGTGTTCTGGAGCACCGATCCGGCGTCGAGCTTCTGGCGCTGGGTCGCGATGGCTGGCGTCGCGTTCCTGGCCGTCACGATCGGGCACGTCCGCGACACGCTGCAGACGGTGCGCGCGCTCGGTGACGTGCTGCGGGTCGCGTTGACACTGTCGCTCGTGCTCGAGATCCTCAGCGGGATCATCTTCGACCGCGGCATCCGTTTTCTGGGCATCCAGGGCAACATCGCCTCGCTCGGGCCGGTGCAGGGCATCTTCGGCACGCGCAACATGCTGGGCTTCATCGCGGTCATCGCCCTCATCACGTTCGCGGTCGAGATGCGCGCCCGCTCGGTGCGCCCGGGGCTCTCGGTGTACTCGCTGTCGCTCGCGACAGGGCTGGGGTTGCTGTCGGCGTCGCCGACGGTGCTGATCCTCGCGGTCGCCGTCGGGTCGGCGACGGCGGCGCTGTGGCTCGTGCGATCGGTGCGCCGCAGCGGCGCCCCACGGTGCAGTGGACGCTGGCGGGCGTCGTCGCCGCCGCATCCATCACCCTCTATCTGCTGCGCACGCGCATCATCGATCTGCTGGGCGCGACCGATGACCTCGCGATGCGCAATCAGCTGTGGTCGCTGACGCGCTTCTACGTGGGGCGTCGGCCCGTGCAGGGCTGGGGATGGTTCGGCGCGTGGGATGTCGACGAGCAGCCGTTCGCGGCGCTGAACCAGCTGCTCGGCGAGCACCACACGACCGCCCTGAACGCGTACGTCGATGCGCTGCTGCAGCTGGGGTGGGCGGGGCTGCTGCTGATCTGCGCGCTGGGCGCCGTCGCGCTCGTGCGGTCGTGGGTCGACGCGAGCCAGCGACGATCGGTCGTGTACGCCTGGACGCCGCTGACGCTCGTCGCGCTCGCGGTGACAAGCGTGTTCGAGTCGTTCACGCTGTACGGCGTGGGGTGGATGCTGCTCGTCCTGTGCGCCGTGCGGGCCGGGCAATCACGCGGTTGGCGCGAGCGGCTGGGCACCGCGGCTCCCACCGGCACGATTCCCACACTGCCCGCGGGGTAGAATCACCTGGTCATGACGATCCCCACTTCACGCCCCGACGAGGCGACCGCCGAACGGTTCGAACCGGCGAGTGCGACGATCGCGATCGTCACGTTCAACCGCTCGGGCCTGCTCACGCGCCTGCTCGACAGCATCACCGCGATGGACCCCAAGCCGGGCCACGTCGTGATCGTCGACAACGCCTCCACCGACGACACCACGGCCGTCGTCGAGTCGTACCGCGAGAAGATCGGCACGCAGCTCGTCTACCGCCGGCTCGATGAGAACACCGGCGGCTCGGGCGGATTCAGCGAGGGCATGCGCGTCGCGTACGAGCTCGGCTCGACGTGGATGTGGCTCATGGACGACGACGTCGAGGTCATGCCCGACGGCCTCGCCCGCATGGGGGCGTGGGCGCCGCGGTTCCGCTCGATCCAGGGGCGCCGCTACGACTTCGACGGCAGCGAGTTCTACTGGCAGTACCGGATCTCCGAGCCCCTGGGTATCCCGATCCCCTTCGCGCCGAGCACCTTCGACGAGTCGGGCTACAAGGAGATGAACTCGGGCTGCTTCGAGGGCATGTTCATCCACCGCGACATCGTGGCCCAGATCGGTCTGCCCGACCCGCGCTTCTTCATCTACTGGGACGACCAGACCTACGGCTGGCTCGCGTCGCGCATCACGACGTCGGTCATCGTGAACGAGTTCGTCCTGCGCCGTACCCGCGAGATCAAGCAGTGGGACATGGGCATCCGCCACATGAACGCATCGTCGGATGCCTATCGCTACTACATCATGCGCAACCGCGCGATCATCAAGCGCTACTACCGCTCGCTGGGCGTCTACAACCCCGTGCTGTTCGGCCTGGGCACCGCCCTGACCTTCGGCAAAGAGCTGATCCGCCTGCTGTTCGTCGAGCGCAAGGTGCGCGGCACGTCGAACCTGTTCCGCGGCCTGCGCGACGGCCGCGCCATCGCCCGCGACCCGCAGTGGCAGCCGATGCCGCCGCTGGTTGCTGCGGGGGCCTGAGTCAGTTCCTCGCCTTGCGGTAGCCGGCGTCGACAGCGGCTTGCTCGGTCGAGAAGCACTCCTCGGGGTTCGTCTTGTCGTACGAGCCGCCGCCGGGCACATGATAGATCCCTGAGCTCGCGTTGCCCTTGATCGGAGCCCACGACGGGCACGACCCCAGGCTCGGCGTCGTGCGCGACGGGGTGGGCACGGCGCCCGTGCTCGACGACGAGGCCGACGCGGTGACGTAACCGGTGCGTGACCCCGTCACGTTCACCGCGATGCGCTGGCCCACATGGGCAGCTGTCACCGTGAAGGTCGAACCGCTGCCCGCGGCCGCCCCGTTGACCGTCCATGCGTAGGTGAACGACGTCCCGGCCGTCCACGCTCCCGCCTGAGCCGTGAGGGTGCTTCCGACGGCGACCGTGCCCGAGATGGACGGTGTGCCCACAGCGAGGCAGCCGAGCGAGTTGCCGGCATTCGTGCCGACCGACTTCGTGTCGCCCATGACGACCGTGGCCCGCGGAGCGCGCGCACTCAACGACTCTCGGATCGAGCCGGGCAGGCATTCCTGCAGCGTCGTGTAGATGGGCGCACCGATACGACCGGCGACGGCCGCAGCCGACAGAGCATCGGGGAAGTTTGCGCCCGCCGTGATGAAGGCTGTGTCCACCGTGTTCGGGAAGTACGCGTCGTTGATGAGCGCAGCGGTCTCATAGCGGCCGCTTCCGCCGTATCGGGCGACGTCCAGTCCCGCGCCGCGCAACTGAGACTCGATGCCGGCAGAGACCGACTTGACATCTCCGACGATGCCGACGGATGTCACGCCCAGACGCTTGATCATGTCGAGGGTGCTCGACGGTGCGGTCGCGGCCGTTCCGTTCACGAGGATGACCGGTGCCTGCCGCGAACCAGCGGCGCCGGTTGCGGCGAGCGCGTCGGGGAAGTTGCCGCCGTTGGCGATGATCGCGTGGGATGCCGAGGTGAACGCCGTGCCGACGATGAGGCGGCCGGTCTCGTAGCGGTCGATCCCACCCAGTCGCGTGGTCGGCGCGATGGCCGACAGCGCGCGCACCACGCCATCGCTGATGGAGCGGGCGTCGCCGGTCACGTAGATCTTCTGCGGCGCGAGTCGGCGTACTTCGGCCGCGGTGTCGGCACGCAGACCGTCGCCGGGAGTGAGCAGCAGCGGCCCGCCGAGAACGGCCGCAGCTGATGCCGCCGACAGCGCATCGGGGAAGTTGCTGCCGAGCGACACGAACAGTACGGGAGCGCCGGGCGCGTAGTTCGCCGAGGTCGCGATCGAGGTCTGGTAGCGATCAACGCCGGCCAGACGCGTCGTCCCCGACGCGAACGACGTGATCGTCGTCTGCGCGGCGACGGCAGTCGTGGCGACGCCGCCGGTGAGAACAACGGCGGCGGCGGCGAAGGCCGCGATGATTGGACGAATGCGCATGCACAGTGCCTCTTCCCCAGGGTGGTGCTTGGTTGCGATCCTATCCAGGTCCATAGACACGCGCAGCGACACGATCGGCGGAAATATCCCGTGTCGTCGGGGGCCGCTCGGCTGCGGTATCCCCGCGGGGCCGCCTGCGGACCCAGTTAGACTCGGATGGCGCGCTCGACCCCGTGGTCGAGCGCCGACACCGGTGACCACGACCATCCAGAAGGGCCGTGTCTTGACGACTTCACGCCGTTCCACCCGTTCTCCCCGCCGCGCATTCGCCGCTCTTGCGGCCGCCACCGCTGTGACTCTGGCATTGGCCGCGTGCACGGGTTCGCCCGAGCCCGTCGACTCGACGACGGCACCTCCCCCGCCGCAGTATCCGGCGCAGCCCGACTTCGCGACCGTCCTCGACCCCGCGGCGTTCGCTCCGGCGGAGGAGAGCACCGCGGTGACCTTCACCGGCAGTTACGCTGACAAGGGCACCCCCTATGACGCAGCGCAGATCATGAACGCGTCGCAGGGCGGCTACTCGACGATGACCAACTCGCGCTGGTTTGCCGACAAGCTGCCCCAGCTCTCTGAGATGGGGTTCGAGCAGGTTCGCATCGACCACGTGCTCGATGACGTGTTCTATCACGTCGTCAACAAGCAGT
>ERZ781398.4053-NODE-4053-length-11001-cov-4.236707_pt1 | contig 11001 bp, 15 predicted proteins | sample MGYA00433077_ERZ781398 | MGnify/ENA primary metagenome ERZ781398 (study PRJEB29847, sample SAMN06458254) | wastewater metagenome | isolation source: Wastewater bioreactor | place: South Africa: Cape Town | study: EMG produced TPA metagenomics assembly of the... | reverse complement strand
GGCCTACGAGCGTGATGTGCCAATGCATGGACACCAAGAACAGGAAAAAAGAAAGTTGACGTTTTTTTTGCTCGTTCTCCGCAAGTATTCATCGATTGGTAAGAAGAAGAAAAAAGAGAACGCGAGACTAGCTGCCTTACATGATTCGTGTCGGATCTACGGACGGTTGTGGTTGTGGTTGTGAAGTTGTTGATCGAGAAGCTGCAGCAGTGTCTAAAGATGTTAACGGCGTAGTGAAAGGAGATTGTTTGCTCGAAATATCCGGCGGAGTATCATTGCTTGTCTAATAAACACAAATGATTTTCTTATTCAAAACAAGAAATTGTGATCCTACAGTATTAAAACTATTTTCATTGGCTGGTGTTGGCATTTTTCGTCGTTCTTTTTTCTTGAGAACAAATGTGTTCGTGTCAAATTTTTGTTCATTGTTCGACGCAGGAGTTGAAGGTTCTTCAAGAAGAATGAGAGAAAGGTCAATGTTCAATGAGAAATTTATTGTTTTATTCGATAGTTTACCTTGATCTTCAAATGACTTATTAACATTTAATTTCATATTTTTTGCCAATGCTGTTACTTTGTCCATGGAATTTATGGATGATGATGGTGATGTTGGTTCAAGATTTTCAGCTGGCTGAGGAATGACATAAGGATATTCAACTGTAAAGAAGAAGAAGAAAAAACACGATCATTTTCCATAATATTTAATTAACAAAAATTGGTTTACGAGAAAATTGATTGGGCAAATGTGCTTGTTCGTTAAGAGTGTGCGATGTTTCTAGATCTCCTAGAATAAATATTTTGTTTTATATTAAACAAAAGGAAAACTAAAAAAGAATCTCACCAAAGGATTTCTCGTGAAATTCATCATTATTATTATTATTTGGTAATTCAACTGTCGTATCGAGAATATTCGTATTTGTAATCTGCAAATAAAAACAAAATTTCTCCTGGGGAATTCGATTTATTTTTTTCTTTTCGTTGACTTACACTCGTATCTGCAATAGGATCAGCTGAAGGTATATCATCGTCTTTAGCTTGTGGTAAAACATCAAATGATTTGTTTAAAACCGGATTTTTAGACAAACTAAATAAAATCTATTTTTGATCAGTTCGAAATCGATGATTAAGATCGAAAAATTACCCTTGACGATATATATCCTCGTTAGTTTCTTGATTAGAATTTCCGTTCTCAATTGTTGGCGAACTATGTCCATTGATTTCGGTCGTATTTGCTGTTAGAACATCATCGCAATTATCATCAATATCCATTGGTATATGACTTTGATTTAGTAGAAATGAATTATTAGTTTCATCACCGACTCGTGATGATACAGACTGATAGTCATTGGTATTAACATCTGTCATTGTCTATAAAATAATGAGAAAAAAAAATCAATTCAAATAAACAAGAGAATTTCGTTTTGTTTTTTTTTGACGTATCTGTTGTGACGAAACTTATTATTATTATTTTTTTGTTTAATATTCAATATGTTCTTGTTTAAAAACCAATTTCAGTTTTTTTTCTCTTTCCAATGATAATAATAAGAACGTTAAAAAAAAGCGACACATTGAAACGAAACAAAAAAAAAAGCATGTATACGTTCAAGAGACAAGAATAGCAGTAGCAACAGCAGTTACGTGAGAAGAAGAAGAATACACAAATATAAGACAGAGCATCATCGTATCGTCACCAGAAAAGAAAAGAAGGAAAAAAAATCATAACAATCATCGCACATCACAAATAATAAAAAAAAGAACCGAAAACCAAGCATTATGTGTGAATGTGAATGTGTGTGTTTCTTTTTTCGAATAATACATACAAACAAATAGAAGAAAGAATATTCACAATGATAAAGATTAGCATAGTTGTCTTTTGTTGAGAAACGAAGGGTAAATGAATGATTGTTAAGCTCCCTATTTATACACGTCAAATTGAAAAGACAAAAAACGTAAAAACGGAAGGACGAGTGAGGGAAGCATTTACAAAGAGTAGATAAATAAACACAAACGATGTGAATGCGCCAGAGAATGATAAACACATAGAAGCCAGAGAAAAAAAAACAATGATTAAACAGAAAGAAAACCATGTTGTGACAGAGTTGTTTTTTGTTTTGTTTGAGACGAAGAAGAAAATTAAAAGTTAGAAGATCTTCACTGTAAAACATCGATGTGTACATGATGAACAAAAAACAGATTTACTAATTAGAACATAGTTGTACACAAGATTTTCAATCCGATGATTTGTTGTGCGTTGATTGATCTTCATTAGTTTGACTATTTTCTTCCTGTTGATCATCGTGCATGACTAGTGTTGTTGATGGAGCATCATTGGATACTGTTGATGAATTACTAATACTTGTATCGTTCGTCGTTTCATTGACTTGATGATTGGCAAGACCGTTTTCTTGTCGATTTGAATAACGATTCGAACGAGGAACAGATGTCATCGGTGGAACATACATGCATAATGTACCAGCTGAATTGAATGGAAATGGAGGAGCTTCAGGCATGATGATATATCCATCGATCGGCGAAGGATAGTAAGGCAAACGTTGGGGATAATATGCACTTGCTGATGAATCAACGAGCGGAGGAGTGACGTATGGATACTAGAAAAAGAATTTTCGTTTTATGAAATTCAAGAGAAACAAGATTTTGATTTACATCAGATAGAACTTTTAAATCACTGAAATGCACTTGATCATAATTGTTATAATCACGAAAGAGAACAGTGCAAGTTGGTGGGTGTATTTGAACGATAGTTGCTGGATAAAACTGAAACAAACAAACAAACAAACATCGATGATTATTTTCGATTGATTTGCACATGTGAATCTACCTCTCGGTCTTCACTCCATTTTGCTAAACACAAATCTCCGATTTTCCAACGTGGTCGTGGATTCTATTCAAAACGAAATTTAATAATAAAAAAAAACGTTAAATTCAGTCGATTTCCTACTGATGAATTCGAATCTCGTTGTTTATTTGTTTCACTTTGTTCAGAATTTGCATTCGTCTCATTGACTGATGATGACGATGACATTTGAGATTGATGTTCATCTTGTTGAGATTCATTTGCATTATCATCAACCGATGAACTGCTTTGTACATTCGATGATAATTCTCCTTTTGATTCACTATTATACATATTGCTCACCGACGTCGGAAGATACGGAGTTGCATACGGAGCACCATAGCAAAATGCGAGTGGATCTGCTGGATTAGGGAATTGTGGACTCGGAATACCAGCGAGATTGTAAACAAATGGGCTGGGATTTGTGGGAAAATAGGTGAGATGAGGCTGAAAAGAACCGTTGACTGTTGTCAAGAGATTTGCATATGGATTCATAGTGGATGCATAAGATGTTTGATCTCCGTGTCGTGAATAGGACGATGAGGAAGACGATGATTGATTTGTTGTTGTACCATTGTGATATGGTTCATTTGATTCATTTGTTGGCACATAACCGAGTTCATCGTAATAACGAACAGTATTTCGACGTGTTCGTTCTTCTTGTGCACGTTGAAGTCTAAAAGTATTCACAAACTCAATGAACTAATCCGATTTCCTGGTTATGTTTCTAGTTGAATGACTCCTTTGATTAGTTTTTTTTAATATCAACGAAGGACAAAAAAAGAAAAGTAGGTCGACGAACCTTGGTGGTAGAGGATTTCTTCTCTCGCGATAGTTCGAATGCGTTGGATCATCTTCCGAATCCACTTGATCATTGATTTCATCTTGTTGAAAGGCTATTTGTTCATTCGAATCTGTTGTCGTTTGAGACGTGGCATTCGACTCATCGATTGTCGTCGAATTTTCATGAGTTCGACGACGTTGATCTTTCGTTGTCGAACTTTCATGATTATCAGGAGTTGTTTTGACATCATCAGTCAACTTTAATTTCGTCATAAAATCCATGAGTGTTGTTTTCGGTGGTGGTCCTTTGAGAAAATTGGTTTCACCAGTCGAATTATCATATCGATTGGTACTATTTCCGTTCGCACCTAACAAAACATAAGTCGACATGACCTATGAAAATGATGATTGTGAATAGAGAAGGACTTACGTCGTCCTTCATTCGAAACGCGATAAGATCCGCCTCCTCCACGTCCCTGAGAAGAAGAAGAAAAAGATTTGAATATTTTATTTAATTCAAAAGACAATCGATTTACTCGATAGGCAGATTTCGGTCGTGGATATGTATTACTTCCGTATTGAAAACGTGTATTCTCACATGATAATTGCAAAAGACCATTTTTTATTGGAATTACACCGGTTAATAACAATTTACAACCAGGTCTTACATTCAAACTAAAGTCAATTTCATGTCAATCGAAATATTTTCGTTGATTTATCATTTGTTTTACTTTAAATTAGGAATTGCTTCAATCGTAATGCCTTTCACAGTCGAAATTCCATCGGTTAATATTAATAACAACGAATTCTCGTCATTGTTCAGTGAATTGCATGCATCGATTTGAACAAAATACGTTCCTTGAATCTAAAGAACGAAAAAATATACTCCGATCAATTCTTGTGATCTTCAAAGAACACACATTCGAATCGTGTCCTTAGATCAATAATCTATCTATCTAATCTTCCCAAAAGTTCACTCATCACTTACCGATGATTGTTCAGATTTATCATCGATTATTGCGGGTAAAGGTTTACAAGAATTCGATCGATGAAAATCCACCTAAAACACAAAAATCACGAATTTTCCTACAATATTCTTCTGTGAATATACCTCTTGGTAATCTTTAATAAACGTTCGTTCATTATCATTCGATCCAGCATGAACACCGTTATGTACAGGTGTAATTAATTCATCTTGATTTGCTATCACAGTTACCATTATGTTTTCTATTCGAGTCAATGACCAACAACGGGGAAAAAGAAAAACGACGAACAGCGTTCGATTTGACGACTTATGAATAATCAGGCTCTCGTGTTTATCTAGTTATATTTATCGATATGAATCAAATAGCTGAAAGAGAGAGAAAAAAACATAGATCGATATAAATATGATTCATAAGACTGAGAAATAGAAAAAAAACAAAGCAAGAAAAAAAAACGAACTCGACGGAAGATATTTTTGATTTGGTTAAGTAAGCAAAACAAAGAGATTGACAAGTGCTATTCGTATTCACTCGATGAACTGTCAAATGCTTTTTAATTATATTCAATTTTTTCGATTTGTCAGTCGGCCGTCGATGCGCGTTTTTCCTCTGTTATGCTGCTGTTGTTTTCTCCAATAATCGAGCATCGATCCGGAGAATATCTCTTCGTCATTAGTAACACCAATCGAATTCGTTGTCGCTATTTGTTCTGTCAATAAAATAATATTTGCCATATTCCGAAAGAAAAATCTCGTTTTTTGTTAAATTAATAAAAAAAATTTGTTTTTTTATTCGAATTTCACTTTTATTTTTCAATTAAAAATCGATCGATAAAATAACTTTTGGAAGAACAGTGCGTGTGTGTGTATACTAGTTTATTATTTTCTCTAGATTTTGAGAATATTTTCTTTCTTTCTTCTTTTTTGCTCGTTCTTTCTATCAAACATTGAATTGCTTTCGTTGTTTTTTCTCGAAATATCAAAAACTCTCCGTTGATTTTCAGTAAAATCGAGAATGAACTATAGATCCATCGATTATCTATAGAAGGTTCGATTAATTCACTTGTTCGATTGCATTTTTTTGTCGAAAATGCTCTTTTCATTTAGATACAAACTATGGCCGATATACAGGCCGAAATCGAATTAACCGTTGAACTAAGGAAATTCTTTAACATCGATCTATTTGTTCAAGGGTAAACACACGAACTAAAAGACGATGAAAACAAACTAATTAAATCCTATTTAGTTATTATCAAATTCGTGCTGGAGTTAAATTTGCTCCAAAAGTTCAATCGGCTACGAAACTTGAACTTACATCTGAAGTTATATCGACTCCTGGTAAATGAAAATAAAGTCGAGCCTTTTGATTTGTTTGTTTTTGTTGATTAGATGATTCCAATGATCAGATCTATCCCGCTTGTATATTTAATGATTGGGGTGTTAGTAAAACATTTTTCATTATTTATAAAAACGAAGAGATCGAACTCGATGATCAATTTAATTTCAAACTTTCAGTCGTTCTCGATGCTCAGAATGTAATCGAACTTTCGAACAAAGCTTGATCTCGATTGTTGTTTTTCCTTTCTCTTCTATTAAGATTACCGATTGTTTTAACCGCATGGATATGCAACTGTGTATTGAATTATATTTTATCGATAAAGAATATTCGTATGTTGAATTTGAATCCTTCGAAATCTGACGAAATCTTTTTCTTAGACAAGACAAATTATCGACGATGCAGCAACTCTGTAGTCGATGTTATAAACTTCATTTTAATCCTCGTCTAGGACTTCATACTCATTTGCCAGTATTTTTCGATTATTTCCATTTATCTGCTGTGACCGCAACGATACACGGATCGTTGATCTGCTTGATTCCACCTTATGTATTCGATCGGTAAAAGTCAAACAAAGATTTTCATCAAATTAAGAAAACTCTTTTCAGACCGAATGTTCAACGAACATCGTTATTCAGCTTCCTTTTCGGTCAAGATCTTTCACAAGTCAGTCGAATTCAACATCGAAATGAACATTTTCGCCTTTGTTTAGATAACAACTGATCAACTGAATCCAAGTTTACTCGATCGTGCCTATCAACTTCATAATAATCTTTGTGAAATTCTTCTTTCGGCGTACGAATCTCTTCAAGATTTCTACGAGAAACTGACCGAGCATTTGCCAGCGAATGAACGTCAACCCGAACATCGTAAATTCGACTGATTTGCATTCGAAATAAACACATTCGTTCGTTCGTTTTAGAACATCAAAAATGCCGACAGAAATTGAAACATCTTTGTGATAAACTCAAAGTAGAATTTGTTTTCTTTTTTGTCTTGTTTTGGTTGATCATTGGAATTTAGAATCTTGATGATATTCATACGATTGATAATCTTGCTCATGCACATATCGCTCAATGTTCAGCTGAAAATATCATGCTCTGGGGACAATTCAATCAGACATTTACGTTCCATCAAACGACGATGAATGTTCTTGCGAAAGAATACCATTTGAAACGCGTAGGATGATTCATTCTTGCGCAATAACTTTGCTATATAATGTTCTGTTTTTTTTCGATAGGTGAAACGTTTGTCCGAAGGTTTTTTCCATCGTGAAACATCGAGAATAAATCTTCTTGTCAACGAGTAGGAAATTGAGTTTTTAGTTTTCGATTGTTGATTTTGCTTTTCGAATAGAAGTAATACGTACGGGGATTTCTATGAATTAGTTCGAAATTCTTTGTACTATTCGAATTTGCCACATTTGCCTATCGAATGTGTCGAACTCGATGGAGTGCCTGATACATTACCTGTGTTAATCGAAGAGGTTTATCTGCCAAGTGAACAGGAAAATGACAAAATTCGTAAGATTTCATAATTATTGCGCAAGATTTTTACTCAAAAATTCTTTGAATAGAACAACAAATTGAACCAAAGAAATCGTCAGTTAGTTCTCCATTGACAAAACGGGCTAGATCTGCTCTTGCGAAACCGTCAACTCCTCCTTCGCCTTCTCTAACACGTCAATCAATTAAAAGTCTTGCTTCACCCTTTCGAACTCGTAAATCATCGAATACAAATCCTGTTTTAGCTCTTTCGAATGAATCTGCTGTTAAATTAACTTCAATTCGTAAACTCGACGATAATGTCGATGCATTTCCATCGATACGTCTCACGAAATCATCTCGCGGTCAATCATTACCCGATGTTTCATTTCATCGAAGTCACAGTCACGGCAATCATCTTGACTCGCCGATTATTCCGGCGTTTCTCTCTTCAACAGCAAATAAAACCAAAAACAACGATGAAGAAGTTTTCCTCACGACAGACGATCCATCGGCATTCGTGGATTCAAGTATGAAATCCAAAGTTCTTCGTGAATCATACCGTCGAAAAGCCAATACCAAAGATCGACCGAGTGTTCAACCGAAACCACTTAGATCTTTATCAACATCTGCAGCAACAACTCATTATCCAACGAGGACATTTCTTGCACAACCAGATCATCAAACTGGTGCTGTCAATGCAACGTCTCTCGATTCAGTTCTTGACCTAACTTTACAATTGGAAAAAAACTGTACGAGTGATATCGATCCGCTGCTACTCAACGGTCTCACTGATGAAGAAAATCAGTTGAATTTAATGGAAAAAACAACGAATCATAAAGAAACTTCCTACGACTACGACCGACTACAAACGAATTCGTCGATTAATAGTCAAACAATCGAGTATGTTCTTAGTCTTAAACTTTGTTTTTTTCTTTCAAAAATATTCTCGATTTAGATTTGTTGTTCATAAAGAGAAATTAAAAGCTTTAATATCATCTAAACATTCGTCGAATTTGCTCTTCTATTCGGATTATTCGATACCGATTTCACCAGTTCCATATTTCTCTCAAGAAATCATTCCTTTCGATTCTCATGGTCTGCATCTGATCGTTTGTGTGCACGGTCTCGATGGCAATTCGGCCGATCTTCGTCTCATAAAAACTTACCTCGAACTCTGTCTACCAACAAGTCAACTAGATTTTCTCATGTCCTCAGCAAATCATGCGACAACATTCGATCATATCGATGTCATGGTCACACATTTAATCGACGAAATCGATTCCTACATCGATCGATACAATTTACGTGTTAAACGTTTGAGTTTCGTTGGACATTCGTTAGGAAATCTGATTATACGTGCGACAGTTGCACACGAACGATTTAAATCCTACAGAAAACTACTTTATACATATTTGTCATTGTCAGGACCGCATCTAGGCACATTGTATAATACCAGTGGACTGGTGAATACAGGTAGAATTTCGATGATCGAAAAACGGTTTGAAGTTGAAAAGAAATCGATTTAGGAATGTGGATCATGCAGAAATGGAAAAAATCAATAAGTTTAGCTCAAATGTCATTGAAAGATCACTTAGATCTACGCAAAACTTATGTATATAATCTAAGTCAACAACCATGTATGTCGAAAAAAACAACAACAACAACAACGAGCGAATCATTGATCTTATCTTTTCGATTTAGGTTTGGAATTTTTTAAAAATATTCTACTCGTTGCTTCATCTCAAGATCGATACGTTCCATTTCATTCGGCACGAATTGAAATGTGTAAATCGGCTTTAACCGATACCGTTCACGGTTAGTCAATTATCAATTCACCCTTTTTCGAATAACGAATTGATTTCCTTCAGGCTCAGTCTATGTCGAAATGTTTCACAATTTACTCGATCCAATAATTCGAAATCCATCGATCACATTCGTTCGTTACAGTACATTTCATAATATTCCATCAGGAACCAATAATCTCATCGGTCGTGCCGCACATATCGCCATTTTAGATTCGGAATTATTTGTCGAAAAGCTAATTTCGATAAGTGCGGCGAAATATTTTAAATAATCGAACGATCTCAAGCATTGACTTGACTTGATTTTATTTTTCTTTTCCGGTTTATTGATATTTATTTCTATGCTCTCTTCTGCTTTGTGTTCTTCGTTGCTTTCGTAGACACTTTCGAATAAGTCTGAACATTAGTTTCTTCGGTTATTCGCCTTTTTTTTGTTCAACTGTTCAGATAGAAAAAACGGGAAGGAAAAAAAACAATTAGACAATAAGAGAATATTGTTCATGCAATAGAGATTTATTTATTTTCTCTTTTTAGATAAATATTATTTAACAAAACATGCCTTTAGCAAAAGATCTTCTTCATCCATCACTCGACCAAGAACGTCGTAAACACAAAAAGAAACGACTTGTTCAAAGTCCAAATTCATATTTTATGGATGTAAAATGTCCAGGTTGCTATAAAATCACGACAGGTAATTATTCCTATGAAATAAATAGACAACATTTCATTTCGTTTTCGTTTCATTTTTAGTCTTCAGTCATGCACAAACAGTTGTCTTGTGCGTTGGTTGTAATTATGTACTTTGCTCACCATCAGGTGGCAAAGCTCGTCTTACAGAAGGCTGTTCATTTCGAAAGAAACGTGATACACCATTGGCACGAAAAGACGAAAGCGATCGAAATTAAATCTTCTGGCTTTCTTAAATCAAACAATTGAACATATTCAACATCCGTAGAATATTTTAACAAAAAATGAATAAAAGAACATTTTGTTGTTTTTGATTTAACCAAAAAAGAAAAGTTTTTTTTTTCTTTTTTTCGTTTTGTGTGCCATGAGAAGAATTCGAAATAAATAAATCAGCTGAGTTCGAAACATCAAACCCAAATTCTACTTGAACACATCCGTTATTTTAATTTTCTCTGCATAAAAAGATTAATCAAATTTGCTTATGAAAGAAAGAGTCCATGACAATATTAACAAATCGAGGCATGTTCTTAAATCATCACGGAATACAAACAAAGCTGTTCAGTGGGATATTGAATTCGTGTGATTGGGGAAAAGCTGTGTTGTTGGAATGATTTGAGGATTGATGTTTTATTAAAATCGTGTCGTTTGGATGTTATTTTGTTCTTGTTGATGCCCGATAGATGTATGTATATTATTGCTGAAGTCTTTGAACGAGATGTTTTACTTCGGCGTAGTAGAACAGGACACTGATGGCGGCTGATATAGTGATGATAAGTATTTGGATCTATGGTTGTAGTTTGCCAATAAATCCGCTGAAAAGTAAAAAGAAAGAAAATGTTGAAGTGTGTTAAAATTAGGTTTTATTACTTACGACTGTAATGAGAATGCTTCGATATTTTCTTGATTGAATTGAATAGCTCGATTGGAATCATTCAGGGCATCTGAAAATTTAGAGAGATATAGTTGCAGAAAAAAGTTAGATATGATTTTACCTTCATATTGTTTCATTTGCAGATGTAGATTTCCTCGCTGCACAAATAACGATCCGCTGGTTCCATTATTGATTGGAT
>ERZ781398.4051-NODE-4051-length-11004-cov-3.436570_pt1 | contig 11004 bp, 7 predicted proteins | sample MGYA00433077_ERZ781398 | MGnify/ENA primary metagenome ERZ781398 (study PRJEB29847, sample SAMN06458254) | wastewater metagenome | isolation source: Wastewater bioreactor | place: South Africa: Cape Town | study: EMG produced TPA metagenomics assembly of the... | reverse complement strand
CCTCACCCGGTTTCTCACTACGTTCGAAACCACCCTCTCCCGCAAGGGGAGAGGGTAATAATCAAGCCGCGACCTTCTTCGGCGGGAAGCGGCCGTAGAACGTCTCGCCCTTCTCCGCCATCTCGACCAGCAGCTTCGGCGGCGTGAAGCGCGAGCCGTATTTGGCTTCGAGCTTGTGGCACAGCGCGACGAAGTTCTTGGTGCCCATGAAGTCGATATAGGACAGCGTGCCGCCGGTGAATGGTGCGAAACCGAAGCCGAGGATCGAGCCGACATCCGCCTCGCGCGGATCGGTGATGACGTGATCCTCGACGGTGCGGGCAGCTTCCACCGCCTGCGCGACGAGGAAGCGCTGCTTCAACTCCTCGACATCGAGCGTATCCGGATCGAGATGCTTCGGCTGCAAGCTCGAGAGTTCGGACCACAAGCTCTTGCCCTTGCCCTTTTCGGGATAATCGTAGAAGCCCTTGCCGTTCTTGCGGCCGAAGCGGCCCTGCTTCTCCACCATTTCGACCAGCAGTTTCTTCTGCTGCTGATCGACGGCATTGGCGCCGAGATCGGCCTCGGTCGCCTTCATGATCTTGAGCACCAGATCGAGCGCCACTTCATCCGACAGCGACAGCGGGCCGACCGGCATGCCGGCCATCTTCGCGGTGTTCTCGATCATTGCAGGCGGCACGCCTTCCATCAGCATCTCGAGGCCTTCCGCGGTGAAGCGCAACACGCAACGGTTGGCGAAGAAGCCGCGCGAGTCGTTGACGACGATCGGCGTCTTGCTGATCTGACGAACGTAATCCAGCGCGGTGGCCAGCGCCACATCGCCGGTGTTCTTGCCGACGATGATTTCGACCAGCATCATCTTCTCGACCGGCGAGAAGAAATGGATTCCGATGAAGCGCGACTGATCCTTCCATTCCTCGGCCAGCGAATTGATCGGCAACGTCGAGGTATTGGAGGCGAAGATGGCATCCTTGCGCAACAGCGGCTGCGCCTTGGCATAGGTCTCGGCCTTGACCTTGCGATCCTCGAACACCGCTTCGATGACCAGATCGCAATCGCTGATGGCGTTGTAGTCCGGCGTCGCGGTGATGCGCGCCAGCAATGCGTCGCGGTCGGCGTCCTTGGCGCGGCCCTTGGCGATGAGGCCGTCGATCACCGACTTCGCATGCGCCTTGCCCTTGTCGGCGCTTTCCTGATCGCGATCGATCAACACCACGTCGATGCCGGCCTTGGCCGAGACGTAACCGACGCTGGCGCCCATGAAGCCGGCGCCGATGATGGCGAGCTTCTTGACCTTGGTCGGCGGAACATTCTGCGGCCGGCGCGCGCCCTTGTTCAGTTCCTGCATCGACAGGAACAGGCTGCGGATCATCGCCGCCGCTTCCTTGCTGCGCAGGATTTTTGCGAAGTAACGCGACTCGATGCGCAAGGCGTTGTCGATATTGACCAGCAGCCCTTCATAGACGCAGCTCATGATGGCGCGTGCAGCCGGATAGTTGTCGTAGGTCTGGCTGCGATAGAGAGCGTTGGCCGGCGGGAAGACGTTCATGCCGGCTGCCGAATAGACCGCACCGCCCGGCAGCTTGAATCCCTTGACGTCCCACGGCGCGACGGCCTTGCCGCCGTCCTTGATCCACTGCTTCGCCGTCGCGATGAGATCGGCGGCCGGCACGATGGCGCCGACGATGTTGGCGGCCTTGGCCTTCGCGAGCGTCATCTGGTCGCCCTTGAGCAACAGCTGCAGCGCATCCGCCGCCGGCATCAGACGCGGCAGGCGTTGCGTGCCGCCGCCACCGGGAAACAGGCCGACCTTGACTTCCGGCAGACCGAGCCGCGTCTTCGGATTGTCGGCGGCAACGCGATAGTGACAGGCCAGCGTCAGTTCGAACGCGCCGCCGAGCGCGAGACCGTTGATCGCCGCGACCCACGGCTTGCCGCAGGTTTCGATGGTCCGCAGCGTCTGCGACAGCTTGCGGCTCTCGTCGAACAGCATCTGATTCGCGGCTTCCTCGCCCTTGCTCTTGAGCGCGGCAGCGTACTGGTGGCTCATGCCCTCAAGCATCGAGAGATCGGCACCAGCGGAGAACGCCTCCTTGCCGGAGGTGACGACGACGCCCTTCACCGCCGCGTCCGCCGTGGTCTGCGCAACGATCTTGCCGAGTTCGTCGATGGTGGTGGTATCCAGCACGTTCATCGACTTGCCGGGAATGTCCCACGTCACCAGCGCAATGCCGTCGGCGTCGGTCTCAACCTTGAAATTCTGATATGTCATGTTCCGCTCCCAACTCTGCCGTCATCCTGAGGTGCGAGGCCGATTGGCCGAGCCTCGAAGGATGACCTGAAAAAATCCGACGCCATCCTTCGAGGGTCTCGCTGCGCTCGACCGCCTCAGGATGACGTTGTCCTTTCGCTGGACCGTTAGACCCGCTCGATGATGGTGGCCGTGCCCATGCCGCCGCCGATGCACAACGTCACCAGCGCGGTGTTGAGATCGCGGCGCTCCAACTCGTCGAGCACGGTGCCGAGGATCATCGCGCCGGTCGCGCCGAGCGGATGGCCCATGGCGATCGCGCCGCCATTGACGTTGATCTTGGCGTGATCGATGTCGAAGGCCTGGATGTAGCGCAGCACCACCGAGGCGAAGGCCTCGTTGAGTTCGAACAGATCGATGTCGGACAGCTTCATGCCGGAGCGTGCCAGCACTTTCTTCGTCACGTCGACCGGGCCGGTCAGCATGATCGACGGCTCCGACCCGATATTGGCGAACGCCTTGATCTTGGCGCGCGGCTTCAGCCCGCGCTTCTTGCCGGCCGCCTCGTTGCCGAGCAGCACGGCGGCCGCGCCGTCGACGATGCCCGACGAATTGCCGGCGTGATGGACGTGGACCACCTTCTCGACTTCCGGATGCGACTGCGTCGCCACCGCATCGAAGCCGCCCATCGCGCCCATCATCTCGAACGACGGCTGCAATTGCCCGAGCGACTGCATCGTCGTCGACGGCCGCATGTGCTCATCCTTGTCGAGAATGGTGAGGCCGTTCTGATCCTTCACCGGCACGATGGAGTTTTTGAAGTAGCCCTTTTCCCAAGAGGTCGCGGCACGCTTCTGGCTCTCGACGGCATAGGCATCGACGTCAGCACGCGAGAAACCGTACTTGGTCGCGATCAGATCGGCCGAGATGCCCTGCGGCAGGAAGTAGGACGGCACCGCGATCGATGGGTCCATCGGCCACGCCGCGCCCGACGACATGATGCCGACGCGACTCATCGATTCCGCACCGCCGCCGATGGTCAGTTCATGCTGGCCGGCCATCACCTGCGCCGCGGCGAAGTTCACTGCATCGAGGCCTGAAGCGCAGAAACGGCTGATCTGGACGCCCGGCACTTCGGTGCCGAGACCCGCCTGCAACGCCGCGAAGCGCGCGATGTCGCCGCCCGCTTCGCCGACCGGATCGACAACACCGAGCACGACGTCATCGACGCTGTCGGCTTCGAGATTGTTGCGCTCCTTGAGCGCCTTCAGCGGCGTCGTCGCCAACGCCAGCGCGGTGACTTCGTGCAGCGAACCGTCGGATTTGCCTTTGCCGCGCGGGGTGCGGACGTGATCGTAGATAAAGGCTTCAGCCATGGGATTTCCTCGATCGTTGTCGTTGACGCCGGAGACCGGCGCATGGGTTTGGTTGTCAGAATGCTTCGGCCGGCAATTCCATGACGGTCGCGCTGCCGCTCTGGATGCGCGCGAGATGCACCGCGGTTTCCGGCAACAAGCGCTCCATGAAGAAACGTCCTGTCACTTGCTTGGTCTTGAGATAGGCGGCGGCATCGCCCGCCGCAATCTTGTCCTGCGCGACTTTCGCCATCTTCGCCCACATGTAGCCGAACACCACGAGGCCGAATAATTTCATGTAGTCGGTGGCGCCGGCGCCGGCATTGTCCGGCTTGGCCATGGCATTCTGCATCAGCCACATCGTCGCCTGCTGCAAATGTCCGAGCGAGGTCGACAGCGGCGCGATGAACGGCTTCATCGCCTCGTCGGCGCCATGCTCCTTGGCAAAGGCTGCGACCTCGGCGAAGAACGCCATCGCGGCACGGCCACCGTCGCGCGGCAGCTTGCGGCCGACCAGATCGAGCGCCTGAATGCCGTTGGTGCCCTCGTAGATCATCGCGATGCGTGCATCACGCACGAACTGCTCCATCCCGTGCTCGGCGATGTAGCCATGACCGCCGAACATCTGCTGCGCCAACACCGTATTGGCGAAGCCGGTGTCAGTGAGCACACCTTTCAGCACCGGCGTCATCAACCCCATGTGATCATCGGCGACCTGACGTTCCTTGGCATCGCCTGAGCGATGCGCGACGTCGCTCTTCAGTGAGGTCCACACCACCATGGCGCGCGCGGCTTCATTGAAGGCGCGGATGGTCAGCAACGTGCGGCGCACATCGGGATGCACGATGATCGGATCGGCCGGCTTGTCGGGCGACTGCGGACCGGTCAACGCGCGGCCCTGCAGGCGTTCCCGCGCATAGGCGACTGCATTCTGGTAGGCGACTTCCGACATCGCCAGGCCTTGAACGGCGACGCCGAGCCGCGCCTCGTTCATCATGACGAACATCGCCGCCATGCCCTTGTTCTCGGCGCCGACCAGCCAGCCGGTGGCGTCGTCATAGTTCATGACGCAGGTCGAATTGCCGTGAATGCCCATCTTGTGCTCGATCGAGCCGCACGACACGCCGTTCGCCGCGCCGAGCGAACCGTCGGCATTGATCTTGCGCTTCGGCACCACGAACAACGAGATGCCCTTGATCCCGGCAGGTGCGCCTTCGATGCGCGCCAGCACCAGATGGATGATGTTCTCCGCCAGGTCGTGATCGCCCGCCGAAATGAAGATCTTGGTTCCGGTGATCTTGTAGCTGCCATCGGCCTGCTTGACGGCGCGGGCGCGCAACAGGCCAAGATCGGTGCCGCACTGCGGCTCGGTGAGGTTCATCGTGCCGGTCCATTCGCCGGCGACCATCTTCGGGATGAACGTCTTCTTCTGCTCGTCGGTGCCATGCACCAGGAGCGCGGCCATCGCGCCCTGCGTGAGACCGGGATACATGCCGAACGCCATATTCGCCGAGGTCTGGAATTCGGCAACGGTTTGCGTCAGCGTCACCGGCAGGCCCTGCCCGCCGAATTCGACAGGCGCCGAAAGTCCAAGCCAGCCGCCGTCGGCAAACTGCTTGAACGCCTCCTTGAAGCCCTTTGGGGTCGTCACCCGGCCATCATCGTGGCGGACGCACCCCTCAAGATCGCCGACGCGATTGAGTGGCTGCAGAACTTCCTCGGCGAACTTCGCCGCCTCTCCCAAAATCGCCTCGCGCACATCGGCGGAAGCATCGCTGAAACCTGCCAGATTATTGTAGCGGTCGATCTGGAATACGTCGTTGAACAGAAAATTGACGTCGTCGATTGGCGCTTTGTAGGTCGGCATGTCGTCCCTCGATCCGGGCTTCGTTGGGAACTGATCTAGAAGAAATCTTGCACCGCAGCAATAAATCTGTCGCCGCAGGCCGGGGCAAGTCAGGTCGCAGCAACCACAATCGGAGGTTGCATGATCGGCCACCCCACGCAAGTCCCTCGCGCCAGCGAGCGTTTGGTCAAACCGTCAACTTTTAACCGGGCAGATAGCAATCCTTAACCAGTTGTTTACCGTAACACGAAAAAGTCGGGATCAGAGGCAGACCAGCCGCGCCCAACTATATTGTCTCAGTTTGAGGGACGCGCGGGGAGACAGGTGGCGCATCGTCGGCGCCAGGTCAGACACCGGACAAGAGTATGAATTCGCGCGGATCGTGGAGCATTGAGGGAATCGAGCCATCCGTCCGCGAGAGGGCCGAAGCCGCCGCGAGGCGTGCCGGCATGTCGCTGGAGGACTGGCTGAATTCGGCGATCCGCGAGGCTGACCCCCCCGCGACACAAGGCGCGGCCGCCACATCCGATAAGCCGAACCCGGCGCAGGACGCCCACGACGTCGCCGAAATCCATCAGCGGCTGGATTCGATCGCGCAGCAGATCGAACAGATGTCGCGGCCTGCGGAGCAGCACCAGCCGCCCGTTGCGCGCCAGCTCAACGACGCCATCTCGCGGCTCGACGAGCGCCTGGCGCGGATCACCGCGCCGACGCCGCATCCGCCGCAGCACATGGCCGAACCGGCCGCGCCCCATGACGACCACTCGGCGGCCGACATGGCCAGCAGCGCGCAGCCGCACCCCGCCTCCTCGCTGGATCTGGCGGTGGCGGAAATCCTCGCCCGCCAGGGCGAACTCGAGCGCGACCGCCGGCAAAGCGATGCCTCGCGCAAGGCAGCCACGACGCCTGCGTCGGCCGCGGATATTTCCGGCCTCGAACAGCAACTCTCGAAGATCACCGGCCAGATCGAGGCCATGCAGCAGCCTGCCAATATCGAGCAGTCGATTGCGGCGCTGCGCAGCGAGCTCGGTGACATTCACCGGGCGATCGCCGAAGCCATGCCGCGCCGGGCGATCGAGTCGATCGAGCACGAAGTGCGCCGGCTGGCACAGCGCATCGACGACAATCGCCACGACGGCAGCGACGATCAGGCATTGGCCGGCGTCGAACGCGCGCTCGGCGAAATCCATCAGACGCTGACAACGCTGACGCCCGCCGAGCAACTGGCGGGCTTCGACGAAGCTATCCGCAATCTCGGCGTCCGGCTCGACACCATTGTCCGCGCCGCCGACGATCCGGCGTCGCTGCAGCAGCTCGAAGGCACCATCGCCTCGTTGCGCAACATCGTCGCCACCGTCGCCTCCAACGAAGCGCTGGCGCAGCTCAGCGAGCATGTTCAGGCGCTGGCCACCAAGGTCGATCAGTTCTCCGCGACCGGCGGCTACGGCGAAACCTTCAGCGCGCTCGAACAACGCATCGCGACGCTGACGACAGCGCTGCAAACCCGTCCGGCCTCCGGCGAAATTCAATCCGAGCAGCTCGAAGGCGCGCTGCGCACGCTGTCCGAGCGACTCGACCGCATTCCGGTCGGCACCGACAGTTCGTCGGCCTTCGCGCATCTCGAACAGCGCGTGTCCTATCTGCTCGAACGGCTGGAAGCCTCGGCGGATCATCGCGCCAGCGGTCTGGGCCGCGTCGAAGAGGGCTTGCAGGACGTCCTGCGCCACCTCGAACAACAGCAGGCGCAATTCGCCGCGCAGCCTCCGCGTACCGCAATACCTGAGCTGGCGCTCGACAGCGAGCTGGTAGACACCATCAAGCGCGAACTGATCGACATCCGCAACAGCCAGTCGGAATCCGAGCGGCACACGCAAGATTCACTCGAGGCGGTTCACAACACGCTCCGGCACGTCGTCGATCGCCTGGCGATGATCGAAAGCGAATTGCGCGCCGTGCCCGCCGCGCCGCAGTCCCCGGCCGATGGCTGCACGGCCGACGCCACCTCACCAGCGCCCCGAATTGCCAAATCCCGTGCAAGCCGCTCCCGCGGTTCGCGCCCCAACGGTGAGCGCGGCACCACCGCCCGCTCCGCCGGTCGCGCCAGAGGCAACGCTAGTTTTCGCCGCGTCCCGCATCGCCGACGACATATCCGAACCCGAAACGCCGCGGCAACGCCACGCTGACGTACCGGCCGTCACGACGCCGGCCACGGAGCCCCGTATCGAGCCGCTGCGTTCGCCGATCCATACCGAACTGCCGCCCGATCATCCGCTCGAGCCCGGCACGCGACCGCCGGGCCGCACTTTGTCGCCGGGCGAGCGCATCGCCGCGTCGGAAGATGCTCTCAGCGAGTTGTCGTCCGCCGCGCCGGTCGAACCGGCGAGCACCTCGAGCTTTATCGCTGCGGCGCGCCGCGCCGCACGGGCTGCCGCAAGTGCACCCACGACGGATGCGCCAAGCCGCGCCGTCTCGCTGAACGAGTCGATCCGCGCTGCCGCCAAGGGCTCAGCGATCACATCGAAGATTCGTTCGCTACTCGTCGGCGCGAGCGTCGTCGCGATCGTGCTTGGCTCGTTCAAAATGGCCATGACCTTGCTCGACAGCGGCTCGCCCCCGGCGAACCGGCCGCGCGCAGAGCAGTCGTCGACGGTGGCTCCCGCCGCCAGCGGCACCAGCAAATCGAACACGCTGCCGTCGATCACCTCCCCAACTCCGCTGGATCGGCAGTCGCTCAACGCGCCGGCCAATGCGAACGGCGCGACAGGCGAAAGCACCGCTTCTGCGCCACTGCCGAGCGCCGCCGTGACCGCAACGACGCCCGACAGCAACGCTCCGCAGCCGGCGGCTCCGGATATCACCGGAAGCGTTCCGGCGGCAGGCAGCGGCGTTATGCCAGTCCCCGGCGCAAACAGCAGCGCGATTGCGCCGGATGCCACCTTGGAGAAACTGCCCGAGAGCATCGGCAGCCTGACGCTGCGAACTGCGGCGCAGAAGGGCAATCCCGCCGCCGCCTACGAGATCGCGGTGCGCTACTCCGAAGGCAAAGGTGTCCCCGCCAATCTCGACGAGGCCGCCAAATGGTACGATCGCGCGGCGCAAGGCGGCATCGTTCCGGCCATCTTCCGCGTCGGCACGCTTTATGAGAAAGGCATCAGCTTCAAGAAGGATCTCGAGCTCGCCCGCCGCTACTACCTGATGGCGGCGGAACGCGGCAGCGCCAAGGCGATGCACAACCTTGCCGTGCTCGATGCCGACGGCGGCGGCAAAGGCGCGAACTACAGCAGCGCCTCACAATGGTTCCGTAACGCCGCCGAGCGCGGCGTCGCCGACAGTCAGTTCAATCTCGGCATTCTCTACGCGCGCGGCATCGGCGTCGAACAGAACTTCATCGAATCGTTCAAGTGGTTCAGTCTCGCCGCCGCGCAGGGCGATGCCGATGCCGGCCGCAAGCGCGACGAGATCGCCAAGCGGCTCGATGCCCAGTCTCTCGCCGCCGCCAAGCTCGCGGTGCAGAACTTCGTGCCAGTCAAGCAGCCCGAGGACGCCGTGACTGTCGCCGCTCCTGCCGGCGGCTGGGATGCGCCGCAGGCCAAGGCATCAGCGGCCAAAATGACCCGGACCGCCCGCGCGGCACATTAATCGCGTTCATTCACCAAACGATCAGATCGGCGGCGGATCGGGCTGAAAAACCCGCCGCCGCCGGATTCTTTAATGCCGCCGCAAGCTGAATTCGGTTATGCAGGGACCGGTGTTGTGATCACACCGCATTGTCACGCGCCGTGATGCCGTCGATCTGCGCCACGGCCCATTTGCGAAACGAACGCCCGTGCAGCTTTATCTCCCGATCGCCGACATCCCGATCAACGTCTTCCTCATCCTGGCGATGGGCGCAGCGGTCGGGTTCGTCTCCGGGATGTTCGGCATCGGCGGCGGCTTCCTGCTGACGCCGCTCCTGATCTTCATCGGCATTTCGCCGGCAGTCGCGGTGGCGTCGGTCTCCACGCACATCGCCGCATCGTCGCTATCCGGCGCGCTGTCCTACTGGCGCAAACGCTCGATCGACCTGACGCTGGCGCTGGTCTTGCTCGGCGGCAGTATTCTCGGCACCGTGCTCGGTGTCTGGCTGTTTACCTACCTGCGCACGCTCGGCCAGCTCGATCTGGTGATCGCATTGTCCTACGTCGTACTGCTGAGCGGTGTCGGCGCGGCGATGTTCTATGAAGGCATGCGTGCCATCGCGCGGGCGCGCCGCGGCGGCAACCCGACGCTGCGGCGGCCGGGCAGCCATAGCTGGATTCATGGCCTGCCGCTGAAGATGCGGTTCAAGCGCTCGAAGATCTATCTCTCGGTGATCCCGGTTAATGTGATCGGGCTGCTGATCGGGTTCATCGGCGCCATCATGGGTGTCGGCGGCAGCTTCATTCTGATCCCGTTGTTGATCTATCTGCTGCGGGTGCCGACCAGCACGGTCATCGGCACCTCGATGGCGCTGACGCTGGTGACGATGGTGATTGCCACCGTGCTGCACGCCGTCACCAATCATCAGGTCGATGCGGTGCTGGCGCTGATCCTGATGGTCGGCGGCGTCACCGGCGCGCAGTTCGGCGCCCGCGCCGGCCAGCGCATTCGCGGCGAACAGCTCCGGCTGCTGCTGGGCCTCTTGATCTTCGCCGTCGGCGTGCGGTTCGCGGTCGAACTCGCGATCCGGCCCGAGGAACTCTACACCATTCGCGAAGCGGGAGGCGGCGGATGAGCTGGCTGCGCCTCGCCATCGTCGGGATAGCCCTATCGCTGGGGTGCATCGCCAGCAGCGATCGCGCCTGCGCGGAGCGGCTCATCGTCTCGGTGTCGAACCACCGCGTCACCGTGACGTCGAGCTATGCCGGCGAGGAACTGGTGCTGTTCGGATCCGTCGAACGCGACGGCAACGCGACGGCGCAGGACGGTTACGACCTCGTGGTCACGGTCAGCGGTCCACGCGCCGACATGGTGACGCGCCGCAAGGAGCGCCGGTTCGGCATCTGGGTCAATGCCGACTCCCGTCAGTTCCTTGACGTCCCTGCCTATCTGGCGATCTCCTCGAACCGGCCGATCGATCGTATTGCGCCGCCCGACGTACGCCGGCGGCAACAGCTCGGCCTCGACAACGTGCTGCTGACCCAACGCGTCGGCACCGACTATGCCGACGTTGTCGCCAGCGATCCGTTTCGCAGCGCCTTTGTGCGGCTGCGCGCCGATCACGGCCTCTATCGCGAGGCCACGTCGGCCGTCACCTTCCTGACCCCGACGCTGTTCCGCACCGGCATTCCTCTGCCCGCCGAAGTGCCGATCGGCACCTACAACGTCGACATCCAGCTATTCAGCAACGGCGCGCTCGTGACCCGCACGCAAACCGCGTTTGAAGTCGTGAAGGTGGGATTCGAGCAGTTCATCGCCAATACCGCGCGTCATCACGGTCTCGCTTACGGCCTCGCCACCGCGATGATGGCGCTGCTGACCGGCTGGATGGCCTCGATCGTCTTCCGCCGCGACTAGCAAGCCGCACCGGCTCA
>ERZ781398.4046-NODE-4046-length-11008-cov-4.405368_pt1 | contig 11008 bp, 12 predicted proteins | sample MGYA00433077_ERZ781398 | MGnify/ENA primary metagenome ERZ781398 (study PRJEB29847, sample SAMN06458254) | wastewater metagenome | isolation source: Wastewater bioreactor | place: South Africa: Cape Town | study: EMG produced TPA metagenomics assembly of the... | reverse complement strand
ATGTTAGGACGATTTTAAATTGTCCTGGATTTTAATTTGTACTGTGACATATATACCAGATGGAATATCATTTAGAATCATATTATCACTAATAATTCGGTTAGAATGATAATCTTTATTTTTAAATAAAAATAAAAACAAAAGCAAGTTAAAGTAAATGTCTAGTTCCATATGTCTGAGGTTGCATCGCCACCAGGATATCGCATTTCGTGTGCACGTGCTGGTCCATTGGGCTCGTTTTTAAATGAAAGATAAAAGTTTTGATCAAGTTTCATACCGCCATTTTCACTATCACAATCGATTTTAACCAAATAGGAACCATCTTGTTTAATGCCCGGATAGAATTGATCATCCCAAGTCGAATAAAGTGAATTGGTAACATATAAACGTTTGCCATCGAGTGATAATTGAATCATTTGTGGTCCACCATGAAGTTGACGATTATCTTGAAAATCATTTTCATTTTTAAGCAAACCGCCGAGCCAAATTTGACCGGTTAATTTCGGTTTTGATGTATCGGTTATGTCATATTGACGAACGTCACCATGTAACCAATCACAGAAATACACTATAAAAGATTTGAAAAAAAAACAATTAAAACATATAATTTAACTAACTATATTTATCATTGAGCGAAATAAGCATATCAGAGATAATAGCAGGTGTTGGTTGTCCATCTCTGCTATTAGCTGTTTCGATTTGAATGACCTTTTCGACTTGCCATTCATTGGCTTGATCGGGATAGAATCGAAAGACTGAACTGCCTAGAGCACAAACAACGAATCCAACGGGATTGACTGGATTATGGCAAAAACGAAGTTCGAGTGGAATGTTGCCGTCTGCACCAAGATCAACTGTTTTTAAATATTGTCGTTTCGACCAATCCCAGAAATGTAATGAATGACCGTATTTATTCGAAGCAACATCACTTGGATTGAAACTTTTTTCGAATATATTCGGAGCAGCCCATTCGCTGCTAACCATAATATTATATCTTGGTTTATCCCAAAAATCATAATAAAATTGAACAGCCGATGGATTATTTTCTTCATTCCATCGACCAACAACTTCGAATTTCTCATTTAATAACGCAAAACCTCCTGGTAATTCTTTTTGAGCGTTGCCTAAACATGAAATCATAATATCTCCACTGCCTAGACAATGGACCGTATGTGGTGCACTTAAATCTAATTTTTTCAATTGATCACTATCGATTGTTTTATATAAACTCGGTTGTTTGCTGTTTTCCGTATCGACAATATAGATTCTCGATGATTTAAAACCGCCTAAGACAAGATATCGTCGTTGTTTCGTACAATCATCATGACATGACGAACAAGCATTCCAACCGAAATGATGTAATTCATTGTCTAATTCAGGAAAATAAAGTCGATGAATAATTTGTTGGTATGTCGACGAATTTGGATCGACATCAATCGTAGCTAAATAGTCGGGTTGCCCTTCTTGACAAGGTATCATGGCGACATATAAAATTTGTTCTCGTACACCATTTTTCATGGCTTCGAGGGGAGTTCCATACCCAGGACCTTTTTTTGCACAGCACGATGACATATCGAAAATCGTAGAATGATGAAAAACGAAAATGCTCCTCTCTCTATGTAATACACGTTTCGTTTTTCTCTTTTCGCCGTGTCGATTAAAATAGAAACAAAATACGACGCATATGCTTAACGCGTGACCCTTTCAGAAGCGAAACACCAAAAAAAAATGTTTGTTTTTCTCTGTCGTTTTGTTTTATCTTTCGCACAGATATATTAGTAATACGATGCATTAAAGATTCAACAACAATTCCAATTAGATTGATGTCTACACTCAAGAGAGAACAGAGAGAGAGAGAGAGAGAGAGAGAGAAAGAGACGACAAGGCATAGACAAACAAAGAGAAAAATGTATTTCTCTTGAAGAGAAAGATAAATCATTATCGTCAATGCTCTATTGATGGTCATCAAATAAACGCATCATAATCGATATTTCATCTAGACAAATATATACACAACAACTTTTGTCTCGTTAAAATAGCCATGCTATTTATTCTATTATTAATTATCACTCAAACTGTGTGTATAGGTAAATTACGAAGAAAACGAGTTTCTTTTTCTCATGTTGAAATCTGTAATTTAGCAACGATCGAAACAACTCGACCGATTTCAATTAGTTTCGATGGTTTTACATTGAAATCTGTAGGAAAATTGTCACATTTCTTTTGTTTTTCTGTTAAATATTTTGTTTCTTCTAGTGGAATGAAAATAATCTCTGGAATCAAACTCGAATAATTATTGTTCAGCATTTAAATAAACTCTGTAAACATGATACACGTTGTGATGCTGAGTAATAATCGATATTCTAGTTTAATCTACATATTGCATATTTTTCTGTTTCTTTTTCTTTTTTGAATAGCTATGGAATTAATAATGTTCATTTACTCAATGTCAAACAAACGAGTCCATCATCGATTCATTTAAATATTTCAGCCGACAAACCACTATCATATCGAACAGTTTATAATTATACTGAATTACTAACAAGTTTGCTTTATTTTTTATATTTAATCATGCAAATGTATGCGTGTTCTTTTGAAATATCTAGGTGCACTTTTTCAAACTAAAATCGATATTGAACATTTGCATGATAATCAATTATTGACTACAATCGATTCGTCATCGATTGATACTCATCAAAATTCAGTTATTAATCGAACAAGTCGATTGTTTTTTGTTCTTTTGGGAATAACCTTAGTTGGCATTGTATTTGCATTGACGATTTTTTTTATTCAAAAAATGTACGTATTAATAATTCATAGGAAAGAAAATGCCTCGTTTGTTTATCTATTTTGTAGACATAAATTTCAATATTCAAAGTTATTTAAAAGTTCACAAACAACTGATGAACAACTTGACAATGCACCGTCAACATCACCTTTGAATATCTAATCGAGTTCTTTTTGTTCATTTTTTTTCACGTCTCAATACAAAAAAACAATTTCTCTTCAATTGATTACATAAGTTTCTCTCGTTCTTCTTCTTCTTCTTCTTCTTGTGTATCTGCGCATTTCAAGTGTACCCAGTAAACGTCGATGCATATATATGGATGTATAATTATTTAGCAAAAGGTCAAAAAATGATAAAGATATTCTCTATCTAATGAGAAAAACAGATTCGTTTATGTAAGATTAAAAAACTCGTAGAGATTGTTTGTATTTATTTTTAAACTGCTTATCCATTGATTGCTTTTTAATATTGTTTTTGTTATGAAACCATTCGTTGCTAAACATCTTAATATGGGTCAATTTCGTTTCAAATTAGTAATTGTCGACTATGAATAATCAATGGCAAATGGAATTCATTAGCTAATCGAATTTGTAGAACAAATATTTCAATTTGAATTGATAAGTATTGTCGATTGAGAATGTCAAGACTACATTCGCCAATGACAATCATTGGACGTGTTTGAATCAGATGACGAAGACGTAAGAGATCATTATATGGATTTATATCTCAATAACAGACATCTTTGATAATTAATGAAGTTTTATTCATCTGAAGAGTTCTTTTGTGGTTACATTTTATAAAATAAAAATACATGCAAAACAACACATACAATAAAAATTATATTTATGAGATTATTCGAACAAAAAAATAAAATTTTCATTCTTGAAAAGTTTCAATCATTCGTTGACGAACATTATCAGTTAATTGTTGAAGATCATTTTCAATAGTTAAACCTTTAGTATCAATTGGTTCGAGACATTTAATTGTAATCGTACCTGAACGCCAATAGAAAGAATTGTTTTTCTCATTTGCATTGTAGATTGATTGATAATTCGAAAAAACAACAGGTACAATCGGAATTTGTGCTTCGATGGCCAAACGAAATGCTCCGTATTTAAATGGAAGAAGACTTTCAGACATATGACGTGTGCCTAAGTATATCAAATGCAAAAAAAAACATATTTCAATGAATTGATCGTCTGCTCTTCTTTTGTTTTTCCTTAAATTACCTTCGGGAAAGACCCATAATCGAAGTGATTTTTCTTGAACTTTCTTTGTTAAATTCGAGATTTTATCTTTTGCACGTTCGCGATTTTTTCTATCAACAAATTCGACACCAGCTAACCAAGCTGACAAACCAAATGGTAACGCATAGAGTAGTTCTTTCTTAGCTAGAATTGTACAATACCGAATATGTTCAGGCCATAATTTCATCATGCCAATAAAATCAATCGATGATTGATGATTAGCAACAATGACACAAGCATCAACTCGATCAAAAACTTGACCATTTTCAATACGATATTTTAAACCAAATAAACTCAATATGGGATTGAGTATAATTCCAGCTGTACGAATATTTCGTGCACTTCGTGGATGAATAAGAAGTATAGGAAAAAAGATAATCGATGCTGACATAACTGTAAAAACATAGAGACCATATTTCAACTTACAGATTTGTGCTTCAGTTAGTAAAGATTCTCGAAATAAATAAATAATTAGAATTAAAATAATAATACTAAGTAAATAGAGATTCAACATCTAAATGAAAGTTAAATGAATGAATTTGTTTGTTTTTCTCCGTACTATATTATTAATTACTATCATATAGAAATCATTGGAAAGAAGACAAAAAAAATAGACTAATAATCGAATGCGAGAAAAATACAAAACACAAAGAACAAGAACAAAAAAAGAAAAGAAATATATATGATTAATACATCTAATTAATGGCAAAATGAATATACAGAAAAGCAAGACTAGAGAATTGAGATTTGGGTTTTATGTTACTATTTTGAATTGATTTTTAGATAATACTGGAATAATAACGAAACATATTCGAACCGGCGAGTTTAATTTGTTGTTTGAGAGCAATTGTTGGCGAATGAATTGTTTGATTGCTTGAGTAAGTCGGCGTTGAAGGTGTATGAAGAACTAATAAACGTGAATTTGTCGGCGTTGAAATAATTTGTTGTGGTACGAATACATTCGATTGTATTGGCGAGAGCATTGTTTGGTCATTAGGTAGAATTTGTAGGTCAATATATTGATCAAGTAATTTCTTGTTTAAACAAAGATTTTTCTCTCGTTCTTGTTTTAAATGAATTTGAAGTGCCTGTCGACTTGTTAGATTTTTCGGATGAATATTTGTTTCGAGAAGAATTTCATGCGCTGTTGCTCGTCGTTCGAAATTCACGTGACACATACGTTGAAAGAGAAATTCATTGAATTCTTTCGAGCAATGTTTGATTTCATTGAGATAGTCTCGAATATTCATTCGTAATTGTCGCCATTCATTGCCTTGTTTCGGCAATTGATAGTTGGTTGCGCAAACATAAATTGTTAAACCTAACGAAAATATATCACATTTATCCAAAGAAATTTCATTTGAACATTTATCAATAGCTTCCAACGCTAAATATCGACTGTCACCATCATTATCGTCGACCCACGATGAATTCATTCGACAAATATGTCCTAAATCTGTGAGTTTATAAACATATTCATCGTTGGCATATTGACATAGCATGATATTCGATGGTTTTATATCCATATGAGCAAAATCATTCTCGTGAAGAAAATGAAGCACATCGGACATTTGATGGAGAAGATTTTTCAATTGATTTTCATCGAATAAATGTTGTTTTTGAAGAAGATCTTCGATTGAACCTTGATTACAATATTCTAATTGAAGATAGAATCGACCATCGGTTTCAATCCAACTTGAATAGTAACGAACGAGATTTTCATGAGAATTCAAAAGACCATAAGCACAAAGTTCACGCCAAGCAAATTGCTCGTAGTTCGTGCCAACAATCGATTGTTTCGATGTTTTAATTGCGTAATTTAAACCATCGAGACGATTTGTACAAAGATAAACATGAGAAAATTGACCTGAACCAAGTTGTGATTGTTGATGAAATTCTTGTTCATAACGTTGAATAAGTAATTGTGAAAATGATGTTTTCGAATGATGATGTTCAGAAGCGAATGGATTAACATGAACGAAATTCGTTTTAGTTGTTGTTGAAAACGAATGAATTTCGTCATGATAACGACTTCGACGTTGTATTTTCGGCGATTGAAATATTGTTTCTTGAGTATAATCGAGATTTTTTTGACGTGTACAAGGCGATTGATGTGGCGTTTGTAGCGATTGAAATTCATCGAAACGTTTACGTTTTCGATTGTACGATGTTGAATCATTGGAATCATCGATCGTTGGTGAATATGAAAGACGTGTATGTTGAGAGAATTGTGTTGACAAATAACTACTACTATCGTTCGATTGTTGACTAGCTTCATCGGATTCATCGGAATCGAAACGAGGTGCCGGTACTGGACTTAAGTAAAATGGCATTTCAACACGAATACGTGTGATTTACGCAGAAAAATATATAGATATGAATGAATATAAACTTCACATAGACGGACGAACTAATTGATTGACCGTCCGGGTCAAAATATAGAAACATACAATAGCTATGGCGTGACATTAGCCAATGATTTCCATATGATTTATCTATAAGCGACCTCTATTCTATCGGAAAAACGCTATTGCTAATTCTTCTTAGTCGAAAGTTCGCGAGATTTGCTTTTGTTTCGATCGACTAGACTGCACGAAAGAAAAAAAAACGTCGTCATTGCATATGAAAACTCTGCTCGAATATAATTTATTCTGCAATTACTTCTAAAACGATTTTGATTTTTTTTGCTATCGTCATCATGACATAATTTTCTGTCAATATTTGACTCAATCGGTTCTATTCACATAATGGATTTGACGTATATATTCACTCGAATGCATATATAAAGCCTAATCACAAGGTAAGCTTATCGGTTTCGTTGAGTTGAAGAGCAAAGAACAAGAAAAATGAATGATGATTTACCATGTACGTGCTGTGAAACCGTAACGAATGATTTCGTTACTGATTTGAAAAATTTATCATTATCATTGACAGAAGTTGAATATAAAACTATCATTGAACGTTTACATTTTACCTACAAACATGTCACACCAAAAGGACAATTGGATAATTTACCATTTGCAATGGCATTTGTGGACAATTTCTATCGAGCAATATCATGTTTTGAACGAAAACTTGCAGATAAAAATGAGAATGCTCATGAAACACAATTATTTCTTCAAACATTATCGAATACATACGATGGCGTTTGTTTATTTGATTTATTTTTGGCTATTAAAGATACTCAATGTTTAGAATCCATTTTCGATCGATATTTTCCTTTACTTCATCAGAATTATTTTACTGATGATGATGATGATACATATGATAATCTAGTTAATTGTCTATTACCAATAATTAGCTATTCATGTACATTAGTCATTTTAACTGAAGAAAATTTATCGAGCGATTTTATGTCTCATTTATTGAAATTTATAAAAATATATTGGGCGTCAGAAAAACGACAAGGAGTGGTTGGTAATATTCTTACTCTACTTAAAATCACATCGAAATCATGTTTACTTGTACCAATGTTGGTTCGTGCAGGTTTAGTTGAAATCTCTCATGAATTATTAACAATGTCTGGTCCGAAATTGCCATGGAAAAATTATTATTATATCTTTTTGACGATACAGAAATTAGCTCGACATCCAATTGGTGTTGAAGCATTGAAAAAAATGAATTTCATTGATGTCATATGTCAATGTGAAAGGGAAATGAAAAACGATTATCCAGAAGAAGAATACAATGCAATTGAATTTGTTATGTGTATGACCTATGCATTGATTACAGAAGCTGATGAAATTCGACAAAATTCCATGCTAGCTGATGGATTAATGTGCAGAATACTTCGACAGTTAATTGAGTATACATATGAAGCTGGTAAAAACCGTAAATTAATATATCGAGGTTGTCAATTATCGGATATGTTATGTGTATTGACGAAATTATTTGCTAATGATGATATATTAACGAGATGTTTAAAAGAACAAACAGATTTATTCGATCATCTATGTCAATTCGTACTTAAATTTTCATCGATAAATGTAAATCGATCACGTGTACAAAAAGTTCAAGAAGATGAAGCGTTACTTGCACTACTCAATCTTCTTTGGAGTATCTCATTTCATGATTCGTATCATGAAAAATTCAAATCGAATACATTGCTCATGCAAACATTATCAAATCTTGCGACATCATCAATTTTATATCGAAATAATAACATCAAATTAATGCCCGATGATATTGTTTCGTTAAAACGAGCAGCTGAAAGTATTCTTTGGAATTTAAATGGTTCATTGCATAAAGACAAATCGATTGTCGAACAAAAACAAACGCAAACAAATATCATGATTAGTTATTCGCATAGTGATTCAATATTTTGTCGTGAACTTGTCGACTATCTTTCGCAATATATCACAGTTTGGGTTGATTATAAACAAGGACAACATGGTCGTGTTCAACATTCGGACGATGTTTGGGAAGAAATTGCAGCTGCTATGGAAACAGCAACGGCCATTGTTTTAATTCTTTCAAAGGAATATTACGATTCGAAATCATGTCGACAAGAATTATCCTATGCAAGTGACACATTAAAAAAACGTATTATACCTATTTATGCACCTAATCAAGGATTTAAAGCGAGCGGTTGGCTTGGCATTCGAATAGCTGGACAAAAATATGTTCATTTCGGTCGAAAATCATATGTCGACGCTTGTAATGAACTTCTTTCGATGATCAACATCGATCATAAACCAATGATTCCCGTGGAAACGAAACCAATCGAACAAAAATCAAATCAACTAATCGATTGGACATCGAAAGATGTTCATCAATGGTTTGAAAATAATCATGTACATCAAGATTTAATAGCACTTTTTGCCGGTCAATTTCATACTGGTACAGCACTTCTTGTTTATGCTTATCATTTAAAACAATTCTATCGTACAGAATATATTCATTTACTGTCCAACTATCGAAAGCAATTCAATGGAAGAAAACTTCAAACAATCGATTTTATCACATTTGTCGATGCACTCTGGCGTTTACGTCAAGAATATGATCCACAAGGTAAATATGACGATACTTGGGACAAACAATTGGCTAATACAGTGAAACTTATTGGTGATGGTACGACTTGGTTGTAAAATTTTAGTTTTTCGAATTGATTGATTCATTTATTTTTCAATGTACAATCAAAAAAAATATATATATCTATATGTATCACTTAATTATTGAATTTTTCTGTTCGGTTCATTTAAAATCAAAGCAAAATATCTAATTTTCAAAATAATAATAATAACAAAATGAATAAGATTTAGAGATTGCTGACACGTCGAGTCGCTGGTTGATGATCAGCCAACGGTTTCGGACCGTGCTTATTGATCCAACATTGTTTACAAAATGAACGTAAACAATGAAAATTTCGACAGAATAAATCAGCTATTGCAGGACAAAATGCACATGGTTCATTTTCACGAAGAAATGGATCGATATCGAGCTAAACAAAAAACAGATTTGGTTTTATCAAATGAAAATCAACTATTACTAATTTATGAAAAACATCACATTTGATATCGATAACTCCAGCGGCAACAGCTCGCATATAACTATGTGAATCAGTAAATAGAACTGTGCCTGTGCCAGTTGGATATCCGTATTTGTCAGTATTGATTTGTGCTGTCGAAACTCGACCGAATACATTGGACATAATCGATGCTAGACTAAATGCTGTCATTTTGCCATGTAAAGGCGAAACGAAAATTGTTCGAGACCAATCTTTGAGTGTTAATTCTCGTGTTGAAGTGGTCGATTGATCGGTGACATAGACACTATCACGAACATTCCATGGAACGATTTGAATCTGTTTAAATCGATTGGTACGAGTTGAAACATGTGCCATGTGAATATGAAGAAAATAATCGATTGTTGAACGTTGCTGTCGAGTACAATGTTTGAGAAGTTCAACAACCGAACGAGATTCTCGGAAGATAACATGACAAAAACCTGTAATACAACAAGAAACAGTCAAAGAAAATCGTTGAATTAAAATCAAACTCGGCATATTGTGATTTGAACCATCAGTTTTCGGCCATTTGATATTGCATTTACCGAATTTTCTTAGAATAAGTAGAAGTTCAGCTGAAGCAAAACAAAAATAGAACGGAATTAACAACATATTCAATCGATCGATCGATCGAACCTTCGGTTAATTCAGCGGGAATACCGCCGAGAAAAACTTTTTGAGAAAAATGACTCGTCATTTGATATTGATCCATAGTTATCGGTTCGAATTTCATCGGCAGATAACCACGCCAAGTTGGCATTGAACTTGTTCGATTCGATGAACGACGTGCTACCGCTGCTGATTGTTGAAGATCATTGGATGAAGTAAAAAGATTTTCAATTGAATTGAGATTCGTTCTTGAATTATTGAATGACATAATGGATGATGATGTCGATAGACGAGACATTGGCGAAATTAAAACATCGGCAATCGATGTTGATGCTTGATTATTTCTTCTTGTTCTAAATGATAGATGAGGATGAATGGATGGAAAATACTGATTTTTACAAATAATTATTGAGACGATGAGTAGCTTGTGAAGTGAAAGAGCTGGATTGAACATGCAGATTTTCAGCATCGGATTGCCTAAGATGAAACGAAAAATGTGAGATTTTTGTAAAGAATATCTTAGTGATTTACCATCGAGATAGAGTCGATGGTTCATCTTGAAAGAAATGTTCGAATTCTTTATCGAAATCTGTTGTTAGTTTTTCATCCATTTCAAAGAGAAAATGAAAGGATAGCACGTGGACGACAGTTATATATGCATATATAATCGCCTTTGTTTCTAATAGACATCAGTGACTACTGGATATAGAAGGAGAACGAGAAAGGTCTATCGTAACGAAACTTTTGTCCCCTGTCAATCATGATCAAGTAGAATTTAATGTTCTATCAGACATCTTATGCCTTCGAGATTGTTAAATTGACAGAAAGGCAATGTAAAAAAAAGCGCCGAATTGCATT
>ERZ781398.4045-NODE-4045-length-11012-cov-3.590490_pt1 | contig 11012 bp, 12 predicted proteins | sample MGYA00433077_ERZ781398 | MGnify/ENA primary metagenome ERZ781398 (study PRJEB29847, sample SAMN06458254) | wastewater metagenome | isolation source: Wastewater bioreactor | place: South Africa: Cape Town | study: EMG produced TPA metagenomics assembly of the... | reverse complement strand
GTCTGCCATCAGCAATTGTGCGAAGACCGGTCCCTTGACGAAGCGGAAGGAGCGGCGGCCGGTTTCGTCCTGGTCCATCACTTCGGAGCCGAGAATATCCGAGGGCATCAGGTCCGGCGTGAACTGAACGCGGTTGGAGGCGAGACCCAGGACTGCGCCGAGCGTCGTCACGAGCTTCGTCTTCGCAAGACCGGGCACGCCCACCAGCAATGCGTGGCCGCCGGCGAGCACCGCGAGCAGCGTGTTTTCCACGACGCTTTCCTGGCCGAAAATGACCTTCGACACCTCTTCGCGGACACGGGCGATATCGCTCAATGCCTTTTCGGCCGCTGCGATGATCGCCTGCTCGTCGAGGCTCGTTTCGGTCGATTTGATCATGCCCATTTGCGTCTCCAATGGCAGTAAAACGGTGCGTGCGATTCGCAGACGTTACACATTTGCCTCATAATCAATACAACTTATCGCCAGCAAGATGGCTGACAAGCACGTTTCAAATGACTATCTCGTGAGAACTGTCATATTCCTGACTAACGACGAACCGGGACAGAAGAATGGCAACCGAGGAAATCAGGGCAACCGGCGACGCAGCGAGCCTCGCGGCGCTGATTTCGCGCGCTGCCGGCGACAGCGGCGGCTCCAAGAAGGGCCTGCCACCCGTCGATCGCTGGAATCCGCCGTTCTGCGGCGATCTCGACATGGAGATCCGCGCTGACGGCACTTGGTTCTATCTCGGAACACCCATCGGACGCGCGCCGCTGGTGCGATTGTTTTCCACAGTCTTGCGCAAGGATGAAGACGGAAAGACCTATCTCGTGACGCCTGTGGAGAAGGTCGGCATTCGCGTCGTCGATGCGCCCTTCGTCGCAGTCGAGATGAGCGTGACGGAGCGGGACGGGAGGCGCGTGCTGACCTTCCGCACGAATGTCGGCGATGTCGTCGAGGCGGGCAGGGATCATCCCATCCGTTTCGTCATTCGCGGCGAGAACGACGAGCTTAAGCCCTATCTGCATGTTCGTGGACGCCTGGAGGCTCTGGTGACGCGCGCGGTCATGTATGATCTCATCGAGCTCGGCGAACCCGTCGAAATTGCCGGGCGGGAGATATTCTGCGTACGTTCCGGCAGCTCCATCTTTCCCGTCATGCCGGTTGCCGAACTGGATGCACTCACTCGATGAATGAATTCCCCCTTTATTCCGCGGATGAATTCCGCCGTCGCGCCCTCCATCAGAGTGGCAGCCCTGTCGAGCTTGCCTGGCGCGACCATGGCGATCACCGCCTCAACCCGGAAACCATTTCGCAGGTCGCAGGCTTGAAGCTCAAGGATGCCGCGGTGCTCATCCCCGTGGTCGACAGCGGCGACGATGCCAAGGTCATCTTCACGCTCAGGACCTCGACCTTGCGCAAGCATTCCGGCCAGATCGCCTTTCCTGGTGGAGCCATCGATCCCGAGGACGCATCGCCGGAGATGGCGGCGGTGCGCGAAGCGGGCGAGGAAATCGGGCTGGCCGATATCTTCATAGAGCCCGTCGCGCGGCTGCCGCACTATCTCGCGGCCACGGGTTTTCGCATCACGCCCATTCTCGCCGTGGTGAAGCCGGGCTTTCATCTGGCTCTCAATCCGACTGAGGTGGAGGATGCCTTCGAGGTGCCGCTCTCCTTCCTGATGGACCCCGACCACCACGTCACCGACACGATGCTCTGGCAGGGGACCGAGCGCCATTTTTACCGCATGCCCTACGGGCAACGAATGATCTGGGGCATTACCGCCGGCATCGTCCGCACGCTTTATGAAAGGCTCTATACATGACGTCCGTTGCCGATGAGGCCTGGTTTCGCGATAAGGCTTTGCAGCGCGTGCTGGCGCTGCTCGATGCGGATGGCGGCGAGGGGCGTGTGGTCGGCGGCGCCGTCCGCAACAGTCTGATGGGGCTGCCGGTCGCCGACATCGACATAGCCACAACCCTGTTGCCGGAAACGGTGGTGGAACGAGCGGAGGCGGCTGGAATCAAAGCGGTGCCGACAGGCATCGCGCATGGCACCGTCACCCTGGTCATCGATGGAAAGCCGTTCGAAATCACCACCTTGCGGCGCGATGTTGAAACAGACGGGCGCCGTGCCGTGGTTGCCTTCAGCCGGGATTGGCAGGCGGATGCCGAGCGGCGCGACCTGACGATCAACGCGCTTTACGCTTCGTCCGATGGCGAGGTCGTGGATCTCGTCGGCGGGCTTGCCGATCTGGAGCGCCGCAATATTCGCTTCATCGGCGACGCGGCCACACGAATTGCCGAAGATCACCTGCGCATCCTGCGGTTCTTCCGCTTCTTCGCCTATTATGGCAGCGGCCGGCCGGATGCCGATGGGTTGCGTGCTTGTGCCGCCGCAAAGTCGAAGATTTCAACGCTCTCGGCCGAGCGCGTCTGGTCCGAAATGAAGAAGCTGCTGGCGGCTCAGGACCCGGGCAGGGCGCTGCTCTGGATGCGCCAGATCGGCATATTGACGGAAGTGCTGCCGGAAACGGAGAAGTGGGGGATCGACGCCATTCCGGGGCTCGTCGCCGCGGAACAGGTTCTCGGCTGGCCGGCGGAGCCTTTGCTGCGGCTTGCCGCGATCGTGCCGCCCGACGCGGCAAGGCTTGCCAAGCTCGCGGAGCGGCTGCGCCTCTCGAAGGCAGAAGGCGCCTATCTTCAGGCCTGGGCGAATGCGCCCGCGGTTAAAGACGATATTGCGGATGCGGCCTTCGATCGCCTGCTTTATCGTCATGACCCATCCGGGGTCGCCGTTCGCCTGAAGTTGGCGCTGGCGGTTGCCCGGAGCAAGGCGGAAGACGATTTCGAGGAGATGGCGCGCGTCGCGAGGCTCGGAAGATTGCTGGCGCGTGTTGCGAAATGGAAAAGGCCGGCTTTCCCGCTGAATGGCGCAGATGCGCTTGCCGCCGGTGTTAGCGCCGGACCACGCGTCGGCGAACTTCTCGGCAAGCTGGAACAGGAATGGCTTGATGGGAATTTCGCGATGAACCGGGCGAGTCTTCTCGCCCGACTGAAGGATTTGGCCAATGGTTGACCTTAGAGCCCGATTTTCGGGCCGGTAGGCCAAACCATGGATCAGGCCGCGTGGGCCTCGTCACGAATCCTTGCCTTGATATTGTCGACCATGTTTTCGCGTATGACGGTTTCACCATGCGCTTCGCGCATGTGCTCGACGGCGCGGCGAACGACTTCGGCGTCATCCTTGGCGCGGGTATGCCAGGCGCAGCCCGGTACGAGGGTTCCGCATTCGAACAGTCGCATATCTTCCTCCTCTTCCTTTCATAGTTTCCCGCCCCTTCATGCGAAGGGCATGAAGGCCTAAACGCAACGGACGGGAAAAGGTTTCTGCCGTCCGGCAAGCCTCTTGCTTGCCGGCGGCGGTTTTCCGGACATCAATCCGGCATCGCCCAGGACTTGAAGCAGTCCGACGACTGATATCGGGTAATGGGCGCTTGCCTGGCCGAGCGATCGGCCGCGAAGCTCGCGATATCGCTCGGAGATTTGCCTGCCAATTGCATCCTCACCTGTTCTACGAAACAGGAAAGGGGTAGGTCGGACCCGCTACGGGTCCGCATATCCTCGGCCAGTCGGATGATGAACTCTGGACTATCGACTGTGCGCGAAAGTTTCTGTTCTTTCGAAGCTTCCGTGACTTGTTTCTCTGCTGCCATTACAACCTCCTCCGATTGGAACGAGCATTAGGTCACTTAGGCACTCCTCCTGCCGATTTCAGGGCGTTGTCCGATCATTTAATGTTGAACGCTTGAAGCGCATCGCGATCTGTCAGATTCTTTCGCTGCGCTTGCGTATTTCGCGGGCGGCTAGGGGAAGACCGCGGCCACCCGCGCGATATATCAGGGCCAACGCACCACAGGTGGCAGAGACGATAGGATCGACTCGACATTGCCGCCTGTCTTCAGCCCAAATATTGTACCCCTATCGTACAGCAAATTGAACTCCACATAGCGCCCGCGACGAATTAATTGTTCGTCTCGATCCTCTTCCGTCCATGTCTCGTTGAAATTGGAGCGGACGATGCGCGGATAGACCATCGCGAAGGCGCGGCCGACATCGCGGGTGAAGGCGAAGTCGGCATTCCAGCCGCCGGCATCCTCCGTCGAATGCAGCCAATCGAAGAAGATGCCGCCGATGCCCCGCGCCTCGTTGCGGTGCTTCAGGAAGAAATATTCGTCGCACCAGCTCTTGTAGCGCTGGTAGTCGGCGACGGCATGGCGATCGCAGACGATCTGCATGGCGCGATGGAAGAGGGCGCTGTCGGGATCTTCCTGGGTGCGGCGCCGGTCGAGCATCGGCGTGAGGTCGGCGCCGCCGCCGAACCATTGGCTTGTCGTCACCACCATGCGGGTGTTCATGTGCACGGTCGGCACGTTGGGATTGACGGGGTGGGCGATCAGCGAAATCCCCGAAGCCCAAAAGCGCGGATCTTCTTCGGCGCCTGGAATCTGGCTGCGGAAGTCAGGAGAGAATTCGCCATAGACCGTCGATGTGTGGACGCCGACCTTCTCGAAGACGCGGCCTTCCATCATCGACATGCGGCCACCGCCGCCCTGGCCCTTGTCTCTCTGCCAGTCCTTGGCGACGAAGCGGCCCGGTTCCTGGTCGGAAAGGGGGCCAGTCAGCTCGTTCTCCAGCTGCTCGAATTCCGCGCAGATTGTGTCGCGCAGGCCTTCGAACCAGTGTCGCGCTGCCTCTTTCTTTTCTTCAATATCCTCGGGTAATCCCTTGGGAAGATTGGGTCGTTCCATTCATGCTCTCCGACGGCGCGAGCAACCGGCGGCCCGCGATTCGCTCTCTATGTATCGTGATTTGGAATATCAGCAAGATTGCGGCGCAGCCAGTGCAGCAGCGTCGCAGGAGAATCGACTCGCAAATTTCACAATGCGGTATTATGTTCCCTCTCTCAAAGGCGAGGTTTTATCATGAAGATACCCGGACCGCCGCCCCTGGATGGGTTGAGAAACAGAATATTCCGTTACCGGCAGGAACATCCGGCCGGGGGGAAGAGCGAATTCGTTCGCGAGACCTTTTGTCTGAGCCGCCCCGAAGCGCGTGAAAAGGCGCGCGAATGGTTCGATGAATTCCCGAAAGCTGCCTATTGGACCGGGGTTGAAAGCTGGCGTCAGGTGGACCGCGATCGCATCGAATTCACCATGCGGCGCTTGCCGTCGGCGGATTGACGCGGGCGACATGGCCACCTGCCGCGACCGATGAACAGGCTGAGGCGCGTTTCCGTGTCCTCGGGGCGCTGGCCTGTAGTGTGGCGCTCGCTCAATGGGGTTTCGACGACTGTCCCTCATCCGATGGGCCGGATGAGGGTGGCTGGACGCCCGGCGTCGGGCCGGCGGAGAAAGCTTTCTTGACGTTCTCGATCGTGGCTGTGTTGCCGCTTCCTGGCGAGGGAGGCTTGCGTTCCGCCGTTGTCGGTGCTTCAGCCGCGGCGCCCAGTTTTGAAGCGTCGCGCTCGCGGACCCTCGGGTCTTTCGCGATGGGGGATGCGGCAAAGATTTCCATCAACGTCGTGGTGACGGGCAGATGGCCGCTAAGGTCGGTGTTCGTATGATGCCATGCGTGCGCAACGCGCCGATCGGCGGGGATGAACCGTCTGGAATTGATTTCGCCGAACCAGTCCCACTCACCCATGACATCGACGACATCGGTAAATACCGGCGGCATCGCAATCTTCGTGTGCCGCGCCAGTTAGGCGACCCGGCTTTCATCCCGTTTCCAGAGATTGTGCAACGCGGCCGACAAGACGAGATTGCCCTTGGAGTGCCCCGTCAGCAGGCGGAAGGAGAGGCGGGGGTCGGAAAGGAGCGCCTGCACCGTTCTCGTGTCGAGGCTGGAGCGGGCAGCCTTTGCCTCGGCCTGCGCCCCGACCTTGGGGCGACCGGCAAGGTCATCCAGGCCTTCGAGGAAGGGCCGCAAACCTTTCAGGTGACCGAAGAAAAACAAGCCGCCGAAGGCTTCTGTGATGACATCGGCCAGGCCGTAGCCCGAGACGACGACTGCAACCGGCGCGTCGACCGCATCGGCCACGTTGCGCGCGAAGGCGGCTGCCCCGAGCGCGGAGCCGCCGATGCCTGCCACGGCAAGCGCCCGGGTGTCGGCGCCGCCGCGCAGGACGAACTCATCGATGGTTTCGCAGAGCGTCAGCGCCCCGAGCCCGCTTGGCGGCACGATCATGATCGCGCCTTCGGCGGCCAGCGAGTCGCTGATGTAGAAGGCTTCTTCCGGCGTGATCACGGTAACGTCATAGAACAGCGCGTCGAGCGCAAGGTTGCGCTGGCGCAGGCCTTCGAGAGCCAGGTTGCGGGCAGGTGAGCGCTGCAGCCGTTCGGGGAGGCTCAGGCTGCGTGCGAACTGCGTCAGGGAAAGCGTGAATGCCGTCTGGAACATGGGTCACCTCGCCAAGGTTGCCTGAGTTAGAGCATTCCGTAGCGAAGCTTCTCACACTTTGTCAGGCGTGCCAACGGCTATTGGGGTGTGACATTCAGGCTCGGGCGCCAGCGGCTACCATTGCGTTTGTCGCAGAGCTTCGCCTGAAATCATCGCCGCCGACATCGCAACATTGATGGAGCGCTGGCCCTCGACCATGGGGATCAGGATGCGACCGTCTGCTCTCTCATGCACATGATCAGGCACGCCGGCGCTCTCGCGGCCGAAGAGAAGAATATCGTCGTCGTGGAAGGCAAAATCCGTGTAGCGTTGCGCTGCCTTCGTCGAGGCCAGCACCAGCCGCCGTCCGCTTTCCTCCCGCCATGTCTCGAAGCGCTCCCAATTGACGTGCCTGGTCAGGGTGACGGCTGCGAGGTAATCCATGCCGGCGCGCTTCAGGTTGCGGTCGGATATGTCGAAGCCGGCCGGCTCGATGATATCGACGCCGAGGCCAAGGCAGGCGGCGAGCCGCAGGATTGTGCCGGTGTTGCCGGGAATATCGGGCTGGTAGAGGGCGATGCGCAGTTTTGTCATGCGCTGGAACTAGCGAAATCGCCCGGACTTGTCTTCGACTTTTCGCGAGCTCTTCGTTTCTGTGATGCTTCCCATAAGCAGAATTGAAGGATTTAGCCCATTTTTCGGGCATATTTCGCTTTTCAAACAAGAAAAGTCGCGCTAAAAGACGGGCGCTCTACAACTTGCGAAAGAAGGAGGCTCAGATGGATATCTTGTTTGTGATGATGCGCCTCTGCGCCGTGAAGCCACGGATCTATTGAGCGCCTTCAAGGCGCGTATTCGCAAGTATCCCCTTCTTTAAGTCATTGCGCGGCCAACATGGCCTCGTCGTTTTACCGCCCGACCACCATATATGCGTGCGACCTTTAGGCGCAGTGGGTGGTCGAAGGGTCGAGTCTTTGGAGCATTTCAATGTTTGGCTGGTTCGAACGCCGACTGAATCCATTCCCGAGCGAGGTGCCGGATACTCCGCCGCGCGGCCTCTTCGCCTTCTGCTGGCACTATTCCAGGCCGGCTCTGCCATGGCTGATCGCCATGAGCGTCCTCACCATGTCGATCGCGATCGGCGAAGTCGCGCTGTTCCAGTTCCTCGGCGATATCGTCGACTGGCTGACACACGCGGATAAGGAAACCTTCCTGCAGACGGAATGGCACAAGCTGTTCTGGATGGGCGCGATGGTGCTGATCGGCTTGCCAGCCGCGGCGATCCTCGACAGCTTCATCATGCATCAGGTGCTGCTCGGCAACTATCCGATGATCGCGCGCTGGCAGATGCACCGCTTTCTGCTGCGCCACAGCATGACCTTCTTCGCCAACGAGTTTGCCGGCCGCGTCGCCACCAAGGTCATGCAGACGTCGCTCGCCGTGCGCGAGACGGTGATGAAGATCATCGACGTCTTCATCTATGTGGTGAGCTACTTCGTCTCGATGATCGCGGTCATTGCCTCGGCGGACCTGCGTCTCGTGCTGCCGCTGGTCGTATGGTTCGTGGTCTATGTCGGGATCCTGCGCTATTTCGTGCCGAAGCTGATGGTGGTTTCGCGCGAGCAGGCCGATGCGCGCTCCATGATGACGGGCCGGATCGTCGACAGCTACACCAACATCGCCACGGTCAAGCTGTTCTCGCATGCCGGACGCGAGGAAACCTATGCCCGCGAAGGCATGAACGAGTTCCTCGTGACCGTGCACAAGCAGATGCGGCTCATCACCTCGTTCAACATCGCGATCGACATCAACAACGTCATCGCGATGTTCCTCACGCCGTCCATCGGCATTTATTTCTGGATGGCCGGCGACGTGACGGTGGGGGCCGTCGCCGTGGCGATCGGCCTTGCCATGCGCGTCAACGGCATGTCGCAGTGGGTGATGTGGGAAGTCTCGGCGCTCTTCGAAAACATCGGCACCGTCTATGACGGCATGGAGATGATGTCGAAGCCGCACGATATCGTCGACAAGCAGGCCGCCGCGCCGATCGTCGCCAAGCAGGGGGCGATCCGCTTTGACCACATTCGCTTTCACTATGGCAAGGCGAAGGGTGTCATGGAGGATCTGACCCTCGATATCCGGGCGGGCGAAAAGGTCGGCCTCGTCGGCCGCTCCGGCGCCGGCAAGACGACGCTGATGAACCTGCTGCTGCGCTTCTACGATCTGGAAAGCGGCCGCATCACCATCGACGGCCATGATATCGCCGGCGTCACGCAAGACAGCCTTCGCTCGATGATCGGCGTGGTGACGCAGGATACGTCACTATTGCACCGTTCGATCCGCGACAACATCGCCTATGGCCGTCCGGATGCGACGGACGAAGAGGTCATCCAGGCGGCCAAGCGCGCCAATGCCTGGGACTTTATCGAAGGGCTGGTCGACATGCATGGCCGCACCGGGCTCGATGCACAGGTTGGCGAGCGCGGCGTCAAGCTGTCGGGTGGCCAGCGCCAACGTATCGCGATCGCCCGCGTCTTCCTGAAGGACGCGCCGATCTTGGTGCTCGACGAGGCAACCTCGGCGCTCGATTCCGAAGTGGAAGCGGCGATCCAGGAGAACCTCTTCGCGCTGATGCACGGCAAGACGGTGATCGCGATCGCCCACCGCCTGTCGACGCTGACCGAGATGGACCGCCTCGTCGTTCTCGACAAGGGCCGGATCATCGAGATGGGCACCCATCAGGAACTGGCCCATGGTGGCGGCATCTATGCCGAGCTCTGGAGCCGCCAGTCCGGCGGTTTCCTCGCCGATCACGAGGAAGTCGAGACGGCGGCACAATAATGCGACTGACAACTGGGGCGCTGAGGCGCCCCAGTTGTTGTTTCCAGGCTCCTTCGGCCATGCCGTCTTCGCAAAACACGGGTCGAGCTGATCCGGAAGACGCCAAGGCGGCCATCTCCCAAAATTCAAAACGCGACAACGACGTGGAAGGCGACGATGCTCGCTAACGGCTCGCCAGAGCGAGCTGCACCGCGAGCAATCCGAATGCGGTTGCGAAGCTTCGTCGCATCCATGACTGAACGGTCGGATTTGAGACGATGTGGCGGCGCAGGTAGGCCGCGAACACACCGTAGGCTGTGAAAATAACAAAGGTGAGCGCCATGAATATCAGGCTGAGCTTCAGCATCAGCGCAATCGGGCTTGCCTGATCCGGCGTCACGAACTGCGGCAGGAAGGCGAAGAAGAAGATCGATAGTTTCGGATTGAGCAGGTTGATCAGGATTGCCGAGCCAATCACCTGTCGCGTGCTCTTGTCGGTCGGAGTTCCGTGAACGCGCAGAACACCTCGCTCCAGAAACATCGACCAGGCCATGTAAAGCAGATAGGCGACGCCGAGCCATTTGAGCGCCTGAAAGGCCACGGCGCTGGTGTGCAGGAGCGCGGCAAGGCCGCTTGTCGCGGCGAGCAAATGTGGGACGATGCCGAGCGTGCAGCCGAATGCGGCAATCATGCTCGCTCTTGCACCGCCCGATAATCCGGCAGCCAGCGTATAGATCGCTCCGGTGCCAGGGGATGCGACGATGATGAAGGTCGTTATCAGGAACTCCATGCTCATGCCTTGGCGTCCATGGAGAGGTGACACATTGGCGGCAAGGCTTGAGCCGTTACGCCCCTTTCGGACGGCGCTCGGCGCAAGATGTCCAGGCGGTCAGGTTGAGGTCTGATGTGTGTTGACGACGGATGCAGCGGATGCATCGCGTCGGCCTTGGCGGAAATAGCGGGCATGGATCTCACTCGGTGATGGCTTCGAGCAATATCGCGGCGTCGTCTTCTCCGGTCTTGAATGAAATTGCAGGTCGATCGTTAGCCCGCGTTCGTCTCTCAAATCATAAGGCACCGTATTCTAACGAAAATGTAACCATTGCCGGGGGCCGTCTTTACTTTCCGGTCCTGCTAAAATTCCCTATATCGCTTAGATGTTCATCCGTTTTGTGTTCCGTCTGTTCGAGACCTGGATTGATCCATACTATCGCAGCGGCGACCTACGGCCGCCACGGTCGCTTGGTGCCTTCATCTGGTATTATGTTGGGCAAGCGAAGGGGCCGTTCCTGGCGATGGCGGTGCTCGGCGGAGCGGTTGCCGTGCTGGAGGCGGCGCTTTTCTGGTTTGTCGGCCATCTGGTCGATATTCTCGACAAGGTGAAGCCGGGCGAGGGGTGGAGCGGGCTGCTGGCCGGCCACGGAGCAGCATTGCTCGGCATGGTCTTCGTCGTGCTTATCGTACGCTTCGTGGTGGTCAGCCTCGGTGCGCTGGTCGAGGAGCAGGTCGTCGTTCCCGGCTTCCTCAATCTCGTGCGCTGGCAGGCCTACCGGCATGTGGCGAGACAGTCGGTCGAATTCTTCCAGAATGATTTTTCCGGTCGCGTTGTCAGCAAGGTCTGGTCTGCGGGCCAGGCGACGGGTGATCTGGTCGTGTCGCTGCTGCAAGTGGTCTGGTTCATCATCATCTATGCTGCCTCGACCATTGCGCTCGTCGGTGGGCTCGACTGGCGGCTGGCACTGGTGATCCCGGTATGGATCGGCATCTTCT
>ERZ781398.4042-NODE-4042-length-11016-cov-4.634340_pt1 | contig 11016 bp, 7 predicted proteins | sample MGYA00433077_ERZ781398 | MGnify/ENA primary metagenome ERZ781398 (study PRJEB29847, sample SAMN06458254) | wastewater metagenome | isolation source: Wastewater bioreactor | place: South Africa: Cape Town | study: EMG produced TPA metagenomics assembly of the... | reverse complement strand
GACTAGATAGCGATCGGCCGGCACCATGGCCGCGACGTCCTGAATTTCCTTGGCATTCTTGAAGGTGATGATGCCGGAAAAGGAGATGTAGCCACCGAGCGCCAGCGCGCGCTGCGCCAGGTCCATGCCGGCGGTGAAGCAATGGAGCACGAAGGGGAAGGCCCCCTGCCCGGTCTCTTCTTCGAGGATGGCGGCCATGTCGTCATCGGCCTGGCGGCTGTGGATAACCAGTGGAAGACCGGTGATCCGCGCGGCGGCGATGTGCCGGCGCAGTCCGATCTCCTGCGCCTCGCGTGGGGCATTGTCGTAGAAGTAGTCGAGACCGGCTTCGCCGATGGCAATGCAGCGCGGATGGGCACTTAGCCGGACCAGGTCCTCGGTCTGGATATGCAGCTCCTGATCGGCATTGTGCGGATGCGTGCCGACCGAACACCAGACGTTCGGGAAACGTTCCGCGATATCGGCATAGGTGGAAAACTTATCCACCCATGTGGATATCGTGACCATGCCGGTGACCCCGGCCGCGGCGGCGCGTGCCATGACGCCGTCGATATCGGCGGCCAGCGCTTCGAAGTCGAGATGGCAATGACTATCGATCAGCATCTTATTCCGCCGGCTTTTCGAGACGGGCAAAGACGCCCTGCGGCACGGGCAGTTCGGTGCCGGGGACGAGAGCATTGACCGCGACCGCATCGGCCAGGCCGCGCTGGTAGGCGGGCACCATCAGCTGGTCGAGCAAGCGCGCGGCGGATGCCGGCACGAAGGCCTGCATCGGGATGGCGAGGCGGCGAACGGTGTCGGCGGTGACATAGAGAACCGTGGCCATGCGAGCCGGATCGGTCTTCTTCAACGCCCAGGGCTCCTGGCCGGCAAAGTAGTTATTGGCCGAGCTCAGCGCCGCGATGATGGCGCCGGTGGCCTCATGCACCAATTGCTGATCCATGGCCTGCTGCGCCGCAGCCAGTGCCTCGGTGACCTCGGCGATGATGGCATTGTCGGCCTCGGTGAGCGCCCCGAATACGGGCACCTGGGCCTCGCAGTTCTTGTTGATCATCGACAGCGAACGCTGCGCCAGATTACCCAGATTGTTGGCCAGATCGGCATTGACGCGGTTGACCAGCTTTTCGTTGGAATAGTCGCCGTCATTGCCGAAGGAAACTTCGCGCAGGAAGAAATAGCGGATGGCGTCGGGGCCGAAGGTTTCGACCAGATGGAACGGGTCGATGACATTGCCCAGAGACTTGCTCATCTTCTGGCCGTCGACGGTGAGGAAACCGTGGGCGAAGACGCGATGCTGCACCGGCAGGCCGGCGCTCATCAGGAAAGCGGGCCAATAGACGGTGTGGAAGCGGATGATGTCCTTGCCGATAACGTGCAGGTCAGCGGGCCAGAACTTCTTGAACAGTTCGCTCTGCTCGTCGGGATAGCCGACGCCGGTAATGTAATTGGTGAGCGCATCGACCCACACATACATCACATGGCCCTCGGCGCCGGGGACCGGAATGCCCCAGTCGAAGGTGGTGCGGGAGACCGAAAGGTCCTGCAATCCGCCCTTCACGAAGGAGATGATCTCGTTGCGGCGCTCCTTGGGGGCGATGAAATCGGGATTGGCCTCGTAGAGATCGAGCAGCTTCTGGGTATAGGCGGAGAGAGCGAAGAAATAGGTCGGCTCTTCGACCCACTCGACCTCGGCGCCGGAGGGGGCAAAACGCTTGCCGTCCTTTTCAGTCAGCTCGTCCTCGTCGAAATAGGCCTCGTCGCGCACCGAGTACCAGCCCTTATAGGTGGACTCGAAGATATCGCCATTGTGGCTGTCGGCCATCTTTTTCCAGATGGCCTGCGACGCCTCATGGTGGCGCTGCTCGGTGGTGCGGATGAAGTCGTCATTGGAGAGATTGAGCGCCGCGGCGAGCTTGCGGAACTCGCCGGCATTGCGATCGGCCAGTTCGCGCACCGGAATGCCTTCCCTGGCGGCGGTCTGCACCATCTTGATGCCATGCTCGTCCGTACCGGTCAGGAAATAGACCTCGCGGCCTTCCAGACGCTTCCAACGCGCGATGGCGTCGGTGGCGATCATCTCATAGGCATGCCCGATATGGGGGGCGCCATTGGGATAGGAAATCGCGGTGGTGACGTAAAAGGGCTTGGCGGTCATGCTGGCTCAACGGGAACGGCGGAAATGGCGCAGTGCTTCCTTATGGCGTCGAAAATAACCGCCAGCGTCTGCTTCATGTCGAGATTGACGCTGTCGGCTTCGCCCAGAAGTGCGCTGGCCTTGTCCCATAGGTCAGTGGCGGAGGCAAGACGCCTGCGATCCACACCGGCAATGGCAGCCTCGCGCATTTCGGTGGCCATCCAATCGGCGAGGATTTCGCGGGCAAAGGACATGTCGGTGCCCTGCGCGTCGCTGCCCAATGCATCGGCCAGTTGCAGATGCACGGCATTGGGCATGGCGAGCGGATCTTGCAGCCAGGCCAGCAATGCTCCGACCGGCGAGGCCTCCGAGAGCGCCAGGGTTTCAAAGGCACGGCGCGGCCGGCCACCGGCCAGCTGCACGGCGCGGTCGAGCGTCTCGGCATCGAGATCGGCAACGCTGGCGGCCACGAGATCGCGCACCTGACCGCCGGCCAGCGGCCGCAGCGCCAGATTGTGGCAGCGCGACTTGATGGTGGGCAGAAGCGAGCCGGGGCGATGGGAAATAAGGAAAAATGTGGTGTCGGCCGGCGGCTCTTCCAGCGTCTTCAGCAGCGCATTGGCGGCGGACGGGTTGCAGTCGTCGATGGAGTCGAGAATGGCGATGCGGTGGCCGGCGCGGCCACGGGTGTGGTGCAGCGCGTCCCGCAGTTCGCGCACATCCTCGACGCGGATGACGGTGTAGTAGCCCTTGGCGTCCTTGGGACGGCGGCGCAGCACCGAGAGATTGGGATGGGACATGGCCTGCACCTGCTCGCGCACGCGGTGCGCGGGCTCGTCGCCGGTGGTCGTGAGGATGGTGGCGGCCAGTTCGAACGCCAAGGTCGCCTTGCCGATGCCCTGCGGCCCATGCAGCATGATGGCGCCGGGCAGACGCCCCTCGCCCAACTGCGCCAGAATGGCCTGGCGGGCGGCATCGTGGCCAATGGCCAATTGCCGCTGTTCGGGCAGCGGCAGGTCAGGAAGCGCCGTGGGATCGGTCACGCCGCGGGCCCGTCGGATAGTTCGGGGAAGCGGTCGGTGACCAGCTCCCAGATCGCTTGCTCGATCGCGTCTTCGCTCTGATTGGCGGAGATGACGTAGCAGCGGTCGCGATTGTTGCGGGCGATATCAATGAAATTCTGGCGCAGCCGCTTGTGCCAGTCGAGCTCTTCCTTCTCGAAGCGGTCGCCGGTCAGCGCCAGCCCGTCTTCGACGGCGCGCTGGGCGACGCGCTGGAAGGCGATTTCGGGGTCCATGTCGAGCACGATGGTGAGATCGGGCGTGTGGCCGTCAAGCGCCAGCACTTCGAGCGCGTCGATGAGCGTGTCGTCGACCCCGCCGGTCAGGCCCTGATAGGCGCGGGTCGAGTCGCAGAAGCGATCCGAGATCACCCAGGTGCCCTTGGCCAGGTTTGGGGCGATCAACTGGTTGACATGGTCGAGGCGCGCGGCAGCAAAGAGCACAGCTTCGGCGCCGGCGCCCCAGGCTTCCGAGCGCCCCTGCAGGATGAAGGAGCGGATGGCTTCCGCCTTGGGCGTGCCACCGGGCTCGCGCGTGCGCACGGCGCTGATGGAATGGCGATCCAGATTGACCAGCAAGCGACGCACCTGCGTCGACTTGCCGACGCCTTCCCCACCTTCAAAGGTGATGAACCGGGCCGGGTGGCGGTGTGGCGCTTCAAGCATTGGCAGGCTGATTCCTTGGTCGCATTCCTTTTAGGTCAGCAAAGGCCCCGCGAAAAGACTCGCGAGAGAGATTGATGGGCGGGGTGCGGGTTTTGGGGCTCTCCGCCCCCCACCCGGCCTCCCCCTGAAGGAGGGGGAGGAGAAGGGGTGCTCGATGCGAGTGCGGTGCGCTTAATGGGTCACTCCCCCTGCTCAAGGGGGAGGTTAGGTGGGGGCCTACACAGACACCGAGCAGCGGATGGCTTAAAGCCAGCCCAAGGCCAACTGCTTCAGGGCGTCGGTGGCGCGGCGGACGAGGTCGCCTTGGGGGACGTCTTCATTGGCGTAGAGCGGGGCGGTCTGAACCAGCTGGTCGTTGCAGAAGACGCGCAGTTCCGCGATCTGGTCGCCCTGGCGGACCGGGGGCAGCAGCGGGCTGGTATAGTTGACGGTGGCCGAAAGGCACTGGCGCGAGCCGCGCGGCAGGTAGAGCGCGATTTCACCCTTGCCGACGAGGCCGACGCTGCCGGTTTCGCCGCCATAGACATCGGCATGGGCAACGACGCTGCCGGCCGGATAGGGCGCGAAGCGCTCGAAGGCGCGCTGGCCCCAGGTAAGGAGCTTGCGGCCCTCTTCGGCGCGTTCGCGCATGGATGTGAGGCCATGAACCACGGCGACGAGGCGGCGATCGCCCTGGGCGGTGGACAGCACCACGCCATAGCCCGCCGCCGTGGTATGGCCGGTCTTGAGACCATCGACGCCGATACCGACATCGATCAGCGAATTGCGGTTGGACTGCTTGATCTTGTTCCACTCCATCTCCGGCTCGGAGAAGTAGTGATAGAATTCGGGAAATTCGCGGATGAGATAGCGGCCGAGCTCAGCCAAATCGCGGGCAGTGGAATATTCCTCTGGGTCCGGCAGGCCGGTGGAATTGGTGAAATGGGAACCGTCGAGCCCGATCTGGCCGGCCAGCTGGTTCATCATGGTGGCGAAGGTCGGCTCGGTACCGGCAATGCCCTCCGCCAGGATAATGGCCGCGTCATTGCCCGACTGGATGATGACCGAGCGGATCAGGTCTTCGACCCGGATCTGCGAATTGAGCTCGGCGAACATGGTGGAGCCGCCGGAGGCCGCGCCGCCGGTACGCCAGGCATTTTCGGAGACGAAGAACTTGTCCTCGAGGCTGATGCGGCCGGCGCGGAGTTCGTTGAACACCACGGCCAGGGTCATGAGCTTGGTCATGCTGGCCGGTTCGAGACGCGTATCGGCGTCTTTCTGGAAGATCACCGTGCCGGATTCATAATCCATCAGCACGGCGTAGCGCGCCTTGGTGTCGAAATCGACCTGAGCGGCGGCCGGGATCACCAGAGCCAGAAGTGCTGCAATGACGATCAACAGTCTCATGCGGCAAGTCCTTGTGTCTCGAGCCCCTGGACCGGACTATATGCGCCCCTGCCCCGATGATTAATAAAGAATGACGTTGGTAAGGCCAAGTTTCTGCGCCAGGTCGAGCACATCTTGTTGACCGACGCCGGGCTTGAGGTAGCTCACGGTGAGCTTGGTGGCGTCGCGGCCACCGACCTTGACGGGCTCCTCGTCCACCGCGGCAAGTACGGCGAATTCCTCGACCAGCCGTTCGGTGTTTTCCGGATCGGCATAGATGCCCAGGCCGATCTTGACGTGGCGCGCACCGGCATCGACGCTTTGCGCCCAAGCCTGCAATTCCGGTGACTGGCTGGCCATGGCATTGACCGCCGCATGGGCAGTGCCGATGCCGGCATCCACCTGCTGCGGGGTGGTATCGGCATAAGAGAACAGGCCGCTGATGAAATTGGTGGTCATGCCGACGAGGCTGCGATTGCTCTCGCTGGAGGCGACCTGGATATTGCCGCGACCGAAATCGGCCGGGCCGGCATAGCTGGCGACCAGCATGCGGGTATCGTCGCCCTCGAGCGGCGCCTGCCCCACATATTCGACCTTGACGCTGGCCGAGCCGTTATTGACGTAGCCGAGCATTTCGGCGGCGCGATGCGAGAGGTCGATGATGCGGCCGGCCACATAGGGGCCACGATCGTTGACGCGCACGATCATCGAGCGACCATTGCCGGTATTGGTGACGCGGACATAGGACGGCAGCGGCAGGGTCGGATGGGCAGCGGTGATGGCATTGGCGGAGAAGATTTCGCCATTGGCGGTGCGCCGGCCATGGAAATCTGAGCCATACCAGGAGGCCTGGCCGCTGGCAGTATAGCTCGGATTGTGCTCGGGCACATAGGTCTTGCCGCGCACCGTATAGGGCTTGCCGACCTGATAGCGCCCGCCACCCTTGGGCGGGTTGGGATTATTGGTGACGCGTGGAGAGGCGGCGACCCCATATTCCTTGGAGGTAAAGGCCCCGCGCTTGACGGTGGCACCCAGCCCGCCACCAGTGGCGCAGGCGGCCACCATGGGCACGATCAGCGTTGCAAGGGCGAGGATGCGGACGGCGCTGCGCCAGGAGGTCGTCACAGGGGCAATTCTCTACAAAACCACAACTATTCGCGCGCGACGATAAGGCGGATGGGCCGGTTTTCACAGAAAGGAACAATTTTACGGTTTAGGGGAGGTTAAGGCCAATGGGCGGTTACGGCGGCGGGTATCATTTTCGCCAAATGCCGCCGACATCGAGAGATCATTGCTTGGCGCTTGACTGATATAAAGATATCTTTATGTGATGCGTCGACACCTTCGCGCGCCTGCCCCTAAGAAAGAGAGGACGGCAATGAGCCCCTCCCCCGCCCCGACCGCCGAAACTCCTGTTCTGCCCGATTGGCAGGAAGTGCGCGCCGCCCTGGCCAAGGCCATGGAAGAGCGCATCCTCATTCTCGACGGCGCCATGGGCACCATGATCCAGCGGCTGGGGCTGACGGAGGAGAATTTCCACGGCGAGCGGTTCAAGGATTGGAGCCATCCGCTCAAGGGCAATAACGATCTGCTGGTGATCACCGAACCCGGCATGATCGAGGATATTCACTACGCCTATTACATGGCCGGTGCCGATATCGTCGAGACCAACACCTTTTCCGGCACCTCGGTGGCGCAGGCCGACTATGCCTGCGAAAGCGCGGTTTACGACATCAACTATCAGGGCGTGGTGGTAGCGCGCCGCGCCGCCCTGCGCGCCGAGCGGACCGATGGTCGCCGCCGCTTCGTCGCCGGCGCCCTCGGACCGACGACCAAGACCTCGTCCATGTCCACCGACGTCAATAATCCCGGCCATCGATCGATCAGTTTCGACGATCTGGTCGAGGCCTATGGCGAGGCGGTGCGCGGGCTGGTCGATGCCGGCGCCGACCTCCTGCTGTTCGAAACCATTACCGATACGCTCAACACCAAGGCCGGCATATTCGCGGCGCAAAAGCTGTTCGAGGAACGCGGCATCGACGTGCCGATCATGATCTCGGGCACCATTACCGACCTGTCCGGGCGCACCCTGTCGGGCCAGACGCCGACCGCCTTCTGGTACTCGATCCGCCACGCCAGGCCGATCACCATCGGGCTCAATTGCGCGCTGGGCGCCGACCTGATGCGCGACCACATTGCCGAACTCTCGGGCGTCGCCGATACCTTCATCTGCGCCTATCCCAATGCCGGCCTGCCCAACGAAATGGGCGCCTATGACGAAACGCCCGAGCAGATGGCGCAGCAGCTGCAGGCCTTTGCCAGCGACGGCTTGCTGAACATTGTCGGCGGCTGCTGCGGCTCGACGCCCGACCATATCCGCGCCATCGCCGAAATGGCGGCGCAATACCGGCCGCGCCAGGTGCCCGAGATCGAGCGCAAGCTGCGCCTGGCCGGGTTGGAGCCGTTTACGCTGACCAAGGACATTCCCTTCGTCAATATCGGCGAGCGCACCAATGTCACCGGCTCGGCCAAGTTCAGGAAGCTGATCACCGCCGGCGACTATACCACCGCGCTCGATGTGGCACGCGACCAGGTGGCCAATGGCGCCCAGGTCATCGACATCAACATGGACGAAGGCCTGATCGACTCCAAGCAGGTGATGATCGACTATCTGAACCTGCTTGCCGCCGAGCCCGACATCGCCAAGGTGCCGCTGATGATCGACAGTTCCAAATGGGACGTGATCGAGGCTGGCCTCAAATGCGTGCAGGGCAAGGCGCTGGTGAACTCGATCTCGCTCAAGGAAGGCGAAGAGCAGTTCATCCATCATGCCAAACTGGTGAAAGCCTATGGCGCTGCCGTTGTGGTCATGGCGTTCGACGAAACCGGACAGGCCGATACCAAGCAGCGCAAGGTCGAAATCTGCGCCCGCGCTTACAAGATCCTGACCGAAGTGGTGGGTTTCCCGCCTGAGGACATCATTTTCGACCCCAATGTCTTCGCTGTTGCGACCGGCATCGAGGAGCACAATAATTACGGTGTCGACTTCATCGAGGCGACCCGCGAGATCACCCAGAACCTGCCGCATGTGCATATTTCGGGCGGCATCTCCAACCTCAGCTTCTCGTTCCGCGGCAATGAGCCGGTGCGCGAGGCGATGCACGCCGTCTTCCTCTACTATGCCATCCAGAATGGCATGGACATGGGCATCGTCAATGCCGGGCAACTGGCGGTTTACGAGAGCATCGACAAGGAACTGCGCGACGCCTGCGAGGACGTGATCCTCAACCGCCGTGCCGATTCTACCGATCGCATGCTGGAACTGGCCGAGCGCTATAAGGGCCAGGGCGGCGGCGCCGGCAAGGCCAAGGATTTGAGCTGGCGCGCGCTGCCGGTGGGTGAGCGCATCAGCCATGCGCTGGTCAATGGCGTGACCGAATATATCGAGGCCGATACCGAGGAAGCGCGGCTGGCCTATGACCGGCCGCTGCACGTCATCGAAGGCCCGCTGATGGCGGGCATGAACGTGGTCGGCGACCTGTTCGGCTCGGGCAAGATGTTCCTGCCGCAGGTGGTGAAGTCGGCCCGCGTGATGAAGCAGGCCGTGGCCTATCTCATGCCATTCATGGAGGCAGAAAAGCTGGCCAATGGCGATGCCAGCGGCCGCCAGAGCGCCGGCAAGGTGCTAATGGCGACAGTGAAGGGCGATGTGCACGATATCGGCAAGAATATCGTCGGCGTGGTCCTGGCCTGCAACAATTACGAGATCATCGACCTGGGCGTCATGGTACCGAGCCAGAAAATCCTGGAAACGGCAAAGGCGGAGAATGTCGACATCATCGGGCTCTCCGGCCTCATCACCCCCTCGCTCGACGAGATGGTGCATGTCGCCTCTGAAATGGAGCGCGAAGGTTTTGACATTCCGCTGCTGATCGGTGGGGCGACCACCAGCCGCGTGCATACGGCGGTGAAAATTCACCCGCGCTATGCCCGTGGGCAGGCGGTCTATGTCAACGATGCCAGCCGCGCGGTGGGCGTTGTGTCCAACCTGCTTTCGGACGATACCAAGGTGACCTTCATCGACCAGGTGCGCGCCGAATATGCCAAGGCAGCGGCGGCGCATGAGCGGGCCGAACAGGAGAAAAAGCGCCTGCCGCTCGAATCCGCGCGGGCCAATGCTTTCAAGCCGGACTGGGCCGCCTATGCACCGCCCGCGCCGACATTCCTCGGCACAAGGGTGTTCAAGGATTTCGACCTGGCGGAACTGGCCCAATATATCGACTGGACGCCCTTCTTCCAGACCTGGGAGCTGAAGGGGCGCTATCCGGCCATTCTCGAGGATGAGAAGCAGGGCGAAGCCGCTCGCGCCTTGTGGGCCGACGCCCAGAAGATGCTTCAGCAGATCATCGAGGAAAAATGGTTCGCCCCCTCGGCAGTGGTCGGGTTCTGGCCGGCCAATGCGGTGGGCGATGACGTAAAACTCTTCACCGGCGAGGATCGCAGCGAGGAACTCGCGACCTTCTTCACCCTGCGCCAGCAACTATCCAAGCGCGACGGCAAGCCCAATATGGCGCTGTCCGACTTCGTTGCGCCGCTCGAGACCGGCAAGCCCGATTATCTCGGCGGCTTCGTGGTCACCGCAGGTCTGGGCGAAGTGGCCATTGCCGAGCGCTTCGAGCGGGCCAATGACGACTACTCGTCCATTCTGGTGAAGGCGCTGGCCGACCGCTATGCCGAGGCCATGGCCGAATATATGCACAAGCGCGTGCGCCGCGAATTCTGGGCCTATGCCGCCGACGAAACATTGGCGCCCGAAGAGCTTGCCGCCGAAACCTATCAGGGCATTCGCCCGGCGCCCGGTTATCCGGCCCAGCCGGATCATACCGAGAAGACCACGCTGTTCCGCCTGCTGGACGCGGAGAACACGGTCGGCGTGGAACTGACGGAGAGCTATGCCATGTGGCCAGGCTCGTCGGTGTCGGGACTGTATTTCGCCCATCCCGACGCATATTATTTCGGCGTGGCCAAGGTCGAGCGCGACCAGGTGATCGACTATGCCCAGCGCAAGGGCATGGAAGTGGAAGAGGTCGAACGCTGGCTGGCGCCGATTTTGAACTATATGCCGGGCAAGGTGGCGGCGGAGTAGGCAGGGCCCTTTCGCCTCCCTCCCCCTCAAGGAAAGGGAGCGCTGGAGCCGAGGCCGTGGAACGCACAAAGTGCCACCGTAATCAGGGAGAGTCCGGTGGGGGCCTTGAGGACAAATGTCATGACGCAGCAAATCCCCGTCACCCTCATCACCCAGCCGGGCCAACTCGTGCCGCTGGATAGTGACACGGCACTGATCCGGCTGCCGGCCAATTCCGGGCATGGGCATGACGATGGCGATGTCTGCCTGGCCTGTGCGGGGCAAACCGATGTGCGGGCACTTCTCTACAACCTGCTTGAAGAACACCGTCGCGACATGCGGCCAGCATTCAAACGCGTGGTGGTCGACGCCAGCGCGGTGCGGGACCCACAACAAGTGGTGTTGGCGCTGACCGGAAAACTGCCGGCACAGGCGCTTCGCGACCATACTGTCGCACGCATGTTCTATCTGGCTGGAGCGTCCTAGGACATCGGCTTATCCTCCCCGAAACAGAATCGGGGACAGCCTTATGCGCAAACCAAAGATCGGACTGGCCCTGGGAAGCGGTGCCGCACGTGGCTGGGCGCATGTGGGCGTGCTTGACGCGCTTGTGGCAGCAGGCATCGAGCCCGATATCATCGCCGGCACCTCGATGGGGGCCCTGGT
>ERZ781398.4034-NODE-4034-length-11028-cov-5.019502_pt1 | contig 11028 bp, 8 predicted proteins | sample MGYA00433077_ERZ781398 | MGnify/ENA primary metagenome ERZ781398 (study PRJEB29847, sample SAMN06458254) | wastewater metagenome | isolation source: Wastewater bioreactor | place: South Africa: Cape Town | study: EMG produced TPA metagenomics assembly of the... | reverse complement strand
CAACCTGGAACGTCACAACCAGTCGATGAACCAAGTTATTTATTCGATCTAATTAGACTTGAATATCAACGAAATAGTCGTATCGAACGAATAATGAATCCAACAAAATTTCTTTCAATCGAACAAAGCTACATTAATTTAGCCATAGTTGAAACGACAGAACAACAAGAAAAAGAAAGAAAGCTTCGTGATGCTCAGAACAATGGTGCGATTATTGGTACCTTTGAACAGATCTACGGAGTGAAGTCTGTAATAGATGTTAAGGATATTTTTAATAAATGTAAGGATCAAACGAAGAATATACTCGTGCTTGGACGAGCTGGCATTGGAAAATCAACATTTTGTCAATATGTTGCTTACAAATGGGCCACAGGTGCAATTTGGTCACAATACGATCTGCTTGTTATGATTCCATTACGTTCCTTAACAGAGAGTCGTTATCCACCATTGCCACCTGGAACGAACTATACTCTGATTGATTTAGTAAAAAAGGAATACTATGGTCTTTCTGAGAAAGATGATGAACTCTTGAGAGAACAGTTTGGTAAAAGCCGAATTTTATGGCTTTTAGATGGCTATGATGAAATTGTGCAAAACGTACCCGAACATTTGAAATATGTATTCGAACAGTTACTTAAGACTCCACATCATATCATAACATCTCGTCCCTACTTGAATACTTTGTCGTACACAGTACAGTTGGAAATTACAGGCTTTACAGACGATAATATTGCGGAATATGTGAAGCAATTCTTTGATCAGACTGGAGATACCACATCTGTAGATCAAAAATTATTAAGCTTCTTAAAATTGAACCCTAGCATCTGGGGTGTCGCACACATTCCAATTAATTTAGAACTAATTTGTAGTATTTGGTGTGATACTGATTGGTCTGAAACAAAAACATTGACAATTACAGCATTGTATGATTCTATTACAGAATGGTTATGTCGAAGATATTTAACAAAACAAAATGTTGATATTCAAATGACTAAAGAAGATATTTATGCAGATTGTCAAAAGGAATTGAGATTCTTGGAAACCTTGGCATTTAAAGGAATGGAAAACAACACTATAATTCTACGAAAAGATTTGCTGCAAAAAACTTTCAAGGAAACCGATTACTCATCAAAGCATTATGCGCGCTTACTCAATATCGGTATCCTAAAATCGATTAACGATCAATCAATTGGTAATAAAATTGAAGTACAAAAAGATCATTATTTTATTCATCTCAGCTTTCAAGAGCATTTTGCTGCACGATACTTGGTGAAAGCTCTCAATGGTCCAGGATGTCAAACAGCTATCGAATTTATTCAAACTCACAAGTACAATCAACGCTTTCAATTAGTATTTATCTTTACATCCGGTCTTCTTATTCAGACTGATACTGAATCATGTGTCGACACGTTCTGGGAGATTATATTAGGAGAGCCATTGGATTTGGTTGGCTTAAGACATACACAATTAATTATGTCTTGCATGGAAGAGACTATGAGTAGCTCACATTTTCATCGACGTACCGAACTAATGGATTCTATAACAAAGGCGATAATAACTGCTGTGTCCATGAAGCATGATATTATTTATAGACAGCTTCAAGAGCCATTACGAAGGAGTACTACATTAGTCGACGACTCAACAATACAAAATACACTGATCAAACTACTTGAAAGTGAAGAATTGAGCACGAAAAGGAATGTGCTTACATTGATTTCGCAACTACCGATTTCAAATCCATCATCTCAGCTCATTCATCTACTACTCCTTCATGTTGGCGGTGAACATTGGTATATTAGAAAGCTAGCGTGTAACACTCTTGAGAACATAGGTGAAAAAGCAGCAAATGATGATGTGATGAATAAGCTCATGGCTGCACTTCAGGATGAGAGTTCGGATATCAGAGCGAGTGCATGTAGCGCTTTGAGGAAAATGGGTGAAAAAGCAACAGCCGCTGGTGTCATAAATAGCCTAATGACTGCACTTGAAGATGCAAATGAATCTGTTAGGCGAGAAGCATGTGAAGCTCTGGGAGAAATTAGCAAAAAAGTAACAATCAATGACGTGAGAAATCGAATAGTAGCTGCACTTGGAGATAAGAGTACGAGTGTAAGACAGAAAGCATGTGAAGTTCTTGGGAAAATGGGTGGAGAGACAGCAAATAATGAGGTGATCAATGCATTAGTGAGTGCACTTGGTGATGATGATACAATTGTCAAACGAAAAGCACGTGAAGCTCTCAATAAAATGGCTGAAAAAGCAACAACGAATGATATTATCAATAGGTTGGCGACTGCACTTGGAGATAAAGATGTGAATGTTAGACGGCGTGCATGTATAGCGCTGGCGGATTTAGCTGAAAAAGCAGCAACCAATGATATTATCAATAGGTTAGTTACTGCAGTTGGGGATGAGGATGGAAATGTTCGAGAGAAAGCATGCAAAGTTCTTGAACAAATGGGTGAAAAAACAGCAACCGATGACGTGATCAATAGACTCGTGACTGCACTTGGAGATGAGGATGGGAACGTTAGATGGCGTGCATGTGAAGCTCTGAGGAAAATGGGCGAAAAAGCACCAATCAATTATGTCATCAACGGACTGCTGATTGCACTTCGGCATGAACGTTATAATGTTAGACAAGATGCTTGCAAAGCTCTCGGAGAAATAAGTGAAAAAATAGTCACTGTTGACATGATCAATGGGCTCGCAAATGCACTTAAGGATGAATACAGCAATGTTCAAGAGGTTGCATGCGAAGCTCTTGGGAAAATGGGTGAAAAAGCAGCAACCGATGATGTGATCAATGGACTTATCACTGTACTTGGGAATTTCTGGCCAGATACTCGAGAGAATGCATGGAATGCGCTAGAAAAAATGGGTGAAAAAGCAACAACCAGCAACATCATTAATACGCTCTTGGTTGCACTTAAGGACGATGATTGGAATGTCGCAACCAAAGCATGTCGAGCTCTCGGGAAAATATGGGAAAAGGCACCAACCAATGATATAATCAATAGGCTGCTGGCCGTGCTTGCTGATGCGGACGAGCGTGAGCACGCCAAAGAATGTGCATGTCAAGTTCTTGGGCAAATGGGTGAAAAAGCAGCAACAAATGATATAATCATGGATTAGTTACTGCACTTGGAGATAAATTGGCAAATGTGAGACGTCAAGCATGCAGTTCTCTGGGAGAAATAGGTGAAAAGGCAGCAACCAATAAGGTGATTAGTGGGCTGGTGACTGCACTTAACGATAAGAATTCAAATGTCACCTCTGCAGCATGTGAAGCCCTTGGAAGAATGGGTAAAAATGCGGCAACCGATGAAGTGATCGCTGGGTTGGTGACTGCCCTTGGAAGTGAGGATGATCATGTCAAGCGGGCAGTATGTAAATCTCTCGGGAAAATTGGTGAAAAAGCAGCGACTAATGACGTGATCCATGGACTGGTGATTGCACTGCAGGATGAATCGATGTTTGTCAGCGAGACTGCTTGTGAAGTTATTGGGGAAATGGGTGAAAAAGCAGCAACCAATGATGTAATCAATGGATTATTGGGTGCACGTGATCGTGTTATTGGATCTAGTAGTGCCAATGGAGCACTTGAAAAGATTCTTCTTTCGTTCTCAGGATTAACGCAGTTATCCTCCGATACAATTTCGAAACTTTTTGAAAAGATCAGTGCAGGTATATTTGGTACGTTGAGAACTCTTCCTCCAGATCAATTCATTAAGGTGTTTCTACATACAAAGAATGCTGTGTGGCTTCGTATTATAACTGTTGTTGCACTTCTGCAGGGAAATGCGGTCACTGTCACTGGCAACACTATAGTAGTATATGGCAGTCAAGAACAAATACAAATACCCGTTGCTAATGAAGAATTGCGTCAAGAATTGATTGAAGCTTTTGCTCATCAGACAGAAGAACTTCAGTTATCTTCGGATCTTTTGGCGAAATCAAATGTGGTGTCTTCCGTATGTAGTCTAATGTAAGCGTTCATGAACTATCTCGTTTTTTATGAAATTAAATTTGTGTTGATTACAAGCATCTGACAAGAACTATTTTATACTTTTCTAAATACAACAATAGAAGCGCAAATACTCAATTGAAAATTTCATGAATATCTCTCTATCAACTCAGACTCGCAGATCTCGATTACCCTAGGTCTGACTAAGTTTTTGGAGGTATACTAAAACCAATTTACATTGCGATGATAACCATCGGAGGTCGAAAACCTTGAACATTAACAAGATGTGAAGAGTTATAAATATCTTCCATTTGAATCAGAAATTGATAAATTCGACAATAATATTTCTAAATTATTTTCATTTGAAAACTCAACACCCTCAATTATCGAAAACAAACACACATAAATGAAGTTTTTTGTAATAAATCATCGATATATTTCGTAATAACGGCGACAGTTAATTTCATTTCTTCGTATTTGTAACTATTTTCTTGTTTTATTCGATGACCACATGATGCATCCAAACTAAAGTATGTCGTTGGTCGACTTCCAGATTTGAATATTTGATGACCAGTTAAACATCTTAATAATTGACTTTTCCTCGTCCTGTAAGTCCGACAAAGCCAACGAGGACATCATCAGGTTGAATGTCAATATCATCACCAACTAAATGAATTCTCGGCGTTTTACCATCGTTTTCATATAAATCTAAGACAATTCGACCGGTCGGTTGTATTATCGCTTCGTTCACGTTTTATTGTCGTCATTGGTTAAAACTTATTTCGAATTATGTTCAAACAATTTTCATTGATAACACGACTTATTCTACAATACATAGAATACAAATGCGACGGTTGATAGATATCAATATCGATTTCAGCTTGATTATTCTATTGACCCGTATATATTCGTATGATAAAATAATAGATGATAATCGATCGAATGATCAAAATTTCATAAGTGATATTTATCGGCGGAAATAATTGAGTTAATTGATTTTTGCTAAGACGACGGATTGGTTTAGTTTCATTTGGATTAAATTTTGCAAATGAAATCAACTTTTTCCATTGAGTTTCATTGGAGTATAAATTGATAATCAATATCCGATTTAGAAGAATTAATAAATCGTATTTAGTAAATCCATTTTTCCATAATATAAAAATGTGTAGCATATATTCAATATGTATTTTTCTTAATCGAATTTGATACTGTCTTGGAATGTAAATTTTAAACTAATCAATAAAATATACAAAATCATTCCACCATTTGAAATGCGATCGAACTTGGACATATCAGTGTAAATAAACTGATAGAAATAATATAGTGGCAGAATTTCTAAACTGCGTAAAAGACTGATGTAGAAGATAACTGTATTTTAGAATAATGTATGATATATGATTTGCTTGACAGTAAATCCAATGAATAATGTAAGTATGATAAAAGCAAAGTTGAAAGAAAGAGGTGATATTGTTGTGTTTCTCATTTTATACTCAACATTTTCTGAATCAACTTTGCGAACAGATTGAAGTAACATTGCAACCAGAATTAAACTTATGAGAATGATAAATTTAATGTAATGAAAATATATTCGAGCGAATTTCAGCATTCGACAGAGGAAGATAATATTCGTGAGGTTGAGGTACGGTATAGCTTGCTAAAAACTAAAAAGAATCAATTGAAAAACTCGAGACGCATATGATACGGAAAGACAAATAAGAGAGAAATGCACTATTGTGTCCGATCCTCATAATGTGAAGTGGAGATATACGATAAAACCTCTTTAATATGAATACTATTGGCAGTTGCCATACCAAAATTTTTTATTCTCATCGGCTATCGATATGATCTAAAGGACACCCGGGACTAGAATCAAACGGACTATCAGAGACGTATTCGTAACCAAATTCTATCATTTTCTCAGCTCGAGAAGAAGCAATCGAAAAAGCAGGAATGGAAAAAGGTGTTAGAGTAATAAATTTCAGAACTATATCCTCATGTGTAGTGCTAAATAACCTCAAAGTTTCAGGTCCATATCTCTCAGAATCTAAATAAGTGAAAAATCGTCCACAAAATCTCACAATGATAGAATACATTTCGCTAATAAGTTTTTCTATTCTTATCCAAGAAAAGAAAAAGCTGTAACCAAAAACATTTTTTGTAAAAAATGAGCTTATGCGGGTCTTGAAACTGATTATCGACTATCAACATAATACGCAAAAGATTTGTTTTCGAAGATGGTAGTAAAAATCTATATCGTAGAGTGATAGTTTTACGTAGGTTATATTTTTCATTTAACTTACGTATCGACTGCTTATTCACTCTATATTGGGAGAAATGTATGTAAATCAAAATTTGTTTTAAAGAATTCATGATAAGAGTCAACTTTATATATACTTTTTTTTATTTATTAACGTCTTAAATCGTTTAATACACATTTATCGTTAGTATATTTTGATAATGATCTATCAAAAAAGCATTTTCGAAGAATTTATAGTCGAACAGTCGTTCTTCTGAAAATATGCATGCTGATATATTCTCGAAATTTTGTCGTCATGTGTGCAATATTTGCACAACCTTTAAAAGAAATCTATTGCGCTTTTTGTAGATTTAAGTTGTGCATCTTCCTTTTGTCTCGCTATAGTCTATCGAATAATGCATAAATAATCAGAGTTGGATGTGTACACTGTGTCAACAATGGCCACATTTCCCATTTACAGATTCTGTTTCCTTTTCGTTCTTATTTCTATGAACGATGATTGCGCTTATTCAGTACAACGAAACATATCGTTGTATAATAGAGTATCCTTCACCTTATTCAAATCGTGACAATTGCGCACAAAGCGAAGAACAATGAGTGTGTCATATGTGTATCGCATTAGTGTTGTGTAACGTTACATCTACCTATATTCTGTTCATTCTCTCTCTCTTCTCTTGACGTATATAAAGCGTGTCTCTCCTTTGTATTAAACATGATTTGGAGTCATGAAGTAGCTCTAAATAAATATCATATACCGAGAGTGGCGGTATGCTACTTCTCCATTTCATCACTCGGAACGAAAAGAATATTCCATCTATTCATCGCGACCAAAATTCGTTACAACTCCACCAATTCTTGCGTTCCTTGACAAAGTGTGGAATATTTGGTGGTATACAAGAAAAATCGGAAAACGTTTCATACCAACCATTATTACCATAGGAATAGGTTTGGCCGCAGGTGCATTATCAGTTGTCAACTTATTCCAAATTATGAATTTAAAAGCAGAAGTTCGAAATATAAAAGAATCTCTACAAGCAGTACATTTAGCCACTTTAGACAATCAGGCGCAAATTTTTCATCTTAGAGAAGACCAATTGAAAATAGTAAACGAACTCGCCGAAACACAAAAGGCATTAAATAACACAATCAAAACGGTTAATCAACATGCTGAGATATTGGAACTCCATGCTCAAACGTTGCGCGCTCTAGTATCCCAAACAATAATACTGCGGGACAAATCAGCAGCTGCAACACAAGCCATCGAGTCACATTTCATTCATGAATCGATAGAAAATATTCTATCGTCGGACGACAGCAAATCGATTTTGCACCTTAAACAGTTCGAGATGCATCACGTAACGGAGTAATAATAGGTAAATTAATTTTTACTTCATACTTCGCGGCGCCAGATAAAGAACAAAATCGATTCTCAATTTATAAGCTTGTACCTATACCGTTCAAACAAGGACAGCGCCGAGTCATGTTAGCACAAATGCCTGTATATTTAGTCATTGAACACAAATCACAACAAGTTCTCCGATGGTCTCAGGAGGAAGCCACTACATGTGATTTCGAAATCATGCCATTTTGCAGAGAAACTCCAATTATACGAAAAGAAACCGAAGATGACTGCCTTTATCAGATCCTCACCGACTCAAAATTACTTAATTGCCGTGTCGAACCATTTGTGGACAAAGTATTTATCCACAGAGTGGGACATTATTGGGCAATATCAACTCAAGAAAAATCAAAATGTCATTTTATTCCACACCATGACATAGACCAAGAACTGGTAGTAGATAACGAAGAAGTCATCATACCAAAAATGGCGTTAATTTTAACAACCAATGACAAACCCCTAGTATGTGACAAGTTCATCATACCAAGGGCTCCTCTTATTGTAGGTAAACCGATTAATCTGATTTATAACGAGTCGGTAATTCCACCAAACGATCCATTAATCAACCTCCAAGAGACATTGAACAACAGTGACCACTGGGAAAAATTACCATATATTTCGTCGGAGGTACAAACAATTTTGAAGTTTCTTAATAGTACTCCAAGAGCACACACCTCTCGAGATATCAAGTACTTGGAAACTCACCCGATCGCCATCACCAGAAATATATTATTAGGAATAGCAATCATCGGAATAATAATTCTGATGATCATTATATATCGCATGAAGAAAAAGGTTCGCTCAGGCACTAATATTATGATTACAGTGCCTACCATGAGTGAATTGGTTCCAAAGCAGAGCTTAATGTTATAATAAACCAAAACTCACATCTCAAGTTATTCCTGATGTTAACTTTCATAGAACTGGGGGCGAAGTAGACTTTTTAGGCGACTAACTTCTAACATTCGAACTTTTTCCTTTTCTGTTTTTTCTTGTCATTTTCTCCTTTCTTTGAACTTTTCTTCTTATTATTTTTTGTTGTTGATTCTTGTCTGTTTCTACGGTTGACCCATATGATGATCAGGAGATCATCTACTCTTAGTGGGAAGGTGTGCCAACTATACAGACATTTCCTAGCAGGAAAAGATTAGATAATGCCTTGACAAAGAATATCATTCATAATGGAAATCTTTGAGCAAGATATATGAAATAGTCCTCCATCCATGACAAGCATTGAATTGAGGACAAAACGAAGAGATAGAAAGGAAGGCCAAGGATATCTATACGATTGTGTTCTATATAAAGGATGAGTGAGGAGCGAGTAAGGGGCTCGCACACACTCTCTTCTTAACTCGAAAACCCGCTGCCATTTAATGAATCAAGGACGTTCTTTATGCTCTCTGCTCATATTTTATAAAATTATAAGATATAGATTTCTGTGTGTTAACTACGTAATGAAGCGATAGTTGGCTGATTCAAGAAATCCAACAAATATCGAAATTCCGTTACATACACCTAAACAGTGTTCCTCGTTAGTCGCTTGAGGTTCGAGTTACACTCTTAATCACAGAAAATAAAATAATAATAAGAGAGATGAAGAATTATTGAGCCCGCTTTTCTTTTAATTTTTAGTCTCATCTGATACATGTGCTCTTCACAAATTTTCGTTCAACGATTTCAAACAATGCAGAAGAAAATATCTTTCGGTATTTTTGAAAATCTACCTACCCTAGTCGAACTTCTTTTGGCATGCGCATGAGAAACTTGAGTTTCTTGAGCAAGAAAGTCCAGCGCTATGGACACATCTTGAGGTCTGTGCAGGTCAAGAAATTCAAAAAAAAGTTCGCCTAGGGAAAGATATTGAAAACAGCAGAACAGTTCTCAAAAAGCAGAAGAGGTGGCAGCTCTGAGTCGTCGTTTTCTACTACATGAATGGTGTACTTTAGCTCTCAAACTAAAACACCTTAGTTTTATTTCGAAAACTATATAAAATTACCTAAATGAAAGAAATTAACCGCTCGCTCGCAGATTTTGTCAATATTTGAATGATGAAATGTTGGAATGAGTGGTGGAATAATCAATTCGTTACATGAGACGAAATGGAGAAGTAGCGTACCGCGACTCTCAGCATAAGATGTTTATTCTTGCTACTTCATGACATCCATTTGTAAACCGATATGTCGCACAACACGAAAGATAGGCAATTATCTTTTTCAACATTAAGAACGAAAGAAAATCAGAATACTATGTAGGTCAACATTTGTTTTTTCGGAACGTCCAGAAGAAGATGCAAAAAATTACCACAAAAATGAAAAGAGCCGAACTCGTGTGTCTTAGAATACCTAAACATTGATCCCACTATCGAAACTAATTATACAAGAGTAGTTAATTCGATCTCTTTGAATGTGAATGAATAATTTTAAAAAGGCAAAAAGAAATGGATATGTTGTTTATTTTTTCAATAAATATTAAACGAATGCAAAGCAAAGTCTGAAAATATTTATATATAGATTCGATTTCATGGACAGTATCACAGAGTTGTATCTTGTTGCGAAAGTCCTCCGATAAAATGTTTATTGCATTTTCGATCGATTCGACGCAATTCGAAAAAATAAAAAATAGTCAATCGACTATCAATCCATGCTTTAGCCATTTTGTTTTGTTCACCATTCTGGCGTGGTGTTTCATGAAACCAGCGATACTTTACAATTTTGTGCTTGACAATTTCCCAACATGAATCTAAAAGAAAGCCGCAAAATATTCATTTGATTTCCTACGGACATAGATCCAGAAACAGCGCGCACTAGAATAAAATGTATTATGGAGTCAAATCTCGATGATTTTCGTCATTTGTTCGTCCAAGAAGAGAAGATCATAACTCTAATCATTACGACTAATACATGCACTTCAAACCATAGCATCAATCAATCTCATCATTCGTTTTTGTAATTTGTAATCTTTCGAGTAGCAATGAAGGATCAGTTGACGTACTTCTAATAGGTATAAATCTTTTAACTAATTAGTTTCCCAAATAGACATCTATTCTATGCATCGTCCCATTGTTTCATTATTTGCATTAGATTCGAGAAAAAACTCCGACTGTTGATTGCATTTGTTCTGTTAAGTGGACCGTATATTTGAAAATTTTTTGAAAAATAATAGAAAAATATCGCAAAAAGTTAGATAACGGCGTGATTAAAAACATAGAAGAGCTATTGAATTGTTCTTTAGTTTGACATTTAGCGCCTAGTCGGCATTCAACAATTGTAATCGAGCCATAATCGGTAAATGATCGCTAGGATGCTCCGCATTAGGTAAAGTGAAATTACGCAGGCTTGTCTGACCGGCATCTTTCATTAATGGATCAAGTAACTCGATAACTCGTAAGCGGTCTTGTTGAAACCA
>ERZ781398.4026-NODE-4026-length-11045-cov-4.328480_pt1 | contig 11045 bp, 11 predicted proteins | sample MGYA00433077_ERZ781398 | MGnify/ENA primary metagenome ERZ781398 (study PRJEB29847, sample SAMN06458254) | wastewater metagenome | isolation source: Wastewater bioreactor | place: South Africa: Cape Town | study: EMG produced TPA metagenomics assembly of the... | reverse complement strand
CCATTGAAATTGACTTTGTTTTGCCTGACATTGAATTTTGAACAAAATTAACATGAGAATAGAGTGAATTGAACAACAACAGCGAGTATACTGTAAATACTAGAAGAAAAAGAAAACATCAATGTGTGTGTGTGTGCACTAGAAGAAGAAGAAAAAAAAGAATACGAGAGAACATTGCGATTACTACGACCACGCCTAACATATAATTTATTCTTTTCCATGACTTACTTGTCTTTCCTTCAGTTTTTTTCCTCGACGAAAGAAGAGAAACAACGACGGCAACAAAACAACAACAGCGACGATAAAAAAAAAGGATGATTGCTTTGTGGGTAGAACCGACTTTTTCTCTCTGTCTTTCAATGAAATAGAATGCATGCAATGCACTAAACCGATTATATAGGCAAGAGATTTCTTTTTTTTTCTGACTTTGTTCCAGGAACAAATCATTCATATTCATATTCTATACTATCTGTTGTTCGATATAAAAAAAAAAGTCTCAAATGATTATTTCAATTGCCTTAAGGTATCATATTCAAGCTCGCTGTTTTATTTTTCATTTGTATAAATAAATCATAAGTCTATTATAGGAAATCTAATTAAATCAAACCAAAATAACAAATCTTTTTTCAATTTCGCTGTCGTTTTTATCAAATATCACGCAATCTAATAAATAATATATGATTATCTACTCGATAATGTCATTGAGAAAATAGAACAAATCACAATGTCTCCTTGAAACAATTCTTTTTCGTTCTTATATAAACAAAACAGAAAAAAACGAAGGCACACATGCATAAAAAAAAAGCAAAATTCGACAATGAAATCAAACCTTCTGAAAATGAGCATCGTTTTTTGTATTCTACTCGTTATTTTCTATGCGATCTATCTTCGACCTAATCAAACCAATCGATTATTTGTTTTGAATTCTCAAACAAGTTCCCTGTGGACGTTTGATTGTAGTGGTTCGATGAAATACATTCAATGGCTTCTCGTTCGACAATTAGCTAACATTCGAATCGTTCGATTGACTCAACAATGTCGAATCGAAGACGAACAAATTCATCGAACGAATTCTTCGAGTTTTCGGACAATTCAAATAAATATTCTTCCGTTAATTCTCGATGAATCAGCATGTTCAAGTGAATTATCTCGATTAATCGATCAGAATTCGATTTATTTTCAACGAAAATCTGTTCGAGCAATGCTAACCTATCAATCTATCGATCGAAATCAAACGCTAGCCAATATTGAAAATGACCTCAAACGAGTTCAACTCACAATTGATTTTCTTTCGAAATATTTTCTTCAAACTCGAATTATCTATGCCGAAGAATTGATTCATTCAAATATTCAATCTTGTGAACAACTATTGACCAAATTCTTTTCATTATTACAAATTCAACTGTCGAAAGAAATCTTAGATGCAGACGCACATCTATTCATCGAGGATTCACTTTGGTGGGATCGATCCGATGTAGCCGAACGTTTACAAACGAATTCGTTGCCCGAACCATCGAAAGAATTGAATACGACCGATGATTTCTATTATTTGCATGGTCATCGATCGTTTCAAGAGTATTTGTATCGAAATCGACGTTGTGTTGACGATGGGCTATTTGTTCAATTGCAAAGTGAAACGTTTAAAAATCGAACGTCGATTCGATGTGTAACGAGAACATTCGATTGTGCATTTAGTGATATTTATTCTTTGAATGATCGTGAAGAATTGTATTATCAAACAACGAGAAAATCAATTAAATGCGGCTTTGCTCTACCATCAATATTTGATACGATTCGAACACGTTTCTATCGAAATCATACGTGTGAAGTTGTTATATTTACATTAGTTACAAATTGTTATGATCCATTGCCGCCTGTTCATGGCAATCTGTTGTCATCATTCTGTTTACTTGCATTCGTTGATGAACAAACTTTCAATGCCTATAAAACATTTTATCCTAAACAATCGGAGATTATCTGGGAGATAATCAATCTCGGAACTCAAGCTACACCTTTTTATATCGAAGCAAAATCAACCGAAACATTGAAAACTCTCGGTGAACGATTATTTCCATTGGCGAAATGGATTGTTTGGGTCGATGGTAAAGCTCATGTTGTGAATTTAAATGAAATCCTACGTGAAGCACGAACGCCAGTGTTAAGTGCAAATCATGATCGACCCAATCGAACATCAGCCGTTGAAGTTAACGAAACAATCATTCGTTTAACACGACGTGAAAAAACTCCTCATTCAACAAAATTCAATCATACACTTCGAGATATTCGACTACTCGAACAACAATATCAATCCGAAGGTTTCTACAATCAATCCGATCGTCTCGGCCTTCGAATGTTCGACATAGCTATTCTCATCTATCGAAATCATCATCCGTGCATTCAACGCTATCTATGCGGTTGGCATAATGAACTCAATTACTTTGCCTATCGAGGTCAATTATCACTTTTCTACTCAGCTGTTCGACTCAATTTGACAGCCTATCTCGATTACATACAATCGAAACATTATTTCATTTTCGACCATAAAACTGTTTGTTAATTACCGGACGTATCTCGAAGTTGTCCGAATTTTAGCATTTTTAAAAGCTAACACATTTTTCAAAGGAGAAAACAATCTTGAAGACGATTAGTTATTATTTTTACTTGATAGACTCCTAACTGATATTATTTGGGAACAAAATAAATGATCAGTTTATTATGTGAACTGACAGTTTAGCAGTAGAACAAGAAATTTTATCCGTTTCGACTTTTTTTCAAGGGAGTAACAACTGATTTGTGATTTACACTAGAACAAAAATCATTATGAATTGTATAATTACACAAAGTTACAGAAAAACATTGAGATTCACTCGAAATCATAAAAACACACGTGAATTTGACTGATTTTCGGTGATTTCAATCCGTTGTTACCTTTTCCTGGCTTTTTGTTAAACTTATTCTTTCGTCTGATTCAAATTTTTTCCTTTTATTCGAATTCAAAATAAATTCTATCAAGATATGTGTGAGGTAGGTAAAGAATATTGTTTTTTAATGTGGTAAAATAATCAAAGATTTAAGTAGAACAATCGTTAATTATCGATTATTTTCAGTAAATTTTCGATAATCAATATCCAGATTAGAGCGGAAGAATTCGATAAAAGAGTTGCTAAATCAGCTCAATTCATTTTTTTTAGCTCAGTTGTCCAATTGGACACGATCGTTCATCATTAAACTCAATAACAGGGTGGCCAAACCTCCTGATTTTCAAATTTTAATTTTACCTATATTTTTAATCAGTTAAGAAGATTTGAGACAATATCGAACTTAGTTTATAGGGGCAGAAGAGTGCAAAATCTTAGATAATTCTCTTTTTTTTTGTCTCACAAATAAAGGACAATAACGAACAAGTTTGACAAACCTCTATGTTGTTTCAGTAGAAAAAAGATACACCGACAGAGAAACGTTTGATTAGAATGAATCCTTTTAATTTCACGATTATTAAAAATTCACAAAAATGAAAGTAGAATAAATTTGTTTATTTTGATTCAGCTAGAGCTGGGGGAACTCAATTCAAAAAATTATTTTTTTTAACGTGCCAAAGTAGTGAAAATAATCAAAGATTTAAGTAAAGCAATCGTTTTCAGTAAATCTTTGATAATCAATATCCAGATTAGAGCGGAAGAATTCAGTAAAAGAGTTGTTAAATCAACTCAATTTAGGACTTGAATTGCAGTTTATCAAAAATTTTCAAGATAAACGAATTGAATTGAGTTAATTCATTTTTTTAGCTGAGTTACTCAGCTCTGGATTCAGCGTTTAAAATGGCTTAGACAGCTGGACATTAGTACTTATCATACTTTTCTCAAGATAGCATCAAAATTTGTCACATTTCATGAATGTTGAAAAGCACAACTGCATATATATTCGTGTTGTTTAGACATGTTCCTATTACAAAATTCAAATAACATTGCTGATTTATGATATACTGCATAAATCGCAAAAAAAACAACTCCTGATTTTGAAATTTTCGATTTGCATAATCTTTGTCCTATTTCTTTCGAAATCAATTTCATGAATAAAATTACATTTCATCTCTCTCGCCATGTTGGTTGTTAAGCTCTCTCTCTCGAGCCTCCATATCGAACCTCTCCTCTCCAATAAGTAACATCAATCGACGAATGAAAATTCTTTCCATAGAATCCAATCGAATGTCGATTGTTTATCCTAATATATTTTGATTTCTAAATTCGAGCTAGACAAAAACGATCAATTTCTTCTAGATTTCATCATGAAAGCTAAAGGCAATCTTCGTGAATACCGAATCATCGGTCGTAAACTCCCATCGGCCGCATTAAAAACGCCGCCACTCTACGAAATGCATATCTACGCGCCCGATGAAGTTCAAGCCAAATCTCGTTTCTGGTTTTTTCTTCGTCAATTGAAACGTGTGAAGAAAAGTGCCGGCGAAATCGTCGAATGCAAATTAATCAACGAACGTCAACCGTTAACCGTCAAGAACTTCGGCATTTGGCTCCGTTACGATTCACGTTCGGGCACGCACAACATGTACCGCGAATATCGAGATCTAACACGAGCTCTCGCTGTCACACAATGCTACCGTGACATGGGCGCTAAACATCGTGCTCGACCGTCGACCATTCAAATCATGAAGATCAAACGTTTGCCCGCCAAAGAATGTCGACGACCGCATGTCACGCAATTTCATGATTCGAAGATAAAGTAGGATTTCGAAAAGTTGAATTTCTCTATGTTTGCTGAATTGTTTTTTTTCCAGATTTCCAATGGTTAATAAAGCAACGAAACGTCTTCATCATCCACGTTTTACAACTCGTCGACCGCACACTTATTTCTAAGCGTCTCGTTTTGTTTTTTGTTTTTTTGCGAAATAAAGAAAAAACAAGATTTAGTGAAAAGAAGAAAAACATAAAATCAAACATCGATTTCTAGATTGTTCGAGTGGCCATGTCGGCAAGTCGTTCACGTCCAACGGTCTCATCACTTTCCCGAGCAATTCAATCGGGCAGCATGAATATCGAAAGTCGATTGGCCAATGGCGGACTCACTGGCCTGCAGAATCTCGGCAATACTGTAAATCGAAATGTTTTGTTTTGTTTTGTTTTGAAATGTTTTGTGTTTCGAAGTGTTTTATGAATTCTGTTCTGCAATGTCTATCGAATACTCGACCGTTGGTTGAGTTCTGTTTTAAAGATGATCTCGAATCTCAATTTAATAGATCGTCAACGAGCGTTATGAAGGGCGTGCTCATGCGAGGTAAACAAAGACCCAGAGAATTCTTTTTGAATTTGTTTAATTCGAATTTAGAATATGCGAATTTAATACAGAAAATGTGGAGTTCATCCGATGGAACACATGCGGTGGTGAGTCCGTCGGCGTTTAAGAATACAGTCGGACGTTTTGCACCGAGATTTCTCGGCTATGCGTAAGTGAATCGCGAAGTTCTTTCTTTCGATGATTTTGTTTTTTGTCGTTTCAGACAACAAGATTCACAAGAATTTCTTCGATATCTTCTTCAAGGTTTGAATGAAGACGTCAGTCGTATTCAACGGAAAGCAACGCCGATGAAAATCGACGAAAAAGCTGAAGAACAAAAACCGTAAGATTGAAAAAATCCCTTTATTAAAGAAGTAATTATTGGTTAGTTTTCTTTTCTACATCGATTATCAGTTGTGAGAATTTAACAACAGAAAACATCCGGAAAAAAATGAAAATTTAACTCTTGATTATCTATAATTCAAAATAGATATTGAAGAGAATGTTATGTCCATTTTATAAATGTGAAATATTTTGTAAATACTTCAATTAAGTCGTATTTCATGTAGAAAAAGAGTCAAATCTCTGGATCTCTCGATAGTTTGAATGCAAATGATAATTTAGACTAGAGTGTGATGATAAAACTATGCGAATTTTTGTTTTATTTTGAGGTATTTTCCAAAGAGACAAATCTTGTAAAAAAAACGCGTTTTTCTGTTAGATTTGTCTGTCTGAGTATAGGTTATGAAATCTATTATTAGATAGAAGAAAAATCGGTTCTTCATTTTTTTGGGGAACAAATTAAATGCTCAGTAAATAATCATTTGTTCAGTATTCAAACCAGGATCTCGGTAAAGAATTTACTTTTCTCATTAAAAAAATCATTCTATTGGTTGAGGATGTTTATTAGTTCAATAAAATTCTGTCATTTTACTGAAATAGATAGACGAAATTACTGAGCATTTAATTACTACTCATTTTTTTTTGTACTCTTACGACCGATTGTTGCTTTTTGGCAATATGTTTCATATTCGACTAAGAATTAGCTTTTCAAAGTTCGTAATTGTATTTCTACAATATCCATGTTCAAAAGAGAACGAATATGTTACGGTCAAGATTAATAATTTGACCGGAATTTTATCGAAAAATTCAAAATTCCAATTTTAACCGTAACAAAAATATATAAAAAGAGAATTTTTAACACTTTTACTCAGTGTGGGAGTTAAAACTAATTTTCCAAAAGTTAAAAGTTGAGAAAATCAGCAAAAAGTTAAAATGGTTGTAACCAAAGTTATAACTATCAAAACTGATAGGATATTAATCAAGACTATTGGTTGAGTGAAGTGTGGCGAGTGAAAAAAAGTTAATCAGTTATAACTACGCTAATTTTAGGTTCCACACTGGATCATATGCATTCACTTTTTCTTATCTCAAAGACTGCTCATATTTCCTTCGTAATATTAAAACAAATAAATTGTTTTTGGTCGAGAACTTTTTCTATAGTTTGTTGATGATATTGAAAAGAAAAAAAGATACTTTATCTCATTTTCGAATCTTGAATGATGTCAATCATAATCAAGTTTTAACCATAGTTGAAAGTTATAACTACACTAGTTTTAGGTCCCACACTGCTTTTGCTTCTCGGAATCGGTCGGACAAGGTTAAAAACATTGACTTTACGAAAGTAAACTTCAAGTTTTACCATCCAGGAAATAGATCTTACAGAAAAACGCCGTTTTTACGGAATTTTTTTTTCAAAAAATCGGATTTTCTGAGGAGAAGGAGTGTTAAATTCGTGTATAATCTGTAAAATATCTCCTTTTACTAGTTGAATTCTATCTATCCGAGTTGTGCTTTTAGTTTCCACAGAATTCCAATCTGACTGTTTTCTTCTAGAGAAAAAGAACGAGCACGATTAAGTTGGGAACGTTGTCTACGGTACGACGATAGTGTTATTCTCGGTAAATCGATTATTATTTTATAAATCAAATTAAAATTTGATTTCAATTATTTAATAAAGATATTTTCGGTGGACAATTGAAAAGTACACTTGAATGTACGCATTGCAATTACCAATCGACAACATTCGATATGTTCTGGGATCTTTCGATTCCATTGCCACGAGTAAATCAAAATGTTTCTACTGCTTATTTTCTTCGATTTTATTTCATTTCAAGAATAAAACTTCGACGAATGTTCAAGAATGTATTCAATTGTTTATGAGTAAAGAAGAACTAGACGGCAATGAGAAACCAGTAGATTCAAAAATCAATGGATATTTGTTTTTATTGATTACTTCTGTGTAGATGTGTGCGAAATGCAAACAAAAACGACGATGTACAAAGAAATTTTCGATTCAAAAATGTCCGCAAATACTTGTTCTTCATTTGAAACGATTTTCTCAATCACGAACACGAGCAAAACTCAATACTGACGTTGATTTTCCTTTAGCAGACCTTCGACTCGACAAACTCGTTGATGTTATGTCCGAAAGTTACGAAGGTAGTTTCAATTTTAATCTCAAGATATGTCCGTTCAATTCGATTTTTAGGACCAACACCATGTTATAATCTCACGGCCTATTCCGGACATTATATAGCCCAATGTAAACATCCATTCACTCAACAATGGCATGAATTCAATGATTCATCGGTTTATTCGATGAACGATAAAACTCGTGTTATCTCATCCAATGCATATGTGTTATTTTACGAACGAAATCGATGAACGAAGAGACAAAAGGAAAATAATAATTGTTTGTTTGTTTTTTTGCTAATTTTTATTTTATTTTTGATTCTTCCGAATGGCGAATAGAAAGAAAGATCGTTTATATATATGTGTGTGTGTTAATGAGAAGTAAATAAAAGAACATTTCGTTTTCTTTTTCGAAATCAAATAAATTTTAAAACATACATCAACAAAAATCTTTATTTCATAAACAGGTTGAGTTTGCAGCCAACCAAGTTGTTCCGAGAGGACAAGTGCAAATGCCTGCATTACAATAGAGTGAGATGAGACAAGTGTAATTAGCAGATGCTGTACATGCTCCATTTAAACTCGCACGATTGACTAAATGAACAATGAAGTATTTAAAATTGTAATAATAAATTCATCTTACCACATTGTGCAATCGTTGCATCATAATATTTATTCTCAGCACAATTACAAACATAATCAGGCAGATATTGTGGACAATTACAAACGCCAGGTAATATTGGACATGTTAATGTCGGCACACAATCACCATCGCGAGCACATGCCTCAGAATAATTAACTCGTTGAACTAATAAAAACAAATATAACGTTTTTTTTCTTTTGTTGATTTTCAAATTCTCACGACAACGTTCCCAATTAAAATTCCAATATTGATCCGATGAACATTCGCATATATTCGATTGATTTCCACAGCTTAAACCTCGATATACATCGCATTGTTCCGTACTCGCACAGGACATATTAATCCGACGAAGTGTTTCTTTAAAAAGAATAAAAAAATATGTTCGAGTGTATGCAATTCAATTTCTATGATGTTGTTTTACCACACAGATTCGATGCATTTAAAAAAGTTCCATTCGGACAAATGCAATTCGATCCATTCCATACTTTCGCATATTGACACGTGCAACTGCCGGTACATGTTAATTCAAGTAGTGATTTACATTGACTAGAATTTCTCGCACATTTTTCACCGTAACTCAATGAATCATTTGAAATTATTGTACCTGAAAATAAATAATAGATATTTCATTTCTCATATTGAATTTACATGTATCGTTCGATGTATTCCATGCATGATAATCATCACATTGACAAATTTGATTTGTACAATAGAGTCCGAGTGATGAATTGCATTGAATCGAGAGTGAACAAGTTTGATTATATGTCAGCAAAGTACCTTCGAAGAAAAAAATGCACATTTTTAGGATGATTTTATCCCTGTTTGATAGTAAATATGCGTCATAAGAAACATTTTACAAATTATACGTATAAAAATGGGTTTTCAATCCGTAATAACGGCGTTTGTTCTGTCTGATCATATACAGTAAAACCTTCCTTAATAAACACTTCTTTAGAAACTAATACTTAGTGACAATTTTTCGACATCTTATTTTTGATATTTTTAAAGATCAGTTACAGGTAGAGAGTAGAAAAAGTAATAATACTGAATATTCTTCGATGTATTAATTGATCCTTTTACTCTATATACTAATTGGATTGAATTCTGAGAAATGATTGCTGGTATGGGTATCTCACAGTATAAAAATTCACTACTGTTACCCATGGCACTACAACTCAACAAAGTCCGAATTTTAATAACTATGTTCGTTAATGAAATAAAAAAAGGATTTCTTTTCAGAATATAGAAATCTGCAATTGTTGAGTTGTAGAATACATATTTCTCTGCAGTTTGACAAACTGACTGAGAAAACTTGGAGACACGAATTCATTTTTAGCAAAAGTTCTTTTTAAAAAAAAACCCAAAACAAATTTGTTCTTCTTTGTCATAAACTTTCTGCCAATAATGATATTGGATCAATAAAATAACATTGATTATTAAAAATTAATAATCTGTAAAAATACAAATGTTGTGAGAAGAAAACACAAACACAAACGAATGTGACGAAATAGAAATATGCACAACGATAACGGTTATTGGATTGATGAAGAATATTGACAGATTCGAGGTTATAATCTTTTTTTTTCTTCTCTCTGGTATATCAGAGAAACATATATAAAGACGAGTACAAGAACTGAACCACTGGGTCTTATTTGCTTATACATTTTTACTCAATAAAAAAGATAGTGTTTAGCTACCAAAAGGTACTACTCACGAATATACATTTCACCTTCAGAAGAGAATCCATAGTTAGATACTCTCTCTGCAGTGTTATTTCGTTACAGTATACTTTCGTTTTTTTTAAGGGGATATCGAGATTTATTTATCGTATCAAGATTTCGTGGCACCCACACTCGAAAGAGATTATAGGATTTATTTCGAAATACACAGGGGATTTTTAGATAAATTTCGGTAACTTCTGTTTTAGAAATGTATATAGAGAAAGGACTATACTGAGCGAAAATGAATTAGTATTCAAATAATTCGATTATACCATATTGATGGGAGGTTGTTTTACTGTACAAGCAGTTTCTGACTAAATTTTATACTCGACTGTAAAGACTCTCTCCTACATGTTTGAGTATTTGTATTCCATGAGTAAGGCGATGAACATGAGCAAAATCCATTCGGACAGGTGAGTCCTTGAGAGGATTGACATTGTTGTGAGCCTGTTTTGCAAGCTTGATTGTAGGTTAAAGATTCATCGGCTGTTGTTGTTGCTAAGGTTTTAAAAAAACAAATGAATGCAAACAGAAAAAGGTTTCATCATACTTGTTTGACTCAATACAATGCCTAATACAGCTCCGATAACAACGAGAAGAAGGACTAGACCACAAACGGAAATAGCAATAATAATATTTCGTTGTTTCGTTGGTTTTTTGAATACATTTTGCTAAATTACAAAAGACCTAATACTAATTACATATATTATCTTTCGTGTTTACTCCGGTTAAATTCGGATTCCATTCGTCTTCTTCATTAGCATCATGTCTCGGTATTTCTTTGATTTGAACTTGATCTCGAAATTGAATATTTCTCTGTGTAACTCTCGGCGCTGCCATTACGAATGAATTTCTTTTTTTTGTTTTCTTAATCCATCTCTCAATTTTTCAAAAACGAGAGAAGAAAGAAAAACAGT
>ERZ781398.4023-NODE-4023-length-11049-cov-4.045025_pt1 | contig 11049 bp, 15 predicted proteins | sample MGYA00433077_ERZ781398 | MGnify/ENA primary metagenome ERZ781398 (study PRJEB29847, sample SAMN06458254) | wastewater metagenome | isolation source: Wastewater bioreactor | place: South Africa: Cape Town | study: EMG produced TPA metagenomics assembly of the... | reverse complement strand
AATTCTCTTGAAAACTGTTTTCTTCTCAACTAGTTCCCGCAGAAATCGTTAGCATTCGCGAGCACAACGGCGTCTCCGAATACTACATTCACTATGTCAACTACAATCGTCGTCTCGACGAATGGGTCACAGTCGAAAAAATGAATTTAAAAGAACTCGCTCCTCCCGCTTCATCTTCATCATCATCAGCAACCACAAATTCTTCATCCTCAAACAATCTTTGCCAAGAAATGTCAAACACACCTCAATCTCGAACAGTTCCTTCATCAACAACAGCTGCCGCAACAACATCCAGCGAAACTCCAGCTGGAATCACGACCACATTCTTTCTCTCCGATGATGCCGACTCGTTAAACAGCGATCTCTCACAAACAGCTAAACTTCCATCACTGACAAATACGTTGCCAACAACACCGGCTGCGGTTGTACCAACGAAAATCCGTGGCAACGGAAATAATCACGGCAGTGGCGCACATTCGGTTACGAAAGTGAAAAACATCGATCTCATTCATCTCGGAAGATATTTCATCAAACCGTGGTACTTTTCACCTTATCCTGAAGTAAATTTTCGAGTTCGATTTTCAAACTGAATGACTTTCTATTGTTCAATTAGGAATTTACCTCGTGTCCGGTTGTTTATATTTGTGAATTTTGTTTGAAATATTGCATCGATATCGAAGCATTGAAACGACATCGAGTAAAAACGAGAGATTTGTCGAATTATTTTGTTTTGATTTTCCAATTAGACAAAATGCACGTTGATTCATCCGCCAGGCAATGAAATCTATCGCAATGGCACGATTTCATTCTTCGAAATCGATGGTCGCAAAAACAAAACCTATGCACATAACATGTGTCTTCTAGCTAAATTATTTCTCGATCATAAAACATTGTACTACGATACTGATCCATTTATGTTTTACATTTTAACTGAATTCGACGCTCAAGGTTTTCATATTGTTGGTTATTTCTCCAAAGTAAATTTTTGTCAAATTCGAACTATTTCACAAAAGCAATTCAATTCGTTTGTCTAGGATAAAGAATCGAGCGAAGATTACAATCTCTCGTGTATTTTAACACTACCACCCTATCAAAAGAAAGGCTACGGGCATTTTATGATTGAATTTAGTAAGATTTTTTTTTTGATTAAATTCGAAATTAAAGTCGAATCAATCTGTTGTCTAGGTTACACACTTTCGAAGCTCGAAGGAAAAATCGGTACACCGGAAAAACCGTTGTCCGATTTAGGTTTACTCTCCTATCGTCGTTATTGGTCAGAGGCAATTCTGCAAGCTCTATTAAAATACAAACCCAAAGATAACGAAAGCGATTATCCATTACTATCGATAAAGTACGTCGCAGACCTTTGATCGAAATGTTTGATTTGATGTTTTCTTTGTTAATTAGTGATTTAAGTGAAATAACAGCGATCAAGAAAGAAGATGTCCTAGCTGCTCTTCAGAATCTAAATATCATCCGTTATCAACAAGGTTCATATGTTTTGTCAATAACAAAAGATTTGTTCGATAGTTACGAAGATAAACGACGTTTACGTGTCGATACCAAGTGTCTTTTCTGGACGCCGAAAGTGACTGTCAAACCGTCGAATCAATTTCAAACAAAATGATTTTCCCCTCTCTAAGCTCGAAATGAAAAGAAAAAAACAGTCGTCTCGATTCTTCTTTTGTGTCAATCTACATATTGTATAGATATCTTCTTCTTTTGTGTTTCTTCTCTTATTCGAGCGAAGTGTTTGGCTGTTGTAGATTGATCGTGTGTGTGTGTGTGTATTCTATTCATATACATATAAATATAAAGAGATATGTCAATTAAAAACGACTCGAGATAGAGAGACTATTCGAACTGAAGGCTTTTTTCAGATTTGTTGTTGTTGAGAATGCGATCATCGAAAACTAGAACTAGTGAATCATTGTTTCGGTGGCAGCAATGTTCGGAATGTCTAAAATCAATACCTTCGACTAGTGAAAATCATCAATGTTCAGATGAATCGATTGGAATCTTTGTTGAATCGAATCGAGCACGATTAAATATTCAAGAACATAAAACTGGTATTTCAATTTCAACAAAAACAATTATTTGACTTTTATTTGGAAATCTATAGATTATTTTAAAGATTTAAATTTGCCAACATTTATGCATACAGATCTGATTTTTATTTCGCCAGAAACTATGCGTCTTCTCGGAGATTTACATCGAAATGAACAGATTCTTTTGATAGCAACAGGCAAAGATAAAAAACAATTGTTCAAATTAGGTTTCTTATGGCCAAATGCGTTCGTAGCCAATAATCAAATCAGTATTCATAAAAGTCTTATTGATCAACTCTCCGATCAACAAACGATCGAATTGAAAAGCATTCCAAAAGAAAATATTCAAGATGCAACGAATATTAGTCTAAAGTATTTCACAAAAATATCTTTTCTGCGATTTTATTCTGAAAACGACATTTTCTTTTACTCAGTGCAATTGATTCGAATGAATCTCGGAGTGCCAATGAACGTCGTTTAATTACAATATGTCTTAAACATCAATTGATGAATCGTATTGTTTTCATTGAACAACGTATCGATTTTGTTTATCTCGGTCAAACGATATCATTTCGTGTTGAATTACCAGCTGATGATGCAAATCTCGTTGATTCACTTCATAGTCTTTCATTGAATAGTAGTAATCCGACAAATTTCTATCGAATTTCTCCAACAAGTACCGCAATTACCGTTCAATTCGAATTGAAAACATCCTCAACAACTGTTAGTGAAGATAAATCGATCACTTTCTCGGATATTGGCGGTTTAAAAAAGGAAAAAACTGATCTAACCGATCTTCTTCTTCTTTCAACAAATGAAAATTACATTCCACCTCGTGGAATTCTTCTTCACGGACCGAAAGGTTGTGGTAAAACGATGTTAATCAATGCAATAGCACATGAACTTTCAGCAAATATTATTCCTATCAATCCATCAGACGTCTACAGTCGACATTACGGTGAAAGTGAAACGAAATTAAAACGTCTTTTTGCTCAAACAACAACAACAACAACAAATTCGACGAAAAAGACATGTTTAATTGTTGTTGAAAATATCGAAAGTCTTTGTCCGAATCAGGAACGTACGACGCAACAATTAGAACGACGGTTAACAACGACATTTATTGAGTTATTAGATCGATATTTAAACGGCAAACAGATCGTTCTGATTGCAACGACGAATCGTTTGGATTCAGTTGACACAAATCTCAGACGACCTGGACGAATCGACGAAGAAATTGAAATCTCAATACCAAATCAAAACGATCGACTCGAAGTAAAGACAATCGAATTCTTCATTCGATAAATTCGTTTTGTTAAGATTTTGAATTTACAATTACGAGCAATGTCAAATGAACTCAATGATGAACAATTAAAACAAATTGCTGAACGAACACACGGTTTCAGTGGATCAGATTTAGAGAATTTATGCCGAAAAGGTAACTCGAAATCAAACAATCGAATTAGTTCTATTCTTGTATTTAGCAAATCATTACGCAAGAAAAAGCAAACAAATGAATTTAACCTTCGAACATTTCGAAAATGCTTTGACAGTAATTCGACCAAGTAGCATGCGAGAAGTTATTCTCGAAGTACCGAAAGTCAAATGGTCGGATATCGGTGGTCAACATGAACTAAAAAAACGTTTGGAAGAAATGGTCGTTTGGCCATTGAAATACGCTCATGCACTCGATCGACTCAGTGTTCAAGTGCCGAAAGGCATTCTCATGTACGGACCACCTGGTTGCTCGAAAACAATGGTCGCCAAAGCCATTGCCACCGAGTCTGGACTCAATTTTATTGCTGTTAAAGTAAAAAGAATTGTTGTCTTTAATCGAATATTAAATCGAAAATTAGGGACCTGAATTGTTCAGCAAATGGGTCGGCGAATCCGAGCGAGCTGTACGTGAATTATTTCGTCGTGCGCGACTCGCTGCACCGGCTATCATATTCTTCGATGAAATCGATGCTATAGCCAATTCTCGATCGAGTTCATCGAGTTCGTAAGTTATTTAAAAACACTCTAGGAAACAAACTCGTTTTTGCTTTGTTCATTTCAAAGTCAAGCGAATGTTAGCGATCGAGTTATTGCTACGTTACTTATTGAAATGGATGGAATCGAAAAACTTAAAGGAGTCACGATTATCGCTGCGACAAATCGCCCGGATTGCATTGATCCGGTTTGTCAACTTCGAGTTTCTCGTTCCACAGGTTTTTATTTCGATTTTCCTTAGGCTTTGATGCGTCCAGGACGTTTCGATCGTCTGGTTTATGTGCCTCTTCCTGATGAGCAAACACGAGCTGAAATCTTTCAAATTCGATTTCGTCGTTCGCCGATTGATCCGCAGATTTCAATCGAACGTTTAGTTCAATTGACCAAGAACTACTCCGGTGCAGAAATCACGGCAGTTTGTGATGAAGCTGCGCTAATTGCTCTTCGAGATAATATCGATGCTCCACATATCGAATGGCAACATTTCGAACGAGCTTTAGCTTCAATTAAACCGAGAACTAGCGATGAACATATTCGAAGACTCGATGCTTTCACTCAACAACACGGAAAATAAAAATCTAGAAAAACTTGTTTTTGATGTTTTTTTGCTTTAAAAATAAAAAAAAAAGAAAGGATCTTTCGTAAACTGGCGTCCTCTCCTCTTAGTGATAAACTACCAATAAGAATGAATATTCATCGGTCGACGAATTCGCCTATTGCATATTTTTTTCATTCATTGTTTTCTTATTTTCATACGTCATCTCTCTTTGGAAAAGAAGGAAAAAAGTAGACAAAACTTTATTTCTCAAATAAATCATCATCATGTCGGAACAAACAATTCAAGATGAAAACAATGTCAGTACAGAACAAAATCCCATGGTGAATCGTATTGCATTGGAAACAAAACGTCGCAATCCAAATACTGTTCGTTTTCATTCAGAATTTCGAAATTTGAAACGAGGAAAAAACTTTAGATCAATGAACTTGTGCTTGATAATTGCGCACGTTGCCATTCAATTCAAGGTTTAACTGAAGATTTCTGCAATTTACGTATGCTTTCAATAATCAACGTGGGTCTTCAATCGCTTGCTAAATTTCCCGCATTACCTAACCTTCGAAAAGTATGGCTCGTTTTATTTTTCTCTCTGAGGAAAGAAACGCGTGTTTTTAGCTCTATCTCAGCGACAATCGTTTAAATTCGGGATTAGAAAACCTCGAAGGTTGTCAAAACCTAACAGTGCTCGTTCTCGCTGGAAATAAATTCAAATCAATCGACGAACTTAAACCACTTGTAAGATTTCAGTGTAGCACTGGCTTTTGTCTTTTTTTTGAGATTGATGGAATTTAAAATTTGTCTCTAGGGTAAATTATCCAAATTAACAGCTCTTGATTTAATGAATTGTGAGGTAACATCAACCGACGGTTACCGTGAGACGGTATTCAATATGTTACCACAATTGAAATTTTTGGATAATATCGATAAAGATGGTGGTAAGAGAAGAAGAAGAATGAATTTGTTTTATGTGAATATTTTTCATCATTAGTCGAAAGAGACAGCGAAGATGAAGATGAGGACGATGATGAAGAAGAAGAAGATGCTGAGAACGATGGTAAAATGAATTAAAAGAAAATATGATGATTGCTGATTTGGACTTTTGTAGAAGATGGAGACGAAGAAGGCGATGATGATGATGACGATGAAGATTTCGAAGAAGTTTGTTGAAATTGTTTGCTATCGAGTGAATTATTGAATTTTTGTCTTGCAGGATGATAACAAAACTAGTTTGAAAGCTTTGTATACTGGAACATTTGAAGAAGGTGATGATGATGATGAAGAAAGTTACGAAGGCAATGAAGACGAAGAAGAATCCGGTGAGTTCGAAATCGAAATTATTCAATTCGATCTATTGAATATTTTTAGATGAAGATGATGATTTATCCGAAGGCGATGTTTCGGCTGATCCAGTTGAAGGTATTCGATTAGATCTTTGAGATTTCGTCTTTTCTAATATTTTCTTTTCTTTTCAGAATCAGCAAAAGGTGAAAAACGTAAACGTGGTGATGATAATGAACAAGATGACGATGCTCCACCACAAAAGATCTAAATCTATCCACAAATCTCCTTTCAAAAACAAAAAGAACTTTGGTTAACACATGTTTATATTGTATAGGATAGATGATCTAGATTATTTTCTTTTTACAAATGTTCCTCAACAACAACAACTCGAGAAAAAATATAAATGTTGGTTGTTCGTATTTGTATTTCGATCTTGTGAAGATCTTTTTTGTTATGTGTCCATTTTCAAGACAAATAAATCAAATGTTTCATGATAAGAAAAGAAAAACAACGATCAATTCTCTCTCTCTCTCTCTCTGCATTCTAGATGACAGATATAACGAAAGTATTTCGTGCATTAATAAAAGCTAAACAAGCATCGAGTGATTTGACTTCGATGTCGAGTAAACGTTCGAAAAAGACGGAGAAAATTTCGACAGATTTCTTAACTCGAGCTAAGCAAATTTTTACGGATATTATCAAATTGAAATCATTTCTTCTTGAATCACGTACGAATTATTTAAGTCCATTTTATCTTCTATCTCCAATGAATAAAATTATGAATGATGAACAACGTTCAACATTCGAAACCAATATCGAAAATCAAATCAAACAATGTCGAGATCAATTAGAACAATTGAAAACCTCGATTGGACAAATTTGTTTTCAAGGACAACGTCGATCGAATTTCGAATTCGTTTGTGCGTATTTAGAACGGCATCTTGTCGAATGTACGAAGATCTATAGTGAACAAAAATGTTTGAGATATAAACGAGAATCCGAACGGAAGAAAATCGGACGATTAGATACGGATGATCAACGTGTGACATTCAATTTCGAACAAACTACAATCAGAAAACGACTCAATACTGTTACAGATGAAACTAAAAGTTCTTCAACTGAAAATAATACAACGACAACGACGGAGGAGAAGTAAAATTGATTTAAACAAAGTGATTGTTTGTTTTGATGTTTTCATTTGATTGTAGTCCGAAGCCAATGATTGTAATTCCGAATTATAATCAAGAAGAAAATCGAACTGAACATGAAGATGAAAGACCAAATTCATTAGCTCAACCTACGGGTGCTGAACTTGTACAATTACAACGTGAAAATGAGCAATTGTATCATGATGTTGCTAAACGTAGCGAAGAAATTCATTCGATTTCATCACAAGTTGTCGAAATAGCTCAATTACAAAATGAATTATTTAATAATATATTTGTTCAAAGTGATCTTATTCAACAAGTTGATGTCAATGCCGAAGCGAGTAACGATGATCTCGCTGCTGCTATTATACATATTCGTGATGCAATAAGAAATTCAGCGCAAATGCGCCGTTGGATTATCTTTTTCTTACTTGTTATGATCTTTTCACTTTTGTTTCTTGATTGGTATAACGTTTAGAGTCGTTTTATGCAATAATATTCTTCTTCGAGCCAAGAGAAAATTTCTGTTGTCTTTTTTCAGATGTCTTCGGAGAGCGAAAGTGAAAATGATGATGATGATTTTCTTCCGATTTCATCGCACGTCAATGTTATTCACGGTTTGAAAACAGTTTCATGTTTAACATTGGATACGAATGGTATTCGAATGATCACCGGTGGACACGATGAAACGATGAAAATGTTTGATTTTACATCGATGGACAAGAATTTTCAAGCTTTTCGAACGATTCAACCGTGTCCTGGCCGGTTACTTCGAGCGATTGAATATAGTGCGAATAATGATATGATCTTAGTTGTTCCTGGCGATTGTCAAGCGATTGTTCTCAATCGTGAAGCTTCGGGAAAACATGTGATTTTTAAAAGTGTTCTCGGTGATATGTATGTAACCGATATGAATCGAACGAAAGGTCATAAATCTTTGTTGAATTATGGTTGTTGGAATCCGTCGGTGAATTCACAAGAATTTATGACTTGTGCCGATGATTGTACAGTACGTCTTTGGTCATTGAATAAACGTGATGAACAATTGAATGTTATTCGAACAAAAGGTGAAACAGGCCGTGATGTTCGTACAACAACATGTACATATAATCAATCGTTGTATCACAATCAAAATTCGAATTTAATCTCTGCTGGTTGTGAAAACGGAAGTATACTTGTTTGGGATCGTCGACGATCATTCGTTCATGTCACATTCAAATGTCAAAATGCACATTTACAGAACGAATCAATTACATCTTTACAATGGTCATACGATAGTCAAATACTTGCATCGCGTTCCACGGATCATACACTTAAATTATGGGATATTAGAAAATTTAATCAATGTTTATCAGCACATGAGAACATCTACAATCATTTTTCCATGACGAATATATCGTTTTCACCGAATGATAAATATATCATCACTGGTGTGTCGAAATCAAAAGAATCGAACGGGAAACTGCTCGTTTTCGATCGAAATGATTTGACAAAACCGATCAATGAGGTTCCGTTTAATGATAGCGTTATTCGAACGTATTGGCATCCGAAATTAAATCAAATATTTACGACAACAAATAATGGACTTGTGAGAATATTCTATGACGAAAATAAATCTCCATTGGCAGGTGTTCGATTATGTCTCAATCGAAAAGAGAAAAAATCAGCAAATTCAAATGATTTCATTGCAAATATTGATCCAATTGAAATTGCATATCCATCGAGTTCGACCGATTTGCTTGAAGATAAACAAGAGTTGTTGTATCCGGAAAAACGATCTGATGAAAAGAAATCTTCGTCATTACATTATCAACTTGTTCAACAAATTGTGAAACCAAATTTTAGCGAGAAAAAAGAAGATCCACGAGCTGAATTATTGAAACACGCAGATGAAGCTCAACGGAATCCGAAATGGGTTACACCAGCTTATGTACATACACAACCAAAACCAATCTTTCAACAGCAATTAGAAGAAGAAGAAGATGCAGAGGAACGAAATGATTTCACGCCAATCTTTAAAAAACAACGAAAGAATTAATTAGAAAGTTCCTATGTTAATCTGTAAATTTGTTTTAGATTTCAAATAAATTTTCTCTGTTCAACATTTGTAAAAACTAAATTAAACTAAAAACATGCACATATCAGTGGCAAAACTCGGTGGTGAAGATGATTTATTGACTATAGAAATTGCTTCGGATTTGACAATTAAAGATTTAAAAGCTGTCATCGAATCGGAATCAGATTTCGGTATACAAGCTGGACAAATGAATCTTTATCATGATGGTAAAACAAAAACAAGAGAAAAATCGCGTTTAACTTTCGAATGATTTAGGCAAATTACTTGACAACGAAAGTTTAACACTTGAACAAACGAATATCCGAGATTATGATGTTGTTACTTGCCAACGAATATCATGTAGAATTCGTTTTCGAAGTAGAAAAAAACATTGATTGATTTGATTGTAGCGAGTGCTGACCGAAATCCGCAAGCAAATGCTGCTGGATTGAATTTATCATCTCAGAGTAAGATTGATCGGTTTCGATTTGAAATTCTTACGAGAGTATTGAGCGTTTAGTGCAAGAGTTTCGACGATTATTCGATGAACTCCGTCGGATACCACCGGTTGTTGCTCAACAATTTCGTCAACGAGATCCTCAATTAGCTGAAATTCTCGACAGAAATGATTTCAGTAAAAATACAAAAACAAAATTGATTTTCATTGATTTATATTCATAGATGCATTTGCACAATATTTGACAAGTCAAATGGCAGCTCGACATGCGCAACGTCCAACAGACTTCGATTTATTTGATCCTGAGATTCAACGACGTATCGAAGAGAGAATTAAGTGGGCATATATTCATCGAAAACATAATCTCATTTATTCGAATATTTAGCATGGAAAATGTTCAAGATAACATGGAACATGCGTATGAACATGCACCTGAATTCTTTGGTAATGTTGTTATGCTCTACATTGTAAGAAACAGATAACAACGTAATATTCTCATGTTTTTCTTTGTTCATTCTCGTAAGAATTGTAAAATCAATGGACATCCGATTAAAGCTTTTGTTGATTCGGGTGCACAAATGACAATTATGAGTAAAGCTTGTGCTGAACGTTGTGGTGTCATGCGACTTCTCGACAGACGTTTTGCTGGCATTGCTCGAGGTGTCGGTACGCAGAATATTCTCGGTCGTATACATTTAGGTTCGTTGTCGAGTTCAGTCAGTTTTTTTTCTCATAGAAATCGACTTAATTTAGCACAACTTGAAGTTGAAAATCAATTCTTTGCAACATCATTATCTGTTCTTGAAGATCAATCAATAGATATGCTAATAGGACTTGATATGCTTCGACGCCATCGAGTAAGAGATAATCAATTTATCTACTTCCTGTGATGAAGAAGAAAAAAAAACTAATACTAAAATAAAATGTCGTTTATTTTTAGTGCGTCCTTGACTTAGACAAAAATGTCCTTCGCATAGAGAATACTGTTGAAACACGTTTTCTATCCGAATCGGAATTACCATTACACGCGAGATTAACCGGTAATACACCCGACGTCAATAGTCCCAATTTATCCGAGGCATTTCAACGAGCATCAGTTTCGTCAGGTAAAAATTTTCATAAATATAAAAGTCAACAAAATCTGTTGATAAATTAATTAATAACTATTTTTTAGGTGAAACACATCCTCAACAACAACAACACCGATCGAATCAGACATCGGCCGGAGCTACAGCATCGCCATTTCCTGAAAAAACAATTAATGAAATAACTAAAAAAGGATTCACTAGAGAACAAGCAATCGAAGAATTGAAATTAACAAATGGAGACGTGACAAAAGCACTCATTCAACTCATGACAAAGAATTTAGCAAAATCAAAACCTAGAAAATAATCTCAACTATTCGAGTATAATCGAGAATTCAAATTTGTTTTTCTTTTATATTTATTATTTTTAATCCCGTCCGATTTGCTGTACTTTCTTTTTTTTCTTACTTTGAGAAAAGAAGTTTG